>Ga0067045_1005589_pt1 | contig 10735 bp, 6 predicted proteins | sample TerdegcTABiofilm_FD_59184 | JGI IMG/M metagenome (GOLD analysis project Ga0067045, IMG submission 59184) | Combined Assembly of (Gp0054472, Gp0054536) Wastewater bioreactor microbial communities from Singapore -Terephthalate degrading...
CAGATCGAAGTCGCGCGCCTGGTGATCTATCGCTACAGCGCCACCGATATCTGGAGTTTTGGTCATCCCGGCGACCCCCGGATCGTGCTGTGCATCCCCGGCAATTCCTCACCGCTGCATGAGTTTGCCGATACTCATGCGCTCCGTGCCTGGATCGTGGAACAGGCCAGGGATGCCGGAAAAAAAGCGGCCCTGGCTGCCCACTTTGCCGAAGATGATCGTGTCGATGGGACCTTTCACGCCGGGGTCCTGACGGCCCTGGAGGGCATGACGATCTATCCCCGGCAACACCATCTGCAGCCGGGTCACGGTTTTTTCAATGATGACGGCTATTGGGACCCCGCCGAGTACATCCATTTGGACATAGCCCCTCGGGCGACTGACCCGTTCGCACAATGGGTCCTGAGTATGAAACAGGCGGCCCGTGCCAGCGTTGAAAGCATCCGCGATGACGCACAGGTCAATCGCGATAACCTCAGTGCGGTGGTCGAACCCATGGTGCAGTGGATCAACCGCTATGCCCCCTTGGCCCTGTTTGTCCCCGGCGGCGAAGGTCTGCTGGCGCTGGCCGGGATCATCGATGCCGGGTATGGCCTGGACCAGGCCGTCAATGGCCGTGATCCGCAGACGCAGGCGGACGGTGCGACACGGCTGGTGTTTGGCTTGCTCAATGCCCTGCCATTGTTGCGGGCCGGAGCGGTGTTGCGGGGCGAGGGTGGCGCGTTGGAGCCGTCGATACACCCAGAACCCGCTGCCGAGGCCCCAAAGGACCCAGGCGTCAGTCTCGCCCCCGCTGAACGCTCTACATCGGCCCCGTCACCCGCTGCGGCCACGCGCCTGACCTTGCTGCGTGGGCTCGGGGCCCCTGTCGTGTCGTTGAGTGATGAGGCGTTGCAACAGATCGCCAAGGTCAGCACGGTCGATGACGATATGCTGCGCCTGATGCAGGCCGGGGGGCGGCCACCGACGCCGTTGCTGGCCGATACCCTCAGCCGTTTCCAGCTCGACCAGGAACTGGCCAGCGTCGCCGATCCGGCCACCCGTGCCGAGTTGTTCAACCGCCGTTATCGGGCACTCCAGGATTCGGAGAATGAGTGGGTNCGCCTGTTTCAATGCCAGTACCCCGGCCTGCCGAAAACCGTCGTGGAGCAGATGCTAGACCGCTCCGGGGTTGACCTTGCCCAGGGCCTCGATCCCGTCGCCAGCCGCCAAGTGCTCAAGCGGCTCGACGCCAAGGCTCGCCAGTATCAGCAGCACGTGCGCCTGAATCGTGCGTATGAAGGGCTGTACCTGCGCGCGATGAACAACCCGGAGTCGGACACCCTGGCCCTGCATACCCTTGGGCGCCTGCCTGGCTGGCCGAAGGGCATGCGGATCGAGGTGCTGGACGGCTCGATCAGTGGGCCTGTGCTGGATCATGTCGGTCCAACCCAGGGCGCCGAATGTCGGCGCTTGATCCGGGTCGGCGCCCGGTATCTGCCGTCCGGCGTGGCCCCCAACGCCGAGGCCGCGATGGACCTCTATACCGGGTTGCTGGCACAGCTCTCTGAAGAGCAGCGTGCCGCCCTGGGGTTGCACGGGGCGGATCAGGCCGCGCAGTTGCGCCGGTGCCTTGCGGACCAGGCGTTGTCGCGCTCCGAACTCATGCACGGCCTGGGCCGGATGGATTTCGGCCTGCCGTTCGACACGCAAGGGCTGGCAGGCGGCGGTTTTCCCTCGACCCTGCAGGGCAGTGCGCTGACCCATGAAACCATGCGCCTGCAGGTGCGCGAGCTGTATCCCGACTTCACCGATGCCCAGGCTGATGAGCTGCTGCAACGCGAAGGCACGGGAGCCGCGGCCTGTCTCGACAGGCTGCACAATCAGCTCAATCAACTGTTGGCGCAACTCAACCTCTGGCTCGACCAGACTGCGCAGGACATCGGCGACATACAGCATGACTTTCTCGCGGTCGGCGATGCCGAGGCGGCCGGGATGAACGAGGCTCAGGTGCAGGCGCGCAACCTCGAAATGCTGCACGCCGACATTGGCCATGAGCGTGAAGCGCGCAAGGAACTGGCCCAAGACCTGCTTGCGATCTGGCAGCAGCGCGCGCCGGTCGCCGGAAACCTGTACAGCGGCAATGCCACCCAGGGTTTCTCGATCAACATGGATTTCGAGGAGTTCCACAGCCTGCCGAATCTCGATGTACGGTTCAGTGGGGTGCGCGAACTGTCGATGCGCGATCTGCACCTGGTGGAGCGTGAGAGTCTGAATGTCTTTTTGCAGAGCATGCCGAATTTGCGCAGCCTGAATCTGGAGCGATTGGACCTGCGCCTGCTGGCCAGCGAGGATGACCTGCAAGGCCGATTGCCTGGCGCAATCGTCGACATGAAGGGCTTGCAGAGCCTCAACCTGCGGTCCACCTTCCTGGTGTTGGATGAGCGCAGCGCCGGCCAGTTGGGTGGCCTGAAGCACCTGCAGAAGCTGGACCTGAGTGACAACCCCCTGGGCGTTCCACCGCTTGTCATGGGGCTGAACGAACTGCAGGTGCTGAACCTGCAGGGCACGGGCATCAGCCGTTGCCCGGTCGGTGTCGCCGAGCAACCCTACCTGACTTCACTGGACCTGCGGGACAACCAGATCAGCCGCGTTCCCCAGGCCATCCTCAACCAGGCGGTGTCCCGTGATCGGCTGGGGTTGTGGGGCAACCCGCTGACGGATGAGGACACCCTGCTGCGTCTGGTCGAGCACCGCGAACGTACCGGCATCAATCTCTGGCTGAGCGAGCCGGGCGAGGGGTATGGCAGCGCCCAGCCTTGGCTGGCGGAAGGTGACCCGGTGTTACAGCAGGCTCGTCAGGCGGTCTGGCAGCGCCTGTCCTCCCGGCCCTCGGGCACGGCGTTGCTACGGGTCATCGATGGGCTGAGCCTGAGCGCGGACTTCCAGGTCGACTATCTGGCGTTACAGGCGCGTGTCTGGCAACTGTTGGTCGAGGCCGATGCCAGTGAAGAGTTGTGGGGCTGGTTGTGCCAGCGTCTCGAATCGGCGCCGGGCGATGCGCACAACCCATTCAGGTTGTTCGCAGTGCTGGAAAACCGCGCCCGGCTATACCGTGACTGGGTGGCGTTGGGGCGGCCTATATCGATGGCGGGGCAGGACCTGCCTCGAGCGGGGGAAGCGCCTTGAACCCGGGGTCGGGTCCAAGGCGTGACGATCAGCGGCGACGGAACAGCGGCAGCGGTTCGTCAGTGGCGGCCTGGTAGGTCACCGAGAAGTCCTTGAGGCTTTCCAGCGCTTCGTACGGGTCTTTGTCGGCACGCAAGGCGTAGGCGTCAAACCCGCAGCGACGCAGGTAGAACAACTGATCGCGCAGGATGTCGCCAATCGCCCGCAGCTCACCTTTGAAGCCGTAGCGGTCGCGCAGCAGACGGGCGTTGGAGTAGTTGCGGCCGTCGGTGAACGCCGGGAAATTGAGGGCGATGACCTGGAATTTATCCACGTCGTCACCGATTTCCTCGGCTTCTTCATCGGCGTCCAGCCACACGCCCAGGCCACCATCGCGGGCCAGGAGCATGCGCCCGTGTTCGCGCCACAGTTGCAACGGCACGATGTAGTCGTCGCAGTTGCTGATCTCATCGATGTTGAAATCCTTGGGCAGCAAGTGCCAGGTTTCGTCGATGACTTCGTTGTTCTTAATGATTCGCTGCATAGACGCGTTCCTTGAAGAGGTCGATGCCGATACGTTGATAGGTGTCGATGAAGCGCTCGTCTTCGGTACGTTGTTCCACGTACACGTCGATCAGCTTCGAGATCACGTCCGGCATGGCGTCCTGGGCGAAGGACGGGCCGAGGATCTTGCCCAGGCTGGCGTCGCGGCTGGCGCTGCCACCCAGGGACACCTGGTAGAACTCTTCACCTTTCTTGTCCACCCCGAGGATGCCGATGTGGCCGACGTGGTGGTGACCGCAGGCGTTCATGCAACCGGAGATGTTCAGGTCCAGTTCACCGATGTCGAACAGGTAGTCCAGGTCGTCGAAGCGACGCTGGATCGATTCGGCAATCGGGATCGACTTGGCGTTGGCCAGGGAGCAGAAGTCACCGCCCGGGCAGCAGATGATGTCGGTCAGCAGGCCGATGTTCGGCGTCGCAAAACCTTGCTCGCGCAGCTCGCCCCACAGGGTAAACAACTGGCTCTGCTCGACGTCGGCGAGAATGATGTTCTGCTCGTGGGAGGTGCGCAGTTGACCAAAGCTGAAGCGATCGGCCAGGTCGGCCACGGCGTCCAGCTGTTTGTCGGTCAGGTCGCCCGGGGCGACGCCGGTGGGCTTGAGCGACAGGGTCACGGCAACATAACCCGGCTTCTTGTGGGCCAGGGTGTTGCGGGTGCGCCAGCGGGCGAAGCCTGGGTGTTGCTGGTCGAGTTCGGCCAGTTCGGCGTTCTGGTTGTCCAGGGCCTTGTAGTCCGGATCGACGAAATGCTTGGCGACACGGTGCACTTCTGCTTCGGTCAGGGTGGTCTGGCCACCGCGCAGGTGCTCCATTTCCGCGTCGACTTTCTGAGCGAACACTTCCGGTGTCAGAGCCTTGACCAGGATCTTGATCCGCGCCTTGTACTTGTTGTCGCGACGGCCATAGCGGTTGTACACACGCAGGATGGCGTCGAGGTAGCTCAACAGGTCTTGCCAGGGCAGGAATTCATTGATGAACGCCCCCACCACCGGCGTACGCCCGAGGCCGCCGCCCACCAGCACGCGGAAACCCAGTTCGCCTGCGGCGTTGTGCACCGGCTCCAGGCCAATGTCATGGACTTCGATGGCGGCGCGGTCGGAAGTCGAACCGTTGATCGCAATCTTGAACTTGCGCGGCAGGTAGGCGAATTCCGGGTGGAAGGTGGTCCACTGGCGCACGATCTCGCACCATGGGCGCGGATCGATCAACTCGTCGGACGCCACACCGGCAAACTGGTCGGTGGTGACGTTGCGCAGGCAGTTGCCGCTGGTCTGGATCGCGTGCATCTGCACGGTGGCCAGCTCAGCCAGGATGTCCGGAATGTCTTCCAGCGCCGGCCAGTTGAACTGCACGTTCTGCCGGGTACTGATGTGGGCATAACCCTTGTCGTAGTCGCGAGCGATCTTGGCCATCATTCGCGTCTGCCGCGAAGTCAGTTGGCCATAAGGCACGGCAACCCGCAGCATCGGGGCGAAGCGCTGGATATAAAGGCCATTTTGCAGGCGCAGGGGGCGGAATTCTTCTTCGCTCAGCTCGCCTGCCAGATAGCGTCGGGTCTGATCACGGAACTGCTTGACGCGGTCCTCGATGATCCGCTGATCGTACTCGTCGTATACGTACATATAAGTCCTGTTCTCAGGCTTGGGCCCCTCGGAAAATCGCGGCGTTTCTCGCTCGCTGAGTTCCGAAAATGCCTTGGCAATTCTGCGCGCACGGCCGCGCACTCCCCACGGAGCCGGGGCAAGATACCAGTTTGCGTTTATGCGCAAAAGTGATGTTTGAGTATATGTAAAGAACCAAATCGACTAATGAGACTGATTATTGTCTTACCCTTATTTGTCGTATGGGCAATCCTCGACTTAACTGTGATCGAGACTTCATGCAATCACCGATAAAACCGACAAGAGGCGATGCAATGAGCAATCCGACCAAAGCAGGCAAAAGCGATAGCAGCGTCGATGCGTGGGCGATTCTGTTCCTGATCATCCTGGTAGTGGCTACTGCCGTGTACTGGGTCAGCCATCAGTAAACCCCGTGACCGGGCCCTGATTCGCTGATTGTCGGACGAAACGTTAATTAACCGCGATGTACCAGCCAGTGGCCGGCTATAATGCGCGGCTAATTTTCGGGGCTCGGTTGTTTAATGTTCAGGTTCGTGTGGGGGATTTTGCTGACGCTTTGCGCGGTCTTCGGACCGGGTGCGCAAGCGGCGTCGGTGGTATTCCTCAATCCGGGAACCACCACGGAAGTGTTCTGGGTCAGCTACACCCAATTCATGCAGGCCGCTGCTCGCGATCTGGGCATGGACCTGCAGGTCCGTTATTCCCAGCGCGTGGCGCAAACCACCATCGAGCAGGCACGCGAAGTGCTGCTGGGGCCCAACCGCCCGGATTACCTGGTGTTCGTCAACGAGCAGTATGTCGCCCCGCAAATCCTGCGTCTGTCCCAAGGCAGCGGGGTCAAGCTGTTCATGGTCAACAATGCCCTGACCGCCGACCAACTGGCGTTACTGGGCGATGCGCGGGAAAAATACCCTGACTGGCTCGGCAGCCTGGTGCCCAACGACGAGGAGGGCGGCTACCTGATGCTCAAGGAGCTGATCCGCCAACATCCGCCCGTCGCCCCCGGCCAGAAGCTGGAGTTGCTGGCGTTTTCCGGGTTGAAGATCACCCCGGCCGCGCAGTTGCGGGAAAAAGGCATGCAACGTGCGCTGCGTGAGCACCCCGAGGTGCAATTGCGACAGATGGTCTATGGCGCCTGGAACCGCGAGCGCGCCCATGAGCAGGCCGCCCAGTTGTTCAAGCGTTACCCCAGGGTGTCGCTGATCTGGTCCGCCAATGACGAAATGGCCTTCGGCGCCATGCAGGCCTACGAGGAGCTGGGTGGACAACCGGGCAAGGGCGCCTTGTTCAGCGCGGTCAATACCTCGCCGGCGGTGTTGCAGGCGTTGGTGGACGGGCGCTTGAGCGTGTTGGTGGGCGGCCATTTCAGCCTCGGCGGCTGGGCCCTGGTGCAGTTGCATGACTATGACCAGGGCGTGGCCGTCGAACAGTACGGCGGGCGCGACCGGCAAGTGCCGCTGTTGCAGTTGATCAACCGTGACCAGGCCCGGCGCCTGCTGGCGCTGCGCGACAGCCAGGGCTACGGGGTGAATTTCCGCAGTCTGTCGGCCAAGGGCCGTCCAACCAGCTACCGCTATCCGTTCAGCCTGCAGATCCTGATGCGCTGAACCGCCTGCTAGACCCCGGCCAGATACACCACCAGCTTGACGATGGCAAACAGCGTCAGGGCAAACACCGCCGTGAACACAATCCCCAACAGCACAAAATGACTCGGCTTGCCGTGGGTAAAGTCGCGGGCGCGGTTCTTCCCGCTTTGTACGCCAAAGGCCGCCGCCATCACGCTGTGCAGCATCTGCCAGAAGCTGGGGGGCTTGTTGTCGACTGGATCGTCCATACATCCCTCGTCACCGGTGAGTGTCAGCCAAGCATAGCCAAACTTCCCGGCAGCGCAGGGGCTCAGGGCTTCAACTACGCGCCTGAGGAACTCAAGCCCCCATGGTGAGGGCGGGGTGANCTACCTGGTTTCGGCGCAGTACCAGGACAGCGGCCATGTCCTGCGAGCGAGCAACGGCCAGTTCACCGCCACCCGCTTCAGCAAAGCATCCGCACCTCAGCTGTCCCCCGCGACCGGGCCCGGCTCAAGGCGAGGGCAGGGCCTCAGAACTGTTCGGCGCTGAGCTCGAACAGCGGCTGGCTGCCGGCGCGAATCGCTTGCTCCAGGCCCAGCACCCGGGGCAACAGGCGCTGCATGTAGAACTTGGCGGTGGCCAGTTTCGCGCCGTAGAACTCGGGATCGTCCTGCAGCTTGTGTTTGGCCACCTGGGCCATGCGTGCCCAGAGCCAGGCGTAGGCGACATAACCGAACAGGTGCAGGTACTCCACCGAGGCCGCGCCGATTTCGTTGCGATCGTTCGCGGCCTGGTCTTCCAGCCAGTCGCTGAGGTCCTCCAGACGGTGCGCCGCCTCGATCAATTGCGCGCGGTAGGGCGCATCGGGCTGTTGGGCGAACTGGTGGATTTCGCCGGTAAACAGGCGCAACGTCACGCCGCCATCGGCCAGCACCTTGCGCCCGAGCAGGTCCAGGGCCTGGATGCCATTGGTGCCTTCGTAGATCTGCGCGATGCGCACGTCACGCACCAGTTGCTCCTGGCCCCATTCCCGGATGTAGCCATGGCCGCCAAACACTTGCTGGCCGTGGATACAGCTTTCCAGACCGGTGTCGGTGAAGAACGCCTTGGCCACGGGTGTCAGCAGGGCCACCAGGGCCTGGGCGCGATCCTGTTCGGCTGCGTCGGGGGAGAACTTCGCCAGGTCCAGCTGTTGCCCGACATAACTGGCGAATGCCCGGCCGCCTTCGGTCATGGCCTTGATGCTCAGCAGCATGCGCCGCACATCGGGGTGGACGATGATCGGGTCGGCAACCTTGTCCGGGGCGCTGGCACCGTTGGCTGCCCGACCCTGCAGGCGGTCACGGGCGTAGGCCACGGCGTTCTGGTACGAGGCTGCGGCGCAGCCGATGCCCTGGATACCGACGGACAGACGCTCGTAGTTCATCATGGTGAACATCGCCGCCAGGCCCTTGTTGGCTTCGCCTACCAGCCAGGCGCTGGCGCCGTCGAAGTTGATCACGCAGGTGGCCGAGGCCTTGATGCCCATCTTGTGTTCGATCGAACCACAGCTCACCGCGTTGGCCGCGCCGAGGGAGCCGTCCGGGTTGACCAGCACCTTGGGCACCACAAACAGCGAGAGCCCCTTGGGACCGGGTGGTGCATCCGGCAGCTTGGCCAGGACCAGGTGGATGATGTTTTCGGTCAGGTCCTGGTCGCCCCCGGTGATGAAGATCTTGCTGCCGCTGATCCGGTAGCTGCCATCGGCCTGGGGTTCGGCACGGCTGCGGACAATCCCCAGGTCGGTACCGGCATGGGCTTCGGTCAGGCACATGGAGCCGGCCCAGCGGCCTTCATACATGGGCGGCAGATAGAGGCGTTTGAGGGTGTCGCTGGCGTGGGCATCCAGGGCCAGGCAGGCCCCGGAGCTCAGGGCGGAATACAGGGCGAAGCTGGAGTTGGCGGCGTAGAGCATTTCCTCGAACTGCACGGCGAGCATCTTGGGCATGCCCATGCCGCCGAACTCGGGGTTGCCGGACAGGCCGACCCAGCCGCCTTCGATGTAGGTGGCGTAGGCCTGCTGGAACCCTTCGGGGGTGCTGACCTGGCCGTCGTGCCACTGGGCACCTTGTTCGTCGCCACTGCGATTCAGCGGGGCGATCAGTTGGCCGGTGACTTTGGCCGCCTCCTCGAGAATGGCATCGGCGGTGGCGGCGTCGACCGTCTCGGCCAAAGCCGGCAGGCGCGCCCACAAGGCCTGGGCGTCGAACACTTCATGCAGGACAAAGCGCATGTCGCGCAACGGGGCGTTGAATTCGGGCATTTCGTGAACCTCAATGGGACTGTGGACACGGCGGGGTCTACACCCCGCCGCCGGACGGCTGGACCAAACGCCTGGTTTACAGGGCCTGGGCCCGCTCGCGCAGGAGGTACTTCTGGATCTTGCCGGTGGAGGTCTTCGGCAGCAGGGTGAAGACCACGCTGCGCGGCACCTTGAAACCGGCCAGGTGGTCGCGGCAGAAGCCAATGATGTCGGCCTCGCTGACGTCCTGGTGATCGGCCTTCAGGGTGATGAAGGCACAGGGGGTTTCTCCCCACTTCTCATCGGGGCGGGCCACCACGGCCGCTTCCAGCACACCGGGGTGGCGATACAGCACGCCTTCCAGTTCGATGGTGGAAATGTTCTCGCCGCCGGAAATGATGATGTCCTTGAGCCGGTCCTTGATCTCGATGTAGCCGTCGGCATGACACACCGCCAGGTCGCCGGTGTGGAACCAGCCGCCGGCAAACGCCTCGGCGGTGGCGGTTGGGTTTTTCAGGTAGCCCTTCATCACGGTGTTGCCACGCATGAAGACCTCACCGATGGTCTGGCCGTCGCGCGGGGTGGGCGCCAGGGTGCGCGAGTCGCCGACCATCACCCCTTCCAGCGTCGGGTAACGCACCCCCTGGCGGGATTTGATCTGCGCCCGTTCATCCAGGGGCAGTTCGTCCCACTCGGTGTGCCAGGCACACAGCGTCACCGGGCCATAGGTTTCGGTCAGGCCATAGACGTGAGTGACCTTGATGCCCATTTCCTCCACGGCGCCAATCACCTTGGCCGGCGGTGCGGCACCGGCGACCATGGCGTTGACCGGGTGATCGATGGCCGCCTTCGCCGACTCGGGCATGTTGACCAGCGCATTGAGCACGATGGGCGCGCCGCACAGGTGCGTGACCTGGTGCTCGCGGATCAGGTTGAGGATGCGCTGCGGATCGACCCGGCGCAGGAATACGTGCACGCCGGCCAGCGCGGTGATGGTCCAGGGGTAGCACCAACCGTTGCAATGGAACATCGGCAGGGTCCAGAGGTACACCGGGTGGTTGCCGATGGACCAGGTCATCTGGTTGCCCAGGGAGTTCAGGTAGGCCCCGCGATGGTGGTACACCACGCCCTTGGGATTGCCCGTGGTGCCGGAGGTGTAGTTCAGCGAAATGGCCTGCCACTCGTCCGCCGGCCATTGCCAGGCAAAGTCAGGGTCGCCTTCGGCCAGCAGCGCTTCATAGTCCAGCTCGCTGACTGCCTCGCCTTCGCCGTACTCCGGATCGTTGACATCGATCACCAGTGGCGGGTGATCGAGCATGCCCAGTGCCGCGTGGATCACCCCGTGGAATTCACGGTCGGTGATCAGTACACGGGCTTCGCCATGCTGGAGCATGAAGGCGATGGCTTCGGCATCCAGGCGCACGTTGAGTGGGTTGAGCACGGCGCCGATCATCGGTATGCCGAAATGCACTTCGAGCATCTCGGGAATGTTCGGCAGCATCACCGCCACGGTATCGCCCTGGCCGATCCCGCGTCCGGCCAGGGCCGAAGCC
>Ga0067045_1032162_pt1 | contig 10734 bp, 9 predicted proteins | sample TerdegcTABiofilm_FD_59184 | JGI IMG/M metagenome (GOLD analysis project Ga0067045, IMG submission 59184) | Combined Assembly of (Gp0054472, Gp0054536) Wastewater bioreactor microbial communities from Singapore -Terephthalate degrading...
GGCCGGTCGCCACTGTTGGCCACGGTCAGGCTCAGGGTGCGCCGGCCGACGTTGAGCTCGATCTCGCCGGGCTGGATCCGGTATTCGCCAGGAATCATGCAGGTTGTCCCAGGGTCTTGAAGTAGATGGCGGTCGGCGCGTAGTGGCCGTCCGGGCTTTGGCAGTAGTTGGGCAGTTCGCCGACGCGGGTGTAGCCCAGTGACTGGTAGAAAGTTTCCGCGGGCGAGCCGGCCTCGGTATCCAGGTACAACAGGCCACGCTGATGCTGGCGCGCGGCAAGCTCCAGGGCATTCATCAACTGCTGGCCGAGTCCACGTCGACGGGCCTGGTGCAGGACCTGGAGTTTTTGCACCTCGGCGCGATTACGTCCGTTGGCCTTCTGGCACAGGCCCAGTTGCACGCTGGCCAGGACCTTTTCTTCCTGGACCACCACCCACAAGAGCAGGTTGCCGTTCTCCAGGTCGGCCTGGACGGCGTTGAGGTAGGCGCGGGCCTGGGCGTCATCGATATCGGCCAGAAAACCGATCGAGGCCCCGTGCTGCACGGCGTCGAACAGCAAGTCGTTCAAGCCCTGGCGGTAGTGGGCAAAACTTTCCGGGTTGACCCGGCGTAGTTGGGCGGCGTTCATCGTGGCTTACTCCTTGTTGGCCAGGGGTGGCTCAGAGCCTGGATTGAGGGTCAATTGCATGAACGTCAGGTCGAGCCAGCGACCGAACTTGGTGCCCACTTGCGGCATCTGTCCGGTGGTGATGAAGCCGGCCCGCTCATGCAGGTGGATCGATGCCGCGTTGCCGCTCTCGATGGCGGCCACCATTACATGTTTGCCAGCCTCCCTGGCGCGCACCACCAGCGCTTCCATCAGGCGCGGACCGAGGCCGTTGCCACGCTGGTCGTTGCGCACGTACACCGAGTGTTCCACGGTGTGGCGAAACCCATCGAAGGGCCGCCAGTCGCCAAAGGAGGCGTAGCCGAGCACCTGCTCGTCGGCAGCGGCCATGACCAGGACCGGGTAGCCCTGGGCATGGCGGGCGCTGAACCAGGCTTGACGATTGGCCAGGTCGACCGCCTGTTCATTCCAGATCGCGGTGGTGTTGAGCACGGCATCGTTGTAGATGTCGCAAATCGCCGGCAGGTCGGCGGGCACGGCATCGCGGATGTGATACGGCATGGCGCGACCTCAGGCGATGGGTTGATGGACGGTGACCAGTTTGGTGCCGTCGGGAAAGGTGGCTTCGACCTGGATCTCCGGGATCATCTCCGGGATGCCGGGCATCACCTGTTCGCGCTGCAGCAGGGTCGTGCCCAAGTGCATCAGTTCGGCCACGCTCTGGCCGTCCCGCGCGCCTTCGAGCAGCGCGGCGCTGATGTACGCCATGGCCTCCGGGTAATTGAGCTTGACGCCGCGGGCCAACCGCCGCTCAGCCACCAGGCCGGCAGTGAAGATCAACAGCTTGTCTTTTTCGCGTGGGGTCAGGTCCATCGTGTAAATCCATCTGGGCAGAAAAAAAGAGCACTCGTAAGGTCGACCCGAACCCGTTGCCGGTGTTCAGGTATTCCATATTCGCGGCGCCAGCGCCTCGCGGCCGAGCAGGGCCGGGCGCAGCAGTGTCCATAGATCAATCAGCCAACCCCGTGCCAGCAAGGTTTCACTGGCCAGGCAACGGGCGACCAGCAGCCCGGGAAGCTGGGTCAGATCCCCGCGTACCGGGTTGGGCAGCGAACGACAGGCCTGCAGCAGTTCGCTGTCGATCTCGCCGGTCACCAGCAAGGTGGCAAACACCGGCTGGCCGTCCAGGCCAATCGGCGAGTCGAGCAAACCGTCAGCGCCGACAATGCGCTGACGTTCGTGCCAGAGCAACTGGCCGTCGCGGCGGATCTCCAGTTGCGCTTGAAAGTGCCCCTGCTCGAAGCGTTCGCCGCTGGCCGGGCGACCCAGCGCCACCACGTCCCAATAAAACAATCGGGCATCGCCCTGCAGTTCGATCGAGGTCTTGAGCTCGGCCTGGGCGGCGCTGAAGACGATGGTCTCCTGGGGCAGCCATTCCAGGGTGGCACCGGCGGCGACCTGCAAGTCGAGCTGCTGATAGGCGGGGCTGGCGGCGCGATACCACTTGGCGGCGCCGGGGCTGGTCAATTGCGCCCAGGCGTTGGGCCCGACACTGGCGCGGACCTCCAGGCGATCACCGCCGGCAATCCCTCCGGGCGGGTGGACGATGATGTGCTGGCACACTTGGGGGCCTTCGGCGTACAGGTGTTTTTGCACCCGCAGCGGACCCTGGTGGCGACGCAGGGTCGGCCGCGTGCTGTCGCCGAAGCGGGCGTAGCCGAGCTCAAGCTCGGCATGCCAGCTGGGTGTGAATACGATGTGTTGGGCAGGGGCAGTCATATTTTCTGATTATCGTCGGGACGCTAGAGACTAGATCGTTACCAGGCCGCGTACACCCTCGGCTTCCATGTTTTCGCCGCGACCTTGCTGGACGATCTCGCCCCGGGACATCACCAGGTATTGATCGGCCAGCTCAGCGGCGAAGTCGTAGAACTGCTCCACCAGCAGGATCGCCATGTCACCGCGTGCCGCGAGCTGCTTGATCACCGCGCCGATCTCCTTGATCACCGAGGGCTGGATGCCTTCGGTGGGTTCATCGAGGATCAGCAGGCGGGGCCGGCTGGCCAGCGCACGGCCGATGGCCAACTGTTGCTGCTGGCCGCCTGAGAGGTCACCGCCACGGCGTTGCTTCATCTGCAGCAGCACCGGGAACAGCTCGTAGATGAAGGCCGGCACTTCCCGGGCTTCGGCGCCCGGGAAACGCGACAGCCCCATCAACAGGTTTTCCTCGACGCTCAGCCGGGCGAAGATTTCCCGGCCCTGGGGAACATAGGCGATGCCTGCGTGAACCCGCTGGTGCGGTTTGAGCCCGCTGATGGTCTTGCCCTCCCAGTTCACCGCACCTTCCTTGGCTGGCAGCAGGCCCATCAGGCATTTGAGCAGGGTGGTCTTGCCCACGCCGTTACGCCCGAGCAGGCAGGTGACTTCGCCAACCTTCACCTCGAAGCTCAGGCCCCGCAGGATGTGGCTGCCACCGTAGTACTGATGCAATTTATCGACTTGCAGCATGTTCAACTTCTCCTCAATTCCTTGTAGGAGCGGGCGCTCGCTCCTGCAGAGAGCAATCCGCACCTGCGTTCAGCGCCCGAGATAAACCTCGATCACCCGCTCGTTGTCCTGCACCTGCGCCAGCGACCCCTCGGCCAGCACGCTGCCCTGGTGCAATACGGTGACGTGGTCGGCGATCGAACCGACGAAGCCCATGTCGTGTTCCACCACCATCAATGAATGTTGACCGGCCAGGCGCTTGAACAGCTCGGCGGTGAACTCGGTCTCGGCATCGGTCATGCCCGCCACCGGTTCATCGAGCAACAGCAGTTGCGGGTCTTGCATCAGCAGCATGCCGATTTCCAGGAACTGCTTTTGCCCGTGGGACAACAAGCCTGCGGGGCGATTGACCGAGGCGGTCAGGCGAATGGTGTCCAGGACCTCACTGATCCGATCGCGCTGCTCGCCATTGAGCCGGGCGCGCAAACTGGCCCATACCGACTTGTCGGTTTTTTGCGCCAGCTCGAGGTTCTCGAACACGCTGAGGGCTTCGAACACTGTCGGTTTCTGGAACTTGCGGCCGATCCCGGCCTGGGCAATCTGCACTTCGCTCATCCGGGTCAGGTCCAGGGTCTCGCCGAACCAGGCCTTGCCGTGACTGGGCCGGGTCTTGCCGGTGATCACATCCATCAGGGTGGTCTTGCCGGCACCGTTGGGGCCGATGATGCAGCGCAGTTCACCAACGCCGATGTACAGGTTCAGGCTGTTCAGCGCCTTGAAGCCATCGAAGCTGACACTGATGTCCTCCAGGGTGAGGAGGGTGCCGTGGCGGGTGTTCAGGCCTTTTCCGGCGCGCTGTCCAAGGCCGATGGCATCGCGGCTGCTGCCGGCATCCTTGTTCGGTTCCAGGATCGGTTCGAGCATGAAGTCGGCGGTCGCAGTGACTCTCATTGTTCACCTCTTTTTTTCAGCAGGCCGATCACGCCTTTGGGCAGGTACAGGGTGACGATGATGAACAGCGCACCGAGGAAGAACAGCCAGTATTCGGGGAAAGCCACGGTGAACCAGCTCTTCATGCCGTTGACCACGCCGGCGCCCAGCAGTGGCCCGATCAGCGTGCCGCGTCCGCCCAGGGCCACCCAGACGGCGGCTTCGATGGAGTTGGTCGGGGACATTTCGCTGGGGTTGATGATGCCCACCTGGGGCACATAAAGCGCACCGGCCAGGCCGCACAGCACCGCACTCAAGACCCAGACAAACAGCTTGAACCCGCGTGGGTCGTAGCCGCAGAACATCAGGCGGTTTTCCGCGTCGCGCAGGGCGGTCAGCACCCGGCCGAATTTGCTCTGCGCCAGGCGCCAGCCAATGAACAGGCTGGCCACCAGCAACAACACGGTGGCGCTGAACAGTACCGCGCGAGTTCCGGGTTCGGTGATGCCGAAGCCGAGGATGGTGCGAAAGTTGGTGAAGCCGTTGTTGCCGCCAAACCCGGTCTCGTTGCGGAAAAACAAGAGCATGCCGGCAAAGGTCAGGGCCTGGGTCATGATCGAGAAGTACACGCCCTTGATCCGCGAGCGAAAGGCGAAGAAGCCGAACACCAGCGCCAGCAGACCCGGGGCCAGCACCACCAGGCACAGGGTCCAGAGAAAACTGCTGGTGCCGGTCCAGAACCACGGCAGCTCCGTCCAGGAGAGGAAGGTCATGAACGCCGGCAAGCCGTCCCCCGAGGCCTGGCGCATCAGGTACATGCCCATGGCGTAGCCGCCGAGGGCGAAGAACAGGCCGTGGCCCAGGGACAGCAGGCCGGCGTAACCCCAGACCAGATCCAGGGCGAGGGCGACGATGGCGTAGCAGAGGATCTTGCCAACCAGAGTCAGGGTATAGGCCGAGACATGCAGGGCGTTGTCGGCGGGCAGCAGCGACAGCAGCGGTAGCGCCAGCAGCAACAACACCAGCAGCGTACCGACGACAATCGTCACCTTGGGCCCGGCCTTGCGGGTGGCGGTAATGAGCAGGGGCTGGTTCATCAGTCGATTACCCGTCCTTTGAGTGCGAAGAGGCCTTGCGGGCGTTTCTGGATGAACAGAATGATCAGCGCGAGGATCAGGATCTTGCCCAGCACCGCACCGATCTGCGGCTCCAGGATCTTGTTGGCGATCCCCAGGCCGAAGGCGGCGAACACGCTCCCGGCCAGTTGGCCGACGCCACCGAGCACCACCACCAGGAAGGAGTCGATGATGTAGCTCTGGCCGAGGTCCGGGCCGACGTTGCCGATCTGGCTCAGCGCCACGCCGCCGAGCCCGGCGATCCCGGAGCCGAGGCCGAAGGCGAGCATGTCCACTCGCCCGGTGGGCACGCCACAGCAAGCGGCCATGTTGCGATTCTGGGTGACGGCGCGCACGTTCAGGCCCAGGCGGGTCTTGTTCAGCAGCAGCCAGGTGAGCACCACCACAAACAGGGCAAAGGCGATGATCACGATACGGTTGTACGGCAGCACCAGGTTGGGCAGGACCTGGATCCCGCCCGAGAGCCAGGCCGGGTTGGCGACCTCGACGTTCTGCGCGCCGAACAGCAGGCGCACCAGTTGGATCAGCATCAGGCTGATGCCCCAGGTGGCGAGCAGGGTTTCCAGCGGGCGCCCGTAGAGGTGGCGGATCACCGTGCGTTCCAGCGCCATGCCGATACCGGCGGTGACGAAAAACGCCACCGGCAAGGCCAGGAGTGGATAGAACTCGATGGCGTTGGGGGCAAAGCGCTGGAGCAGCATTTGCACCATGTAGGTGGAGTAGGCGCCGAGCATCAGCATTTCGCCGTGGGCCATGTTGATCACCCCCAGCAGGCCGAAGGTGATGGCCAGCCCCAGGGCCGCCAGCAGCAGGATCGAACCCAGGGACATGCCGCTGAATGCCTGGCCGAGCAACTCGCCCACCAGCAGTTTGCGTTTGACCTGACCGAGGCTGGTCTGCGCTGCGGTGAGCACCGCGGCGTCGGCTTCGACCCCAGGTTCGAGCAGGTTTTCCAGGCGAGTGCGGGCCAGTGGGTCGCCGGTTTCGCCGAGCAGGCGCACCGCAGCCAGGCGCACGGCAGGGTCGCTGTCCACCAGTTGCAGGTTGGCCAGGGCCAGGCTCAGGGCCGCGTGAACCTGCTCATCCGTTTCGCCCGCCAGTTGCTGGTCGAGGAATTTCAGTTGCGCCGGCTTGGCGCTTTTCTGCAGTTGTTGCGCCGCACCGAGCCGCACCCGGGGATCGGCGGCGAGCAGTTGCTGGCTGGCCACGGCGGTGTCGATCAGACCCCGCAGGCGATTGTTCAGGCGCAGGGTCTTGGCTTGGCCGTCGACGGTCACTACGCCTTGCTGCAAGGCATTGATCAATTCGACGCGCGCCGGATCGGGCTGCGCGGCCCAGGCTTCGAGCAGCTTGGCTTGCTGCGCCGGATTGGCGGCGACGAAGTCTTCGCTGTCGCCGGCCTGGCTGGCCAGTGGCAGCAGGAGTGCGATGAGGAGGATTAAGCGGTGAAGGCCAGTGGGCATGATGTATCGCCTTGCGCAGACCAAGGTGGGAGAGCGCCGGGCGGCTCTCTCCCACAGGAATTTGTGTCCCGCCGAACCGGTGTGTTCGGCGGGGCATTCAGTGCCTCAGTTGCTCTTGACCGCGTAATCCGGCTTCTTGTCGTTGCCGGCAATGAACGGGCTCCAGGGCTCGGCGCGGATCGGCCCTTCGGTCTGCCAGACCACGTTGAACTGACCGTCGGCCTGGATCTCGCCGATCATCACCGGCTTGTGCAGGTGGTGGTTGGTCTTGTCCATGGTCAGGGTGTAGCCCGACGGTGCGGCGAAGGTCTGGCCGGCCAGGGCTTCGCGCACCTTGTCGACGTCGGTGGACTTGGCTTTCTCGGCAGCTTGCGCCCACATGTGGATGCCGACGTAGGTGGCTTCCATCGGGTCGTTGGTCACCGCCTTGTCGGCGCCCGGCAGGTTGTGTTTCTTGGCGTAGGCCTTCCAGTCCGCGACGAACTTCTGGTTCACCGGGTTATCCACCGACTCGAAGTAGTTCCACGCCGCGAGGTTGCCCACCAGTGGCTTGGTGTCGATGCCGCGCAGTTCTTCCTCGCCCACCGAGAACGCGACGACGGGCACGTCGGTGGCCTTCAGGCCCTGGTTGGCCAGTTCCTTGTAGAACGGCACGTTGGAGTCGCCGTTGACGGTGGAGATGACGGCGGTCTTGCCGCCGGCCGAGAACTTCTTGATGTTGGCGACGATGGTCTGGTAATCGCTGTGACCGAACGGTGTGTAGACCTCTTCGATGTCCTTGTCGGCCACGCCTTTTGCGTGCAGGAACGAGCGCAGGATCTTGTTGGTGGTGCGCGGGTAGACGTAGTCGGTGCCCAGCAGGAAGTAGCGTTTGGCGCTGCCACCTTCTTCGCTCATCAGGTATTCCACGGCGGGGATCGCCTGTTGGTTCGGCGCGGCACCGGTGTAGAACACGTTCGGCGACATCTCTTCGCCTTCGTATTGCACCGGATAGAACAGCAGGCCATTGAGCTCTTCGAACACGGGCAATACCGATTTACGCGACACCGAGGTCCAGCAACCGAACACCACGGCGACCTTATCCTGGGTCAGCAATTGCCGGCCTTTTTCGGCGAACAGCGGCCAGTTCGACGCCGGGTCGACCACCACCGGCTCCAGCAGCTTGCCATTGACGCCGCCCTTGGCGTTGATTTCGTCGATGGTCATCAACGCCATGTCTTTGAGCGAGGTTTCAGAGATCGCCATGGTCCCGGACAGGGAATGCAGGATGCCAACCTTGATGGTCTCGGCGGCCTGGACCGTCCAGGTCATGCCCATCGCGGCAATGCTGGCTGAAAGAGTGAAAGCCTTGATCAAGCTGCGACGCCTCATTGTGCGATCTCCATGAACGTTTTTGGTTGGCATTGGTGGAAGGCTGAAGAGTCTTTAGCAAGGGCTGTGCCTAAGCACGAAAGCCCGGGGTTTGATGCGGCCGCCGAGGCGGATTCATCCGCGAGCGCACCAGGGGTGGGCGTGCAACGGGGTGTGGGGCATGCCGATGCGCTGTCGTGGTGCCTGTGCTCCCTATGTATGTACCGCACAGGCACGGGGACGCTGGATAACCTGATGGCTCATTACAGGCCATCAACAGGTTGGAGTTTTTTCATGGATGAGAGAGATAAGCCGAGCGCTGCCGTTGTGCGCATGAGCCGTGAGTTTTTGTCGGCGGATGACGCGGCGCGGCATGCTCATGAACAGGTCGGCAAGCGGCGTGACCGCGAGTTTGTTGCAGTGATCTTCCAGCGCAGCAACCAGCGGTTCGTCGTGACTGAACCGGTCGACGCCGGCACCGATGCGCTCGAAGCGCCCCCCCTGTTCCCGGCAGACGCCCAAGGCCGGGCAATCTACCCGGTGAACCACCAGCTCCATAGCGTGTTTTACTCACACCGGGCGCTCTCGACGCTGGATGTCGATCGGGTGCAGCGCTTGGGGTGGACGCGCACAGACGCCAGCGTCAGCTTGCAGATGTTCAAGGTTCACGAGTTGTTCCATGTGGTCGCGCAAGGCGTTCCGGCCTATCTGTCAGGCAGCGACGACAGTCTGTTGTGGTTCGAGTCCGATTCCCGCGGCTGGCAGCAGTTGCTGATGCGCTTGGGCACCGTGAGTCACCCGGGACCACTGGCGCTGGGGCTTGCCGATGGCAGCATCGCGCCTGTCGAGTTTGTACGGGCAGTGGCGAGCGCAGGAAAGTTGCAGACCCTGGTCGACAATGGGCTTTGGGGGTACCGGGGCCAAGTGACCAAGGACTGGACACCCCACCCGGAACAGGGCGCAAGGCCGGTGCCGAAACAGGTGGCCTTCGGCGCGGTTTTTTCGTCGGCGGACGAAGCGGCGCAGGATCGCTTCTCACGAGGGGCTGGGCAGCATGATACGGAGCGGACCTGGTTCGGTTTCATCCTCAAGCAACAAGGCAAGCACGAGTACATTGCGTCGGAATTGGTTGCGGTCGAGGGGGTTCGCGACAAACTGTTTTCTCGTCGGAGCCTGTTCCCCAGTGCCGGGCCGGGTGAAGGCATCGACTATGTGTATCCGGAGTCATTCCGGCGCCATTCCTATTTCTATTCGCGCCAGCGGGTGATGCAGACACAGCGGCCTGCTCGCCTCTGGTTGGCCCAGCACTTTATTGTGCCCAGAGACCTGTATGTGGTGGTGTACGACTCCAAGAAGCCGCCGGTCGTCGAAGGGCCTGAGTCGATTCCCACGTACATCGCGACGCAGGACGGCGCATTGTTGAAGTATGTCGCGCGCAAGAGTACCAAGTTGTTCGATAACGGCACCCCGGAGATGGGGCTGGATGCTGTCCAATCCAACTTGACCAATGGAAAACTGACCCAGACCGGCTTTGTCAGGGTCGTGGCGAACAGTGGTGAATTGACGGTCCTGCACACTTCTCTGTGCTGGGATAGAAAAGGCGTGGTCAACCCACAATGGACGCCTGCCCAGAACATCGAGCGTCGCCTTTTAGGGCCGGTTTTTCCGACCCAGGATGATGCGGCGCTCTATGCTCGCGCGCAGCTCCCTCCCACCACTGACAGCATCTACGGCGGGTTGATCCTGAAGCGCTCCGATGGTTTGTTCGTTGCGACCGAGCCTGTGATCACGCCCGAAGAAGACTTCGATGTGAAATGGATCTTCCCGGATGAAAGTGTGGGCGCGGGGCTGTTTCCCGCAGGATGCACCCTCGTGGGCCGTTATCGCTCGCGCCATGCCCGGGAGGTTCCGGTGCTCTTGTCTGGGTCGCAAAAGCAGCTGTATCTCAACATGTTGTCCGTGAAATCGGTCCTGACCGCATTCGGGCGGGAGACGCGGATGATGGACGAATACCTGTTCGGGCCCGACGGCTCGGTGATTCGTTACCGCAACGGGACATGGAATAGAGTGCGAGCCGATCTTGCCAATGCCTTGACCGACTTCGGCAGCCTGCCCCATGACCTGGACGCAACCTGGATAAAAAAACGTATCCATGAGGGAGACCTGAAACCGTCGGTGTGGGTGGATTCGCTGGCTAAAAACGGCTTTCTGTATGTGGTGGCGGGTAGCGCTGTTTGGGGGGCGCCGCGTTTAGTGACCGAGTTCAGCCTGGAGCGCCCAATGAGTCTCGGCACGGCGCTCGGTCTGCCGCGCAGTGAGCCGAGCTACAGCCCCGTATTTGCTGACAGTGTTGCCGCGGCGCGTCATGCCCATGAGCTGGCAGCAGATCGTGCGGCGCTGAGTTTCGGTTACATTCTGCGCGATCGCAGGCACAACCGATTCATTGCCACTGTGCCGATCCCGATCCCGGGTTCGACACTGACGTATGACCAGGTTTTCCCCGATGGACAGTTGCCCCAGGGCTACGTCGTCGACAGCCTGTACCTGCGCGCCGCGCAAGCGCCGGATGTGCTGCCGGATGAGGACTATCGGCACTTTTTTTCGCCGATGGACGTGCACCGTGCGCTTTTGCAGACGCAAACGACGCAGGGCCGGTTACCGCTCTACTTATCGTGCAGTGACGGAGCGCTGTTGCGCTTTGAGGGGGATTACTACGACCCGATCGAGCCACCGGACGAGGCTGCTCAGTTGGCACTCAAGC
>Ga0067045_1032163_pt1 | contig 10734 bp, 10 predicted proteins | sample TerdegcTABiofilm_FD_59184 | JGI IMG/M metagenome (GOLD analysis project Ga0067045, IMG submission 59184) | Combined Assembly of (Gp0054472, Gp0054536) Wastewater bioreactor microbial communities from Singapore -Terephthalate degrading...
TGACAACTGCCAAGCAGACTGTATAATCATCCTCGGGCCTCCTCGGGGCGGACAAGTTGCTCTGCTTCAACAACTTAGACGCCCCAGGAGCCCCAAGAATTCCCTCTTTTCTGAATAATCCGGGCTAGGGGGTGCTCCATCACCATCGTCCTCCGGGCAGTCCTTTGCGTCAGTCTGGGCGCATTCCAGCCATCCACCCAACTTGGGGGCAAGGTCAGAAGGCGGGAGCTTAGGGCGATAACGGAACAGTCTTGACGCGCGCTCTGCCGACTCAAGTGAGCGCCGACGCCACCATGAGATAATACTGGTCGCCGCGGTCCTCGAGCGAGAAGTTGAGGATGGGCCGCCGAAAGTGGGCGAAGGACCTTTGTTTCCGCAGGACAAGTTGGCTGACGATCTCTCGGCCGTCGGCCAGGAGGTCTTCCGGCACACCTTTGCGAAGAACGTCGTCGACCATCGCCTCCCGTTGGGCCTCGGCAGCCAAGGCAGCGTTCCAGGCCAGAACGGCCAGGGTCAGCAGCCGGCGGTAAGATTCGATGCCCTCGACGAAGTCGACGTAGGGTTCCACGAATTCGCCGAGGACGTCCGACATCTTCACGCCCCCCGGGGCACCGAAGGAGAGGCTCCGTGGCTCCTCCGGGAAGTCCAGGCGGTCCGGGGCCGCGTCGAACCAGCCGCCCCTCCTCTTGCTCCGCTTCAGCCGCGTTTCCTGTTTGCGCTTCCGTTTCCTGGCGAGTCGTTGCGCCTTGGCGAGCCGATTGGGCATCGACATCCCTGTCTCCTTTTCGACTGGAGAACCTCCTGCTTCCTTCCCCCAATGGACCGCGCGGGCACGCACGGCCGTGTCACTGTATCTTCTTGGCCTTGGCCAGGTCAACAGAAGAACCCTCGACCCTCGAATGGCGGGGCCTGGCGGCGACGCGTAGGCAAGGTACTTTGGGAGGCAAGCGTATCGAGCTGGGCAACAGCCCCCTCTTCGTCGGTAGATGGTCGTTCTGGTTCTTCCGGCTTAAGGTGCGAGACGCGGCAGAAGCGCCTTCGGAGTGCGGCGACTTGTCGCCGCTTTGGATCGTCGCAACGTGCTGTCAACCAAAGGAAAGCGGCGACAAGTCGCCGCACTCCAAGGCGGTTTTCGCACCCAGAACCGGAAGAGTCCAATAACGGGAATGGCCCCCCCCTTTCGCGCCCCGTTTGACATCGAATCCGGGCTCATTAGAATGAAGGAAAGAGTCCCCGCCCGTAGGATTCGCCCGAGCGGACCGGTTAGCCCTCCGGCAAGCAGTCGTGACCGGCGGGTGGTTCGTGCATTCCCCACCCTTCAATCTTGCGAGGTCTGCCCATGGGTTCCATGAGCGTTTTCCACTGGCTTATCGTCATGGTGGTCGTGCTGCTGCTGTTCGGCAACCGGCTTCCCTCGGTCATGCGATCGCTCGGACGAGGAGTGACGGAGTTCAAGAAGGGCCTCGAAGGAGGCGAAGAGGACGAGAACGAAGAAGAAGTACTCGAAAAGCCCAAGAAGAAAAAGAAGCCGGCCGGCGAGATCGAGGAGAAATCGAACGGGAGCGAGCGGTCCTCGAAAGAGAAACACGCCGAGGAGCAAGAAACCTCGTCCGAAGCAGGGGAATGAGGATGGTGTTTCCGATCGGGTTGTTGGACATCAGCACGGGCACGTTGGTCATGCTGGGCGCCCTGGCGGTGCTCCTTTTCGGCGAGCGTCTGCCCGAGGTGGCCCGCACGTTCGGCAAGAAGTTCAACGAGTTCCGCAAGAGCGTGCAGAGCATCCAGGATGAGATCCGCTCTGCCGCCCATTCGGCCACCTCGGAGCTGACGTCGGCCTTCGACGCCAGCTCCGGTTCTTCCAGTTCCTCGCCGTCGTCGTCGGCTTCCTCCGGATCGAACGGCTCGGGCACGAAGCGGCGGTCGCGCGAGTCGGACGAGGATTACGAAGAGGCGACCGCCCCGAAGTTCGTCCCCCCGTCGGCGGCGACGACGGCCGAATCGCCGGAAACGACTCCGACCGACGCTTGACCCGACGCTCGTCCTCTTCGTTGCTCCAGAAGCCGCGCTAGTGCTCCGTCAGTCGTGCTTTGATGTGTGGCACAGCCGCCCTCGGCTGTGCGAAATGCCGTGCACAGCCGAGGGCGGCTGTGCCACATGGGATCATCGCTTCATCCATCAGAGCATGCGAGACGGAGCACTAGGCGCGCTTGCGGATCGCGGGGGCATCCTTGCCCTTTCCCAGGTTCCGCGTCACGGGCGCGGCTTGAAGATCACGGTGGCCAGAGGCGGGAGGGCCACTTCGATCGAGCCGGGCATGCCGTGACGCCCTTCATCCACGGCCCGGACTCCCGGGCCGTTCCCCAGGTTGCTGCCGCCGTAGAAGGTCGAGTCGCTGTTGAAGACCTCGTCGTACCAGCAGACGCCGGGCACCCCGACGCGGTGATTCATGCGCGGCACGGGCGTGAAGTTGCAGCAGACCACCAAGAAATCGTTCGGGTCCCTGGATCGGCGCAGGTAGCTCAGCGTGCTCTGGTCGAAGTTGTGGCAGTCGATCCAGTGGAAGCCGTGGCCGTCGAAGTCGAGTTGGTGGAGCGCCTTTTCTTTGCGGATCAGGCGGTTCAGGTCGGCCACGCACCGCTGCAACCCCCGATGGGAATCCCATTGCAGGAGGTCCCATTGCAGGCTTCGGTCGAAGTCCCATTCGTTCCACTGCCCGAAATCGCTTCCCATGAACAGGAGCTTCTTGCCGGGGTGGGTCCACATGTAGCTATACAGCAGGCGCAGGTTGGCGAACTTCTGCCAAAGGTCGCCCGGCATCTGGTCCAGGAGCGAGCCCTTGCCGTGGACCACCTCGTCGTGCGAGAAGGGCAGCACGAAGTTCTCATGGAAGGCGTAGATGAGGCTGAACGTGAGCTCGTCGTGGTGGTACTTGCGGTGGATGGGATTGTGCCGCATGTAGGTGCGGGTGTCGTTCATCCAGCCCATGTTCCACTTGAGGCTGAAGCCCAGCCCGCCCAGGTACGTGGGCCGGGAGACGCCGCTCCAAGCGGTCGATTCCTCGGCCACCGTGAGCACGCCTGGGAATTGCAGATGGCACTGCTCGTTCAACTCCTTCAAGAGGGTGATGGCCCCGAGGTTCTCCCGGCCGCCGAATTCGTTGGGGACCCATTCCCCTTCCTTGCGGCTGTAGTCGAGGTAGAGCATCGAGGCCACGGCGTCGACCCGAAGGCCGTCGATGTGGTACTTGTCGAGCCAGAACAAGGCGTTGGCCACAAGGAAATTGCGGACCTCGTGGCGGCCGTAGTTGAACACGAGGGTCCCCCAGTCGCGGTGCTCGCCCTGGCGCGGATCGGCGTGCTCGTAGAGGGCCGTGCCGTCGAACTGCCGCAGCCCGTGACCGTCGCGGGGGAAGTGGGCCGGCACCCAGTCGAGGATCACACCGATGTCGTTCTGGTGGCACAGGTCGACGAAGTACATGAAATCGTGCGGCGTGCCGTAGCGGGCCGTGACCGCGTAGTAGCCCACGGTCTGATAGCCCCAACTGGCCGAGAGCGGGTGCTCGCTGACGGGCAACAACTCGATGTGCGTGTAGCCCATCTCCTTCACGTAATCGACCAGTTGATGGGCCAACTCCCGATACGTGAGCCAGCGGCTCGGGTCGTCTCCCGGCCGCCGCCAACTGCCCAAGTGGACCTCGTAGAAGGAGAGCGGCTGCTCCAGCCAGTTGGTGCTCCGGCGTCGGGCCAGCCAGGCTTCGTCGTGCCAGTGGTGCCGGGTCAGATCGACCACGCGGGAGGCGGTCCGCGGCGGGCACTCGGCGGCGAACCCGACCGGGTCCGACTTTTCAAACACGTGGTCGCGGTTCCGCACGCAATACTTGTAAAGCGTTCCCTCGCCGAGCCCGGGCACGAACAACTCCCAGAACCCGCTCGGGATGTGTTTGCGCATCGCATGCCGGCGGTTGTCCCAGCCGTTGAAATCGCCGACGAGGCTGATGCTCGTGGCATTCGGGGCCCAAAGGGCGAAGTTGACTCCCTCGACGCCGTCGATCGTCCGCAACTGCGCCCCGAGCTTGTCGAAGAGCCGCCAATGGCGCCCTTCGTTCAAGAGATGGAGATCGTAGTCGCTTAGCAGGTGCGGGAAGCAGTAAGGATCGTGCATGGTGCGATTGTTTCCGCCCTCCTCGGCCACTCGCAAGAGATACCGGCCTGACCCGTCGCCCTCGACGATCGGACAGATTGCCTCGTACAACCCCGCCGGATGGATGCGTCGCATCGGCCGCGGCAGGTCGTCGTGGGCCGGATCGACCACCCAGGCCTGGGTCGACTGCGGCAAAAAGGCCCGGACCGCCAAGGCCCGGCGCCCGCCTTCGTTCACCTCGTGGGGCCCGAGCAATTCAAAGGGATTATCGTAACGGCCTTCAACCAGTTGTCCAACTTTGTCCAAGGGAACCATCGTCCGCACACGTTCCTCCTTGATACCTTGCTCCGTAGAAGCTGATTGCGAAAGACTCGATGCCCATCACCAAGACCCCTGAAGCCGGCGAGACTCCGGCAGGCTGTGATTCACCGGACCACATCGACGGAACGGCCCAACGTCGCCGAGGCGATCCGCGTCAGGCCGTATTGTAGTCGCCGACGGAGCACTCGCCACAAGGTACGGCTCCCCCCCCGACACGACCTCGCAGGGGGAGGGGCCATCCCCGGCGCTCCGGGCCCAGCACCATGGGGTGGGTCAACCCGGTACGTACGACAATCCACCTGATGGAACTCCATGGCCCGGTCCACTCGTTGCCACAGATCCAGGTCCTTGACCGGAACCATCTGTCCAAAACGTTCCCATCGCCATCCGTTGTTACGCCATTCGTTCAACCCGTGCCGAACGCCTTCACGAACGTAAGTGCATGAAGTCATAAGCGTTACGCGGGAAGGCTCCTCCAGGGATTCCAGCCCGCGTACGACCGAGAGCAGCTCCAAGCGTTCTCCGCGCACGCCCGGCTCCCGATCCTCGGCCATCATGCGTTGTGAGCCGTCCGGGCCGCGCAATACGAACCGCCACCGCCCTGTTTCTCCGCCCGCTCGGCAATCGGAAAAGAGGTAGTACCTGGGTCCTGGTGAGTCCATCGCCGCTATCCCGCGCAAAACTGTGTTCGGGCCTGTCGCGTAGCGATGCCCGTGCCGGCGCCGCTGGCGGGCTTCTCGTTCCTCGGAAGCAGGCGGCGCGAAAGTCGAGACAGTACGGGCCTCCGATCCCGTCTTCCCGTATCGGCAACCCTTGTGCATTCTCGCCATATTATCCAGGCTGTTCGGTCAAAGCGGATTGCCAACTTGGAGGGTGGTAACGGATAGCGTGGCTGGCGGCGAAGCGCAGCGAAGCCCAGGGGTTGCAACCCCTGGGCTTGGGGGATGGTTGACTTATTGGTTTGCGATTCCTAAGGTACTCGCACCTGTCGATCCCAGATCCCTCGACGTATCCCGCGGAGAACGTACCCATGGCCGCTGCCGGAGTCGCTTACCTGGTGTTTGATGTTGAGAGCGTTGCCGACCCGGCCTTGGTGGCCCGAATTCGCTATCCTCGGGAGGCGATCGAACCGCAGGAGGCGGTGCGGCGGTATCGTGCGGAGCTGATGGAGAAGTACGACAGCGACTTCGTCCCCTACACGTTTCAGGTGCCGATCTCGATTGCGGCGGCGAAGGTGTCGGCCGACTTCCAGTTGATCGACCTGGTGCTGTTGGACGAGCCGGAATTCCGCCCGCACGTCATCACCGAAAAATTCTGGCGCGGTTGGGAGGCCTATCGGCGGCCGACCCTGGTGACGTTCAACGGCCGCTCGTTCGACATCCCGCTGCTGGAACTGGCAGCCTTCCGATACGGCCTGAGCGTGCCCGGCTGGTTCAACACGTCGGGGAAGTCGTTCGAGCACCCGCGGGGCCGCTACAACGTCCAGGCCCATCTCGACCTGTGCGAACTGCTCACGAACTTCGGCTCCACGCGATTCACCGGGGGGCTCAGCCTCGCCGCGAACATCCTGGGCAAGCCCGGAAAAATGGACGTCCAGGGCGACATGGTCCAGGATATGTACGACGCCGGCCGCCTGACCGAGATCAACGACTACTGCCGGTGCGATGTGCTCGATACCTATTTCATCTTCCTCCGGACCCGGGTCCTCGTCGGGCAACTCGCCTTGGATACCGAGCAGGCCATCATTGCCCGCACCAAAGAGTGGCTCCAGCAGAACGCACCTCAGGTCCGGGCTTACGAGCTTTACCTGGAGCGTTGGGGCGACTGGGCCAATCCCTGGGGGCCTTGAGGCCGTAGGCGGCGCAACGCAAGGACTTCCCTATGTGGATAGTCCGGAAAGCCCACGGGTTGCAACCCGTGGGCTTTGGCGCCGGTCAAGGCGTTCCTTCACGCTTCCTGACCTTACGTCGCTTGGCTGCATCCGCCGCATTTCTCCGGGGCGCCCGCGGCGGGGCCTGGAGAGGCCAACCTTCGCGTGTGGCACACCGCCGCAGTTCCGACGAGACCGAGACGCCGATCGCAGTTGCGACCACCCTTTCCCCCGGCCGCAGGTCCCCCTCATAACGCACCGCCACAGGGACCGCGAGGGCCCAGACGCCGAGTCCTCGGGCCAAAGCGGCGCGGTTGAAGGCTTCCACGTAGCGCGTTGCTTGCGAGGCGGAGAGTACCCCACGTTCGGCGGGGTTGATCGCGGTTGCATCGAGAACCCGGTCGTGCGTATGTCTGGGTGGCTGACGTGCGCAGGCAACCAGCCACACACGGTACCACGTTGTCCCCGCCCCTCCTGGAACGGCCGAGTGTCGCCGCTTTATCATGGCATCCCCCCCGACTTCTCTGGTGCCTACCACCGGTTCCTACTTGACAGGCGAGCGAGGTAAGTATACATAGGTATAGTATCCTGTCAAGGGTCCAGCCCAGAGGATCTACGAATTCGCATGATGAGGGAATCTCCCATGCCCGACCATGCTGGCGACAACCTGCGGCGGCTGATGACGCGGCTCGGTGTGACGATCGAGCAGGTAGCGGCCCGCGCTCGGCTCGACCGCCGAACCGTGAAAGGGATTCTCGATGGCACCAACCGGGCGCATGCGCGGACCCTGCACCGGTTGGCCGCCGGACTGGGGGTCTCGCCCGACGAGTTCTTCGTCGACCCGGCCCAACTGGTTTACCGTTGCTTCGACCGGGCCACCAACCCGGTGGTGGCCGAGGTGGTGGAGAGCCATCCCGACCTTTTCTGCGGATGGACCGAGGCCGACTTCGAGGAGCTTCACAGCCGCTTCGGCACGGGCGGGGCGTTGACCGCCGAGGGGGCCGTCGCCACGGTGTCGAACATGAACCGGAATCGTGCCACGCACGAGCGACTCGCCGTGCTCCTGGAAAGCAGCCAGGCGGAAGTGGTCCGCGGCATCGTCGAGGTGATGTACGACAACCTCGTGCAGTCGCCGCCAGCCGCGTCGCCCATGCCGCCGGACGAGGAGTGACCTTGCCTCAGGGCCTGTGAACCACTAGGTTCAGCCCAATTTGTTGATTGACAGGCCCTCAGAAGACCCTCGCGCGGATTCCTGGCAGGGTCCTTGGGCTGCGGAGGTCCGGGGCTGGAGGCTCGGAAACGGTTACGGTAGACTTCTCGACCGCAGCATCGGCCAGCCGTTCGTACCCGTCCGGCCCCATGCCGGAAAGATGTCGCCCGCCGCCCCAGAGATAAACGTAGAAGGGGCGGAAGCCGAGCCGCATCGGGTCCGCGATCGGTTTCCCTGTGGCGGCCAGCCGGGCGGCCAGTGCCCGGTCTTCCCCGTTGTTCCTCGCCGGATACCCGCCACATTGCTCGAAAGTGTGGCGGCGATACGCCCAGCCGCCATGGAACAGCCCTCCGGTTCGATGCTGGCGGAGCGAACCGTCGGGCTGCGGATGCAGCACCAGCGACGGCCGCGACCAGGACGCCACGCGAAGCGCCGCCACCGAAGCCCGAAGTGCCCACGGCAGGTAGAGGTCGTCGTCGTCCCAGACCGCCAGCGCCTCGACGTCCGGAGAAACCAGGCTGGCCGCCGCGTTGCGCTTCTCTCCCAACGAGCGGAAACGGCTTGACAGGGAAATCAGCCGCCAGCGGTCGCCTCGGGCGTCGTCGTATTGACCGGCGTCGTCGAGGATCACCAACTCGCGGTCCTCGTAGTCCTGATGCTCGAAACAGTGGATCATGTGCCCCAACGGCTTCGGCCGGAGATAGGTGCAGCAGACGGCGGCGATCTTCATGGGGAGAGTACGCAGTACGCAGTAGGCAGTACGCAGTAGGCAGTAGGCAGTAGGCAGTAGGCTATAGGCAGTCGGGAAGGGTGGGACGCGTGGGCCGTTTAGCGGCGGGACTTGTCCCGCAGGTCTTCAAACAACCGTCGCCATTGCGACCAAAGGACCTCGGGATTGGCCAGTTCCTCTTCCAGCGTCCGGCGGGCTCGATGGGCCATGTCGAGGCGGAGTTCTTCGTCATAGGCCAGCCGAGCGGCGAAGTAGGCCAGTCCATCGGCGTCGTCGGCCAGGAATCCCGTTTCGCCGTGGCGGATCATCTCCTTCCAGCCCCACCGGTTCTGGGCCACGACCGGCACGCCGCAGGCCATGGCCTCCAATCCCGAGCGGGGCCAATTCTCCTCCGCCCGACCGTTGATTTGCATCATGCCGTGAAGCTTGCCGAAGAACTCCCGGGGCGTCTCGGCCTCAGCGGGAAGGCACTCGGCCCAGGCGGGTGGAGGACCGAGCTTGCGGACCAGGCAGTCGTCCCAGGCCATCACCCTGGCCCGGACCGGATGCGGGATCCGCCGGTAGATCGGCCACGTGGCGGCGGAGAACTTGTCTTCCGCCGGGCGGCTGATCCGCCCGATGACCAGCGGCGTGCCGCGGGCGTGCGTCGTAGGCCGGAAGGCGAACTCGTCGAAGGCAAACGCCCCGCGGATCAGCCGGCACTGCGGTTCGTCCACGCCGAACTTGGCTAGTTGCGGCAGGAGTTGTTGCTGTTGGTACCGGCTCTGAAAGACGTAGGCGTCCCACGGTCCGCGCTGCCGATACTGCTTGCGTTCCTCGGGAAGGAGCCACGTCATGCAGCCGGCCCAGACGATCTTGCAGCCCAGGTCGCGGAACCGGTCGGCCTCTTGCAGAAAACGGGAATTGCAGAAGGCAACGACGGTGCTTCCCGGCAGGTCCGGCACGGAGGGCAAATCGGCTGGAGTGGCGGCAATCGTCGCGCAACCGATTCGCTCCAGGCGGACTTTCCAGCGGGGATCCGGCTGCCACGTGGGAATGCACCGCACCGGCAGCCCGAAGCGTCGCCACAGCCGGAGGGTGTGCCAGCACTCGGTGTTGGCCCCGCCGACGCCGCCGGGATAGCCGGCCACGAAGACGGGGGGAAACAGGCGTCGCGGCGGCAACGCTTCTGTCTGGGAAACGCCGGTTTGCGCCACGGAGCCGGTCCCCTTGGATTCTCTGTCGTGACAGTTCAGCCGTATGAAGTTGCCAAAAGAGGAGAAGGGAAAAGGAAAGGGCGGGGGAAAAAGGGAAAAGATCAGGAAAGAGTTCCCATTCAGAATTGTGTGATCAGGGCACGGATTTTTGTCTTTCCCATTTTTCCAGGGCTTTCCCTTTTCCCTTCCCCTGCTCGCACTTCATTCCGCTGAACACTTGCTTTCCGTCACGTCCCACTCTGTTGGAACAGCGTGGCCAGGTCGGCCAGATCGTACATCCGGTCGGCGCCGTGGGTCGGCTCGGCCCAGCCCGGCGGATCGTCGCGGTAGGAGTGGTTCCAGCCGTAGACCTGGCCGTCGAACTTGATCGCCCGCTCACGAAAGGCGTACAAGATTTCCCAACAGAAGTCCGAGGCGCCGGCTTCGAAGCTGCTGCGGAAGAGCTTGTTGGCCCTGGCCCCGCGGAACAGGACCGTGGCTTCCGGACAGCCCAGGAACTCGCCCGCGTTGACCTTGCCCTGGAGATTCCGGATGGTGTCCCACGGCGGGCGGACCACCTGGCGCCAGGTCAAGAGGTGGTCGGTCACGGGCACGGTCTTGACGAGTTCCAGGTCGTCCGGCAGCGCGAGGCTGGGGTTGTCGGCCCATTTCCAGCCGCGGGGCGTGATCTCCACGTACTCGACGTCGTACTCCATGCGATACGAGAGTTGCGTATCGGACTCGTTGTCGGGCCCGTCGACGCGGTCCCGCAGCGTAAGCGTGCGGTACACCACGGTCGCCTTGGCGAACGACCGGCTGTAGCTATTGAGTCCCTCGGTCAGACTCGGCAGGACCTTCGTGTCGGGATTGTCGGGATCGAACGGCTCGAAGCGGACGCTCGTGGCGAATACCGAAGTCTTGCCGGGATAGTGCAGCGACGACTCGGAGCCGTACTCGGCTGCCTGCCCCAGGATCTCGGCGGCCAGCGCGTCGCGGTCTTCCCAGGCGACGAGGAGCTCCCGGCGGGCCGTGAAGCCGCTTGAACTGTAGTTCTCCACCGGCGAACCGCCGAGTTCTTTGAAGGCAACAGACATAGGACCCTCCTTCGAGGGGCGAAGCGGTTGGGATCGGGGTTCAGGGTTCAGGGATCAGGGTTCAGGGTTCAGGGTTCAGGGTTCAGGAGCCCCGCGCTGAGCGCGGCATCTCCGCGTAGCGGGCGGGCTTGCCCGCCGTTTGGAGATCGGAAGAGCGGCGTGTAGGGAAAGAGTGGAGATCTCGGTGGTCGCCG
>Ga0067045_1032164_pt1 | contig 10732 bp, 7 predicted proteins | sample TerdegcTABiofilm_FD_59184 | JGI IMG/M metagenome (GOLD analysis project Ga0067045, IMG submission 59184) | Combined Assembly of (Gp0054472, Gp0054536) Wastewater bioreactor microbial communities from Singapore -Terephthalate degrading...
GGGCATGCGCGTGTTCCGCTCCGCCCAACACTACGGCCTGCCGATCCAGCGCGGCAGCTTCACGCGCGGCCAGCCACCCTGGCGCTACCTGCGCCCGCTGCGCGCCAACCTGTTCCTCTCCACCCACCTCGCCGACGTGCGCGCCGCGCTCGAAGCCGGCGTGCCGGCCGCGCAGGTGTACCCCCAGTCGGTGCACGCCAGCAGCGAGCACCCGCACGAGGTTCGCATCGCCTTCGACGGCGACGCCGTGCTGTTCTCCGACGAAGCCGAACGCGTCTACCAGGCCCAGGGGCTCTCGGCCTTCCAGGAGCACGAGGCCACCAAGGCCGCACTGCCATTGGCCGGCGGCCCGTTCAAACCCCTGCTCGAAGCCCTGCACCGCCTGCAGAGCGAAGGCACACCGCTCATGCGCGTGCGCACCGCGCTCGTCACCGCCCGCAGCGCGCCGGCGCACGAGCGCGCCATCCGCACGCTGATGAACTGGAACATCGACGTCGATGAAGCCATGTTCCTCGGCGGCCTGCCCAAGGGCGAGTTCCTGCGCGAGTTCGAGCCCGATTTTTTCTTCGACGACCAGACCGGCCACATCGAGTCGGCCGCGCTGCACGTGCCTGCCGGGCATGTGGCCAGCGGGGTCAGTAATAGCTGAAAGCACCCCCTGCGCCGCTGCGCGGCTTCCCCCCTCCGTGGCGCGCCTTCGGCGCTTCGAGGGAGGACGGCATCTTGGGCCGGGGGAGCCGGACCCTCGATGCCTCTGGATCCAAGGCCTTCGCGCGCAGCGGGCGTGCGTTGGCTCGGCGACGGCGGCATAAGCCCGGCCTCAGCGAACCCGCCGGGCGACCCGTTACGATGCGCCATCACCGGGCGCTGTCCGCGCCCGACCAGCCCAGGGCCTCCCCATGACGACCTCCGCCCCCGCCGCCACCCGCCCACCCTCGCTATGGCCCACGCTCAAAGGCATCGGCGCCTTTGCCATGCCGTACTTCAAATCCGAAGAAAAATGGCGCGCGCGCGGCCTGCTGCTGGCCGTGGTGCTGCTCAACCTCGGCACGGTCTACATGCTGGTGCAGATCAACGAGTGGTACCGCGTTTTCTACGACGCCCTGCAGGCCAAGGACCAGCCGGTGTTCTGGCAGCAGATCGGGCGCTTCGGCTGGCTGGCGCTGATCTACATCGTGCTCGCGGTCTACAAGTTCTACCTCACGCAAATCCTGCAGTTGCGCTGGCGCGTCTGGCTCACCGACCACTACATGGGCCGCTGGCTGGCCAACAAGGCGTTCTACCGCATGGAGCTCGCGCGCTTCACCGCCGACGAGCACGGCAACCCCGACAACCCGGACCAGCGCATCCAGGAAGACCTGAACCTCTTCACCAGCTACACCGTCTCGCTGTCCATGGGCATGTTCAACGCCCTCATCACCCTGGTGAGCTTCGTCGGCATCCTCTGGACGCTCAGCGGCTCCATCAACGTCCCGCTGCCCGGCTTCCTGGGTGGGGGCGAGCTGGAAATCATCGGCTACATGGTGTGGGCCGCCGTGCTGTACTGCGCGGTGGGCAGCGCCATCGCACACTGGATCGGCCGGCCGCAGGTGCGGCTCAACTTCCAGCAGCAGATGCTGGAAGCCAACTTCCGCCACCACATGGTGCGCGTGCGCGAGTACAGCGAATCCATCGCGCTCGACGGTGGGGAGAACGTCGAACGTCGCCACCTGGATGTGCGCTTCCGCGACGTGATGGGCAACTACTTCGCCCTCATCCGCAACCAGAAGCAGCTCACCTGGTTCAGCAGCTTCTTCTCGCAAGCCGCCATCATCTTCCCCATGATCGTCGCCGCGCCGCGTTACTTCAGCGGCGCCATCCAGCTCGGCCAGCTGATGCAAATCAACTCCGCCTTCGGCCGCGTGCAGGACTCGCTCTCCTGGCTGGTCGACAACTACATGGCGCTGGCCGTCTGGAAAGCCACCACCGACCGACTGGTGGGCTTCGAGGCCAGCCTGGCCCACCAGTCGCAGACGCGCGACGGGCTGTCGCTCACCGAATCGGCTGGCGGCATCACCGCGCAAGGCCTCACCGTGGCCCTGCCCGGCGGCACCACGCTGCTGGCCGGCGTGGACCTGAACGTCAAGCCCGGCGACTCCGTGCTGCTGCACGGCCCTTCGGGCAGCGGCAAATCCAGCCTGTTCCGCGCCATCTCGGGCATCTGGCCGCATGCGCTGGGCCGTGTGACGCTGCCCAAGGACACCATGTTCATCCCGCAACGGCCCTACTTCCCCGACGGCCGCCTGCGCGACGCCCTGGCCTACCCCGACCCGGCCGACAAATACACCGACGAAGCCCTGCGTGAAGCGCTGGACGCCGCCCTGCTGCCCATGCTGGCCGATCAGCTTGACCGCGAAGACGCCTGGAACCAGAAACTCTCGGGCGGCGAACGACAGCGCCTTGCCATTGCGCGCGTCATGCTCAAGAAACCGGCCTGGGTGCTGGCCGACGAAGCCACCAGCGCGCTCGACGAAGAAGCCGAGGCCACGATCTACCAGCGCCTGGTGGCGCGGGTAAAGCAGGCGCACGGCGCCATCGTGTCCATCGCCCACCGCTCCACCCTGGCGGCGCACCACCAGCAACGCTGGGCGCTGAAGGCCAACGAGCCGGGGGCGCCGGGCGCGGCGCGCTACCGGCTGGACATCAGCAGCGCGGACGGCGCCTGATCAGGCCACCGGCGCGGCATAAGCCGCCCACCCCTTCGCCCGCAACTCACACGCCGGGCACCCGCCGCACCCATAGCCCCACGGATGGCGGTGCTCCCGGTCGCCGAGGTAGCAGGTGTGGGTGTGCTCGACGATCAGATTCACCAGCGCGTTGCCACCGCCCACCAGCAAGGCGTTTTCGCCCAGCTCGTGCGCCAGGCGCCAAGTAGCGGCCTTGTCGATCCACATCAGCGGGGTGTCGATCAGGAAGCGGTGGTCCATGCCGAGCGAGAGCGCCACCTGCAGCGCTTTCATGGTGTCGTCGCGGCAGTCGGGGTAGCCCGAGAAGTCGGTTTCGCACACACCGGTGACGATGACCTGGATGCCGCGCCGGTAGGCCAGCGCGGCGGCGAGCGTGAGGAACAGCAGGTTGCGCCCGGGCACGAAGGTGTTGGGCAGGCCGTTTTCTTCCATGCGAAAGGCCATGTCGCGCGTGAGCGAGGTTTCGCTGACTTTGCCGAGCACGCCGAGGTCGAGCACGTGGTCTTCGCCCAGCCGCTGCGACCACGCGGGAAAGCGCTGGCGCAGTTCGCGCAGCACGTTGAGGCGCGCCGTCATTTCCACGCTGTGGCGCTGGCCGTAGTCGAAGCCGATGGTTTCCACGCGCGGGTAGCGCGAGAGCGCGTGCGCCAGGCAGGTGGTGGAGTCTTGCCCACCAGAGAACAGCACGAGCGCGCTGGTGTGGTGGGGGGTGGAGGCAGGGGCGGAGATCATGGGCGTCATCGTAGCGTGCGACAACCCCATGCAAGACCCGGGCCTTGCTCGCTACGTCAGGCGCTCGGACCGGGCACTGGCGTGGTCCCGGCTGGTGGCCAGCATGCGGATGAGCGCGCGGTTGGCGTGCTCCAGGCTGATGTCGTGGCGCTGGCACACCGCCGGCAGGCGGTGCAGCTGGGCGGGTTCGCCCAGGGCGCGCGCCACGTCGAGCAGCGGGTGGTAGGGGCCGTCGTGGCGAAGCACGGCGTCGAACACCCGGCCGGACAGCGGGAGGCGGTTGAGCAGTTCACCCAGCGGCTGGTGCAGCAGGCGGTCGAGCTGCGAGAGCAGCGCGGTGGTGTACACCTCGCCGCGCAGGTTGTCTTCGGAGCCGGTGGCCAGCAGGTGCTGGGCCAGGCGCGAGCGCATCACCATGGCGTAGCGCACGGGGTGCAGGTCGCGGTCGGGTTCGCTGTTGGGCAGCTGTTCGGCCAGCCAGCGGCCCAGCTCGCGAAAGCCCAGCATCATGAGGGCGTGGCGCAATGAGCCGATTTCATGGCGCCCGCCGAAGGCGGCGGAGTTGACCATCAGCAGGATGCGGTAGACCAGCACGGGGTCTTGCCGCACCAGGCGTTCGAGGTGTTCGATGGAGCAGTCTTCGTCGCCAATGGCCATGAGGATCTGCTTGACCACGGCGGCGTCGTAGTTCAGCGGCTGGTGGCGGTGCGCGTGCAACACGTCGCTGTCAGGCCAGCCGAGCACGCCCCAGGCGCCAGCGTCGTCCAGGCATTTGCGCGCCAGGGTCTGGGTGGTGACGCCTTCCACCAGCTGGCCGATCAGGCCAGCTGGCACGGTTTCAGCGCCCAGCCGCAGCAGGTTGCGCGCATCGGCAGGGGTCACGCTTTCGCCGCGCACGGCGGCGAGGTCGGTGTGGCGCAGCAGCCGGTGCCCGCGCCTTGACCCGGCGGTGAGGCGGGCTAGGGTTTCGGGTTGTTCAAAAAGGGAGGCAGGCACTTCGAGCCAGGTGTTTTGCACCGGCGCGCAGGCCAGTGCCTGCTGCAGCAGGCGTGGGCTGTCCACGCTGAGGATGAGCACCGGCGCACTGGCGGGCCAGTCGTCGCCCAGGGTCTGCATGAGGTGGGCAGCGTCGACGGATTCGGGGTGCACGGCGCGCACGCCCAGGCGCACGGCGGCAAGTTCGCGCGCGCGGTTCCACACGGGCTCATAGCCCAGCGCGATGCTGTCCAAGACGGTGTGACTGCTGATGATCATGAGAAGAGAACGCAGGTCAATTGATCACCTGGAAAAGCGACAGGCGCTGCACCTGTGCGTAGGTCTTGATGGCGGCCTCCAGGCCGAGCTGTTGGGTCTGCAGGTCGGACAGGCCCTTGATCGGGTCCAGCTCGACGAGACGGGCATTCTCGGTCTTGAGGGAGATGGAGCTGTCTTCCATTTGCGAGTTGAGCGAATCGGCGCGGTTGAGCCATTCGCCGGCACGGCCACGGGCGGCGAGCACGCGGTCGTGCCCGGCGTCGACTTCGGTGAGGGCGCGCGCCATGGCCTGGGCGTGGTGCGCGCTTTCGTTGGGGCCGTTGTAGCGCAGCGCGTTCACGGCGTTCTGCACCACCGAGAAGATGTCGGTGGTGGCGGTGACAGGCCGCAGTTCGACGCGGTCACCGGCGACGGGGGTGCCGCGCATTTCCAGCGACACGCCGTCGAACTCGATGGTCTTGTTGGCCACGTAGGGCTGGCCGGTGTGGCCGGCCACCGGCGTGCCGGTGGTGGCGTTGGTCACGGTGTACTGCATCACGCCGCCGACTTCGGCGAAGGTGATGTCGTAGTCCTCGCCGGTGAGCGCGGCGGCGTTGGTGACGTCGCCGATGGTGGTGCTCACGTTGCCGGTGTTGCTGGTGGGCAGGCCGAGCGTGAAGGTGCCGTTGCCCTGGGGCACGCGCATCCAGATGGCGTCGCCGTCGAGCGCCTGCGGCAGCGAGCTGTTGCCGGCGGCGGCCTGGCCGCGCTGGCCGTCGAACTGCACACCGTTGCCGCTGGGGCCGTAGAGGTCCACGAAGGGCGTGGACGAACCACCGAGGCCGCCGTAGAGCGTGCGCCCGGCGTTGTCCTTGCGGTTGGCCACGGCGATGAGCTGCTCGCGCAGGCCTTCGAGCTGTTTGGCCACGTCTTCGCGTTCGGCATCGGTGAAGGTGGCGTTGCCGGCGGTCACCAGCAGGTCGCGCACGCGCTGAATGATGTCGCCCGATTCTTTCAGGCCGCTCTCGGCCTGTTGCAGGCTGGCGCGCGAGGCTTCCAGCGCGCGCAGGTCGGAGGTGGTGCGCGCCAGGCGGTTGGCGGCGGTCTCAGCCAGGGTGGCGGCCACCGGGTCGTCGCTGGCTTTCTGCACGCGCAGGCCGGTGGACACGCGTTCCTGCTGCGCGGCCAGTTCGGCCTGGCGGCGGGTCAGGATGGCGATGGTGTTGTCGTAGCTGTGGGCAGTTGCAATTCGCATGGCAGTTCCTCAATCTTTCCGGCGAGCGTCCAGGGGCATCGAGGGTCCGGCTTCGCCGGCCCAGGATGCCGTCTCCCCTCGAAGCGCCGAAGGCGCGCCACGGAGGGGGGAAGCCGCGCAGCGGCGCAGGGGGGTGTTCATATCTAGCGGGCCACGGTCTGCAGCAGGCTGTCGAAGGTGCTCTGGGCGATCTGAAGAAACTTGGCCGAGGCCTGGTAGGCCTGCTGGTACTGCAGCAGGCGCGCGGCTTCTTCATCGAGGTTGACGCCGGACACGTTGACGCGCGCGGTTTCGGCGGTGTTGGCGATGTTGGCCGAGAAGCTGGCCGCAAACTCGGCACCTTGCACACGCGTGCCGATGTCAGAGAACAGGCTGACGTATCCGTCGGACAGCGGCACGCCGCCAAAGGTGGGCAGGTCGCGCAGGGCCAGCATGCCGGTGCCGTTGCCGGCGTTCTGGCCGATCGAGCCCGTGGGTGCGGCGCCGACGCTGAAGGTGTCGCCCGCGCCAGGGCTGCCGCGCATCGTGAGGCTCCAGCCGTTGAGGGTGATGGACTGGCCTGGCTTGAAGTTGTAGCTCGGCGGCGGGCCGGGGTTGTCGGGCGCCGGGTTGCCCGGGCCCAGGCCGGTGGCGGTGAAGCTGCCATCGGCCAGGAAGGTGATGGTGACCGGGTCGGTGAGGTTGGGCGAGGCCGATGAGGCGTACAGGCTCTCCACGCTCAGGCCACCGGAGTTGGCCGTGCCGGGCGTGACCATGACCGGGCTGGCGGCGGCCAGTTTGTCGGGCGAGCCGATGGCCACTTGCAGGTCGCGCGCGGCGGCGGCGTAGGGGCGCACGAGGAATCGGTCGCCCGGCGCGCCGGCGCCGTTGTCGAGGTTGAAGGTGAGGCCATCGACCACGGCGGGCAAGGACGTCACCGGGGTGGCGGTGCCGTCCGAGAGGCGGATCACGCTCATGCCGCCGGCCTCGAAACGCACTTCGTAGTCGGAGGCAACCAGCGCGGTCGGGTCGGCCACGCTGGCGCTGATTTCCGCGCTGCCGCCGTTGCCCGGCACGGGCAGGCCTTTGGCAGCCGCCGGCTGGTTGAAGAAGTTCTGGCCCGGGTTGCCTTGCAGGTCCACGCCCAGCTTGTGCTGGTTGTTCACCGTGGTGGCCGTGGCCAGGGCCATGCGGCCCAGCAGGTTCTGCACGTCGACGAGGTCGTCGTTCATGAAGCGCATCAGGCCGGCGAGTTCGCCGCCGCCCAGGCTGGCGTCCGGAACCGCAGTGCTCACGCCGCCCTGCACGAACGAGAGCGCGATGCGCGAGCTGTCGGTGCTGTCCTGCCCGGTGGCCATGGCGTTGGCGCGCGAACCGAGCACCAGCGGCTGGCTGCCGGCAACGAACACGCTCACGCTGCCGTCGGCGGCGGGGACGTTGGTGGTCTGCACGTATTTGTTGAGGTCACCCAGGATCTTGTCGCGCTGGTCGAGCAGGTCGTTGGGCGTGTGGCCGGTGCCGTTGGTCTGGGCGATCTGCGCGTTGACCTTGGCCAGGTCTTGCGCCAGGGTGTTGATGACCTTGACCGCGCCTTCCACCTGTTGCTTGGTGGTGTGCTGCAGCGAATCGATCTGGCTCGCGGTGTTGCGCAGGCGCGAGGCCAGCTCTTCGCCCTTGGCGATCACGACCACACGCGCGGTGAGGTTGCCGGGCGAGGACGAGACGTCGGTCCAGGCGTTGAGCATGTCGTTGAGCGCGGTGCCCAGGCCGGCCGAGCCGGTGGGGAAGGCGCTTTCCAGCTGCTGCAGCCGGGCGTAGCGCAGTGCGTCGGCGGCGGCCACCGAACCGGCCTTCTGCGCTTCGCGCGTCAGGTACTGGTTGTGCGAGCGCTCGACGGTGGCGATCTCCACGCCCTTGCCAAAGAAGCCGTTGCCCATCTGCTGGTAGCCCGAGGACTGCAGCATCACGTTCTGGCGCGAATAGCCGGGCGTGTTGACGTTGGCGATGTTGTTGCCGATGACCTGCAGGGCCGCGAGGTTGGCATTGAGCGCGCGGGCGCCGATGTTGAGGGCGGACATGGCGTGCTCTCTTTCAGCCCTGTGCCCGCTGCAGGCTCAGGGTGGAGTTGATCGCGCGGCTGAGTTTGGCCGCGTACTGGGGGTCGGTGGCGTAGCCGGCCTTTTGCAGGCCGCTGGCAAAACCCTGCACCGAGTGCAGTTGGTCCATCACGCCTTCGTAGCGTGGGCTGTTGCCGATGAGGCGGGCGTAGTCGCGGAACGAGTCGGCGTAGGAGTCGTAGGCGCGGAACTTCGCCGTCACCTTGCGCGGCTCGCCGTTGATGTATTCGGTGGTCGTGATCTCGGCGACCTTGCCTTTCCAGCTGTCCGTGGCCTTGATGCCGAACAGGTTGTGCGAAGGCGAGCCATCGGCATGCTTGATTTCGCTGCGGCCCCAGCCGGTCTCGTGGCCAGCCTGGCCGATCATGAAGCTGGCAGGAATGCCGGACTCGCGCGCCACGGTGGCAGCGGCTTCGCTGTGCTGGTCCACGAAGCCGGCCTGGCGCGGGCCGGCGCTGGCGCGGCCCACGGTGCTGGTGCCGCCGGTGGCGGAGAGGGCGTCGGCGCCGCTGCCTTTGCCGAGGCCCTTGCTCGCATCGGTGTTCGACATCTGGCGACCGAGCTGGCGTTCGATCGCTTCGGACAGGCCGCCGGGCAAGCCGGAGAGCTGCACAGAGAACTGCTGGTCAAGCAGGTCCATGCCCAGGTTGCTGCCCTCGCCGTCCATCAGGCCGGATTTCTGCGTGGCCTCGCGCATGCTCTTGATGAGCTCGCGCATGAAGAGCGATTCGAACTGCTTGGCCGCCTCTTTCAGCGCGGCCTTGTCGTCGCCCTTGCCCGACCCGTAGCGCAGCGCGTTGAGCGCTGTCGGGTCGGCGGCCAGGCCGCTGGGCGTGAGGGCGCGCGTGTTCACTTAGATGACCTCCAGCTCCGCATTCATCGCGCCGGATGCCTTGATGGCCTGGAGGATGGCGAGCAGGTCTTGCGGCGTGGCGCCGAGCGAGTTCAGGGCGCGCACCACGTCGGCGAGCTGCGGCGCGGTGTCGATCTTGACGAGCGAGCCCTTGTCCTGGCGAATCTGGATGTCGGCCTTCTCGGTCACCACGGTCTGCCCGCCCACCGACAGCGGGTTGGGCTGGCTGATCACGGGGGTGGAGCTGATGCTCACCGAGAGGTTGCCGTGCGAGACGGCGCAGGCGCCGAGCGTGACGGCCTGGTTCATCACGATGGAGCCGGTGCGCGAGTTGATGATCACGCGCGCAGTGGGAATGGTGGCTTCCAGGCGGATGTCTTCCACCTTGGCCAGGAAGCTCACGCGCTGGCCCGGATCGGCCGGTGCGCGCAGGCGCACCACGCGGCCGTCCATGGCGCTGGCCACGCCGGCGCCCATCACGCGGTTGATGGCGTCGGTCACGCGGCTGGCGGTCTGGAAGTCGTTGGAGTTCAGGCCCAGGTCGATGGTATCGCCCAGCGCGAAGGGGGTGGCCACCGCGCGCTCGACCTGCGCGCCACCGGGCACGCGCCCTGCGCTGAGGTGGTTGACCTGCACCTTGCTGCCACCGGCCGAAGCACCCGCGCCGCCGACCAGCAGGTTGCCTTGCGCGAGCGCGTAGATCTCGCCATCGGCGCCCTTGAGCGGCGTGGTGATGAGCGTGCCGCCGCGCAGCGACTTGGCGTTGCCGACCGAGGACACGGTGACGTCGATGGCCTGGCCCGGTTGGGCAAAGGCGGGCAGTTGCGCGGTGACCATCACGGCCGCCACGTTCTTCAACTGCATGTTCGCGCCCGGGGGCAGCGAGAGGCCCAACTGCTGCAGGTAGTTGTTCAGGCTCTGCGTGGTGTAGGGCATCTGCGTGGTCTGGTCGCCCGTGCCGTCCAGGCCCACGACCAGGCCATAGCCGGTCAGCTGGTTGCTGCGCACGCCTTGCACGGCCGCGATCTCCTTGATGCGGATCGCCTGGGCGGCGGCCGGCAGGCATGCAAGCACGCCACACAAAACCATCAAGTATCGAAAGAGCCGGTCGATATTCATTTCAAGCTTCCAACGGGTCCGCAGCGAGATGCCAATTCAAGAGGTCGCACGCACGGGGCGGCGGTGATCCATCATGCTTGGCTTCAGAACGGGAGAACGGTCAAAAAGAACCGTGCCAACCAGCCAATTGAAAGCGCTTCGCCCTGCTGGCCACGCCCGCGCGACTCGATGCGCACATTGGCCACCTGGGTGGAGGCCACCAGGTTGCCGGGGCGGATCTGTTTCGGGTCCACCGTGCCGGAGAAACGCAGCACGTCCACGTTCTGGTTCACACCAATCTGTTTTTCACCGACCACCAGCAGGTGGCCGTTGGGCAGCACCTCCTGCACCGTGGTGGTGATGGAGCCGGTGAAGGTGTTGGCGTTTTCGGTCTCGCCGTTGCCAGCGAACTTGTTGGACGAATTCGCGCCCACATCGAGCTTGCCCAGCAGCGAGCTGGTGGGGCTGATGAAGGGCAGCGCAGAGACGCCGGCCGAGGCGCTGCCGGTGCGGTCCACCGACGACGAGGACTTCTGCGTTGCGTTGATGCGCTCGGTGATCTGCACCGTGAGGATGTCACCCGGCATGCGGGCGCGCGGGTCTTCAAAGGCGGGCCGGTAGCTCACCGCCTGGAACAGGCTGCCGCCGGGTGCGACCGTGACGGCCGGCGCAGCTGTCGGTGCCAGTTGCGCATAGCGCACCGGCTGGGCGGGAACGAGGTCCACCTGGGGCGTGCGCT
>Ga0067045_1032166_pt1 | contig 10731 bp, 8 predicted proteins | sample TerdegcTABiofilm_FD_59184 | JGI IMG/M metagenome (GOLD analysis project Ga0067045, IMG submission 59184) | Combined Assembly of (Gp0054472, Gp0054536) Wastewater bioreactor microbial communities from Singapore -Terephthalate degrading...
TTAATGAATGGAACCTGGCCTGCCCGGCCGTCTGGCCGGGCGGGCCGAGCTTTGGTGTCGCATCCCCGGTTGGATTGAGCCGGGGATTGCATTTCGTCCGGCTCAATCCGATAAGTAGTTCGTTGTGAAGCATCCGCCTCTCCTTTTGGTTGCCAGTTTACTGGGGCTGGCCTTTGATTCGGCCCTGGCGCAGACCCGGCTTAAGCTGGCTAGCATCGTGCCCGGCACCGAGAACGTCCAGTTGGTTTACAACGGCGACTTCCAATTCCAAGGGCCCGTCACTTCCACAAACACGCACCCTTTCCCGCCCGGCTGGACGCGGGTGGCAGACATTTATGCCGATACCGGCACCAACCTGGCGCTGGTGAATGGGGACGTGGTGGCGCGGGCCTTGGTGAGCGGCAGCGCCCCCGTCTGCCAGTATCGTCAGGTCGTCCAGCTCGCGCCCAACACCGACTATGTCCTGAGCGCCTACCTTTGGAACATGGGCGAGGCCGCCAATCGTGTCACCACCGTGATTGACTTGAACGACGCGCCGCAGGAACCGCAAATCACCCTGTCCTATTCGGACGCCAACGCGGACCAAGGCTACTTCACCTGGCGCGCCTTCAACACGGGTGTGACCGGCTCGAACGTGACCCTGCGCGTATTCTACGACGGCCTGACCGGCGCGGGCGCGGCAGCGCCCTACTGGCCCCTGGCGGCGCAGTGGGATAATGTGGCCATTACGCGCGCAGCGGATTTCCTGCCGCCCCAGCCGGCCAGTTCCGGCGGCAACCTGCGCCCCGTCGTGCGCCTGGTCAGCCCGCCCAACGGCACCAACATCGTGGCGGCTGACTCACCCGCAATCTTGACGCTGGCGGCGGCGGCCTCCGACTACGATGGGGTGGTCACCAATGTGGTGTTTTATGCCGACGGCGTGAGGCTGGGGGAAGCGAGCGTCGGCCCCTACACCCTGGACTGGGTTATTCCGTCTTCGGGCAGCTTCACCTTCACGGCGGTGGCGGCGGACGATCGCGGGGCAACGACCGTGTCCGCGCCCGTGACCATCACCGCCTCGGTCCCGGTCCCGCCCGCGTCGGTGTCGCTGTCCGTGGCCCGTGTAGGTGACAACGTGGTGTTATCCTGGCCGGTGTCCGCGACCGCCCTTTCCTTGCTGTCCACTCCGGTCCTGGCCGCGCCCATCGAATGGGCGTCGGTGACCAATCCGGTTGCGGTCAACAATGGTCAGTGTTCTGTCACGCTCCCGCCCGCCGGCGTCCAGCGGTTTTTCCGGCTCGGCCTCAATGTGGACCCCGCCACCTTGGACCGGAAACTGATGATGGGATACCAAGGGTGGTTCGCCTGCCCGGGGGACGGCTCGCCGGTCAATGCGTGGATGCACTGGTTTCGCAACAACACACCCACCGCCACCAACCTCACCGTGGACATGTGGCCGGACATGACCGAGCTGGCCCCGGACGAATTGTTCGCCACCGGCCTGACCTATTCAAATGGCGCGACGGCCAGGCTTTACTCGGCGTTCAAGCAGAAAACGGTTCTGCGCCATTTTCAATGGATGAAGGACAACCGGCTGGACGGCGTTTTCCTCCAGCGGTTTTCGTCCGAGCTCTCCAGCTCCAGCCGGTCGGCCTTCCGCAATCAGGTGACCGAAAACGTGCGAGCGGGAGCGGAAGCCTATGGCCGGGTCTTCGCCATCATGTATGACATTTCCGGTCAGAACGCCGCCACGCTGGTGAGCACGCTGACCAATGATTGGGCCTATCTGGTCAATACTCTCCGGGTGACCAACAGCCCCAGCTACGTGCGGCACCGGGGCAAACCGGTCGTGGCCATCTGGGGCTTCGGCTTCACCGACCGTCCGGGCACGCCCGAGGACGCGCTGGTCGTGATCAGCCACTTCAAGTCAGCGGGATGCACCGTCATGGGCGGCGTGCCGACGAACTGGCGGACACTCAAAGGCGACTCGAAGACCAATGCCGCCTGGGCCGCGGTGTACCGCGCCTTCGATATTCTGAGTCCCTGGGCTGTCGGGCGCTACAGCACGACCAGCGGCGCCGACAATTTCAAAAACACCTACATCGTGCCCGATCTGGCTGAATGCGCTTCACTGGGCATCGGCTACATGCCGGTGGTCTTTCCGGGATTCACCTGGCATAACCTCAACGGCGGCCCCTCCAACCAGATTCCCCGCAACGGCGGCATGTTCTATTGGCGGCAGGTTTACAACGCCATCCAGGCCGGCTGTACCATGATCTATGGCGCGATGTTCGATGAAGTGGATGAAGGCACCGCCATGTTCAAAATCGCCCCGACGCCGGCTGATCAACCGCCCGACTGCAATTTCGTTCCGCTGAACGTGGACGGTTACCGGCTGCCCAGCGACTGGTATTTGCGTCTCGCCGACCAGGCCTCGCGAATGCTGCGGGGCGAAATCCCGCTGTCGGGCATCATCCCCATCCTGCCGCCCTGACCCCGCAGTCCATCGTTGTTCGGCGTGGCGATTCAGGGTGGCGAGCGACGCTCAGCGTTCGGCTTTCACGATCTGCTGCATTTCCGCCTCCAACCGCGCCACAATCTCGGGGTGCTTCAGATAGAGATTGGTGGTTTCGGTAGGGTCGTCGCGGAGGTTGTAAAGCTGCCCGGCGGGACCACCGGGTTCAGGTTTGATAGTCTTGGGTTGGGAGAAGCCCCCGGAGCCGAGCTGGTTGATGAGTTTCCAATCGCCGGATCGGATCATCATCGCCGGCGAACTGCCCGCCCGCATGACGATCGGTCCGCGAATCGGCTTGCCTTTCGGTTGCCGGCCTTCCAGCACCGGCAGAAAACTGACACTGTCCGGCCCCGCGCCAACGGGCAGCTTGGCCCCGCAGACCTCGGCAAGAGTGGCGAGCAGATCCGTCATGCAGATCGTCTGGTCGCTGACCGTCCCCGCTTTCACCCGCCCCGGCCAGCGCACAATGAACGGCATGCGATGGCCTCCCTCCCAGGCGTCGGCTTTCATCCCACGCAGCCCGCCAGCGGCGTCGTGTCCAAACCGGGCCACATCAGCCGGCGTCCAGACCGGGCCGTTGTCGGAGGTGAAGATCAGGAGCGTATCCTGCGCCATGCGGGCGTCTTCCAAAGCGGTGAGCACGCGGCCGACTTGCGCATCCAACATCATGACGAAGTCGCCGTACATTCCCGCCCCGCTTTTTCCGACAAATTCCGCCGCCGGCAGCCAGGGGGTGTGCGGCGCCGTGTAAGCAAGGTAGAGCATCAAAGGACGCCGCGCGTCGGTTTTGTTGCCGGCGTGCGACCGAATCAGGGCACAGGCTTCATCCGTGAGCCGCGGCAGGACCTCCTCGAGCGACAGCCCGGGCGCGATGCCTCCTTCGCGCCAGAACGCCCCTTGCGTCGGCAACCAGCCTTCCGAGTGATGCTCGGCAATGTGGCCGGTGGGTGGCGCCACAGCCCGGTCCCCCCGGATGTAGAAGTAGGGCGGGATGTCAGTGGATGCGCGCAGCCCGAAGAAACTCTCAAATCCGCAATCCACCGGCCCCCCTGGCAGGGGCCGTTCGTAACCCTCTTCGCGAAAGCCCAAATGCCACTTGCCCACCATGGCGGTGCGATAGCCCCGATCCCTCAGGAACGACGCGAGCGTCACCTGGCCTTTTTCAATCAGCGGTTCCTTGGGCCAGCGCGAGACATCCGTGCGAAACGGGTACCTTCCCGTCATCAGCCCGTACCGGGAAGGGTGACACAGCGGCCCTGCCGCATGGACATCGGTGAACCGCATTCCCTCCCGCGCCAGCCGGTCCATGTTCGGCGTGGCAATCTTCGAGTGCGGATTATAACAACCCGGGTCCCCGTAACCCAGGTCGTCCGCAAGCAGAAGGACAACGTGGGGTTGGGAGGCTGGGCCAGCCGGCTTGGTCGCGCCAACAACGGCCAGCGGTATGAGCAAAAGGGCGGGGATAAGTTTGAGCGAGGTCATGGCAATAACCGTTTTCGGAGTGGTTCCAAAGCGATGAGCGAAAGAGGGCGCCGGCCAGAACCATGATTGCGGTTCTTGCCAGGGCGTGACGCCACCCCGCTGGATGTGCTGGTGCAGCACGGCGGAAAGCTCCTTGAACACCTTCCGGTTGGTGGCAGCGAGGTTGGTTTTTTGGGGATGACTCTTGAGATGGAAAAGCTCCATGGGACTCCAAGGGCCATTCGGCATGCGCTTCCAGTCGCCGCGGATGATGGCTTCATAGCTCTGGCCGCCGTCGCGCAAACCAACCCGGCGAGGCTCCGAACCAGAATGAAGAATGGGCTTCTCATGGACGCTGGCAAACTCTCGAGTAGCCTACCAGCGCGGCCGGCGTCTCGCTCTCCCCGCTTTGGGGGATGGACAACACCCGGACAGTGCGGGTAGCGCGGTTACTGTAGCGATGAAACCTCAGGCCCCGCAAGAGCGCACCTGTGTCCCTTTGCGGCGGCGGTGGCGGTGGTCAACAAGCGGCCGCTTCCCCCTTGAAAACGACCGATTTCTGCAGCCCGGCCCAACACCTCGGTTGTGCTGGAGGCCGCCGGCGAAGCTCGCGCTTGCGAAACCGAAGTTAGTGGGTCAGCATTGTCCGCAGAATGATCGTCGCCCTCGAACAGCGAACCGGCCGGGGGGACGGTCCGGCGCCGCTTGCTGAATTCGTTGAATCCTCAGGGTGCCTGGCCCTCCTGCCTTGGGGGTCACGGCGGCATCGCAGACCGCGAAGGCTCGGCGGGGGCTGGCTCCGCCTGGGGGGGGGCACTGACACCGGGTCATCATGAATTCAGATCGCGTGTTGCCGAACATGGGTCTTCCCCCCTCCTGGATGGCAGCCGTTGCCGGCGTGGTCTTGGGACTGGCATTAATGGTGCAGGCCGAAGCCGCGGACCGCAGCGGCACCAATGCGCTGCTGGAGATTCGCCGGCTGGTGGTGGATGGTTCACGGGTTGAATTCACGCCGGGTGCAACAGTCCGGCTGGACCGCCAGCCCCGGACGGTGGTGTTCATTTTCGGCCCGGCGACAAACTTGGTCTCGCCGGCAATACGATTTCGCTTCCGGCTGGATGGTTATGAGGAGGGCTGGCGGGAACAACCGGCCGAGATGCGTCTGTGCCTGCGGTTTCTCGACCGCAGCGGGGATCAAGTAGGCGAGACGATCTTTCGAGCCTCGGGGCAGACCGAGGGCTGGACCGGTGACCTGCAAACCGCCAGGTTTGCTCATCGGCGCGAGACGGTGCTCGTTCCTCCCGACGCCCGGAGCTTTTGGGTCGTCATGACTTCGGCCGGGCCGCCCGCGGCGGTGGGCGCTTTCGCGATCGCCGATCTGGTGATCCAGACGTCCTTGTCGGGTGACGCCGCGCCCGCCATCTCATTGAGCCAGGCGTTTGACGCCGCCGGCGGAGGGTCTTCCGGCGGTGTGCCCGCGGGCTGGATGCGGGACGGTTTGCATCCGAGCATGGCCAGGACCTTTGCCCCAAGCCCGGGCGGCCGCACCCAGGGCCTGGCCATCGTGGATGACGACCTTGGCGCTCACGCTGAATGGCACACGGTCAAGGAGCTGGCCACGCCCGTAACCCCGGGGGAGCAACTGCGGGTCGAGTGGAAAGAGGCTTACAGCCTGGGTCTGGCCGGCGAGGTCTCCGTGCAATATGTGAACCTCCCGGCCGGTTACTACCGCTTTCGGCTGAACGAGGTCTCGGTCATGGGCGAGCCCGGCGAGGCGGAGGTCTCGCTGGCGCTGGCCGTGCCACAGGCTTTCTGGCAAACGCCGTGGTTCTGGGTTTCCATGGCGACCATCGCGCTGGCAGCAGCTCTCGGCGCCTGGCGTTACACCGTCTGGCAGCGGTTGCGCCGGCATCTCCTGCGCCTGGAGCAACAGCGCGCCGTGGACCGCGAACGCCTGCGCATCGCGCAGGACATCCACGACGACCTGGGCGCGCGCGTCACGCAGATTTCGCTGTCCACCGCCATGGCCCAGGGCCGGACCGATTTGCCCGAGGTGGCGCGGGCCGAGTTCGGCAAGGTGTCTCAAATGACCCGCGAACTGGTCTCGGCGCTCTACGAAACCGTCTGGGCCGTGAACCCTGAAAACGACAACCTGGACGCGCTGGCCAACTACCTTTGCCAGATGGCCAACCAGCTCTGTTCGCAGGCGCGACTGCGTTGCCGGCTGGAGGTCCCGGACCTGCCTCCCCAAGTGCCGCTCAGCAGTCAGGTGCGCCACAACCTCATCATGGCCGTGAAGGAAGCCCTGCATAACGTCATCAAGCACGCCCGCGCCTCCGAGGTGCGTCTCCGCATCACCTTCACTCATTCCCTGTTGACGATTGGTGTCCAAGACGACGGCCGTGGCTTCGATCCTGCCACCTGTCAGCCGGGTTACGGCCTGGCCAATCTGAAGCGCCGGATGCAGGACCTGGGCGGTGAGGCCACCGTCGAGAGCCGCCCGAGCGCCGGCACCACGGTTTGCTTTCGCCTGCCCGTTGCGGCCACGGACGCCGGCGGCCCATGAATCCCCGGTTTAGGGGATGGTGGTTTGCCGGCGGGCGGCGCATGATCGAACCGGCTTGGGACCCATGCTCAAAAAAGTGGCAATCGTGGAAGATGACCGGGGGTTGCGCGAGCAACTCGGGCAGATTCTCCGCGCCGCGCCGGACGTGCGCTTCGTCGGCGCGTGTGCCTCCGCTGAGGAAGCCCTCGAGCGCATTCCCGCCCTTCAACCCGATGTCGTCTTGATGGACATCAAGCTGCCCGGCATGTCAGGCATTGACTGCGTCGTGCATCTCAAGCGAGCGCTGCCGTCGCTTCAGGTCCTCATGCTCACCGTCTATGAGGACAGCGAACGTATTTTCCGCGCCCTCAAGGCGGGGGCGGACGGTTACCTGCTCAAGTCCAGCCCGCCAGAGCTCTTGCTCGAGGCCATTGACGATGTGCGGCGCGGCGGCGCGCCCATGTCCAGTCACATCGCCCGAAAGGTCGTCCGCCACTTCCATCTGGTCGGCCCCTCGCCCGAGGAGTCCCAGAACCTCTCCCCGCGTGAACAGGAGGTGCTCCGGCTGTTGTCTGCCGGCTACATTTACAAGGAGATCAGCGACCAGTTGGGCATTGGCATCGAAACGGTCCGCACCTATGTGAAAAACATCTGCGAGAAGATGCATGTGCGCAATCGAGTCGAGGCTGTGGCCAAACATGGGGGGAAAGCTGCCTGAGAGGACAGGTGGAGGCGGGTTCCGGTCGCTACCCGCGCTTGCCGACCACCGTTTGGGCCCCCGGATGCCTTTGGGGGCAGTCAGGCAGAATCAGCCCTTCATCCTCCTTCGCGTGGTATCTCAATGGGCGTGGCTTTGCCACGGCTTTCTGGTAGCTTGATGGGTGACGACGCATTGGTGAGCCCGTATGCAACCCAGCACGAAAACAGACGCGCCGCTTCTGCCGGTTGAGATTGTTCTGGCGCCGGACTGGTGGCACGCCCACGCCGGGATTGATTTCGACCCGGACTTTTTCTTCCATCCGCGGCGCCGGGTCGAGGCCGAAAGGACGATGGAAAAGGTGGCGTACGAGCGCTGGGGACACTTTGGGCTGGGCGGAGACCGGGACCGCGACCTGCCGGTGCTGGGGGCGGTCCATTTGGCCGCGGGTTTTTTGCTTTCGGAGATGCTGGGCTGCGAGGTCGAATACCGCGCCGATGCCCCCCCTCAAGTCCATCCGCGGGGCCAGGAGCAACTGGCAGTGGACGAAGAGGCGGCCTTCAGATCACCGGCATTCAAACGTCTGGAGGCACTGGCTGACCAGCTTGCCACCCGGCACGGTTACGTGACGGGGGACGTGAACTGGGGTGGGATACTCAATCTCGCGCTGGACCTCCGGGGGCAGGAGTTGTTCACGGACCTGGCCGACCAGCCCGGCCAGGTGGGGCTCTTTTTCGACCAGATTGGGCGGGTGATCGAGCGCTTCGTGAGCTTCGTCGAATCCCGAACCGGGTCAAGCAGCATCTCGGTCAACCGAAATGTGCTGCACCGGCCGGGCGCGGTGTTTCTGCATTCGGAGTGCAGCCACACCATGATCTCCGCGGCCCATTACGAGAAATTCCTGCTGCCCTTTGATATCGCATGGAGCCGCCGGCACCGGCCTTTCGGCATCCACTATTGCGGACCGGACCCGCACCGCATGGCAGCCGCCTATGCCAAGGTCCCGCAACTGGACTTCCTGGACGTTGGATGGGGAGGCGACCTGCGCGTCTTGCGCCGGCATTTGCCCCACACCTTCCTGAACATTCGCCTGAGCCCGGTGGCCATTGTGGACCAGACCCCCGAGCAAATCCGGGCCACCGTCCGCCGGCTGGTGATGGACTCGGCCGACCCGGCCCTCACCGGCATCTGCTGTATCAACATGGACAAACGGGTCAGCGACGCGCAAATCAGCGCGATCTTCGAGGCCGCCAACGAGCTGCGGCGTGAATTCCTGGCCGCCCCCCCCGGGGACCCTTTCCAACCAAACGACAGACTGACTTTTCCACTCCAAAGTTCTTTGAAGCATTCGCCCACGAGGAATACCGTGGCAACATGAACACCACGGTGATCCGCACGGTGCAGGGACGCACCATCATGCTGCAGCACGACGCCACCTCCCCCTCGCCCCAAAGCCTCTTCCGCGGCGTTTATGGTTCGCTGGGGGCCGCCCTGCTTGACCCGCCGCCGCCCTCGCCGCCGCAGCCTGGGACCAGAAGGGGGGGAACCCGCCTCGCGCCGCTGACACCCAAACCAACCGCTCGCGATTCCTTCCCGTGGTGGATTTCCATGCCGACTGGGCGCAGGCCGAGTTTGGCGGCACGGTCGCCAAACTCTTCAAACAGCATGGCGGGTATGAAATCCACGCGCTGGCCGACTATTTTCCGGAAGTCGTGAAAGCCGCCGGTGAGGCGCTGGGCGTTGATGAAAGCCGCCGGTTTGCCACCCTGTCCGGCTACAAGCGGGTGCTCGAAAGCGGGATTGAGGCGGTTGCCCTTGAAACCCCTCCATACTTCTTTCCCGAACACGCGAAGGCTGCGGTGGCGGCCGGCCTCCACATTTACATGGCCAAACCAGTGGCTGTGGACGTTCCCGGCTGCCTGCAAATCGAAGCCGCCGCCCGGGAGGCCGCGCGCAAGCGCCGCTGTTTCTTTGTGGATTACCAACTCCCCACCGAACCCGCCAACCAGGAAGTCAAGAAACGCCTCACCTCGGAGGGATTTGGAAAAATTGCCCGCATTTCGACAACCGGCATCTGCACCGGATTCCCCGACCCGCCCAAAACCGAGAACCTCGAAAGCCGCCTCACCAAACTGATCTGGGTCAACGATATCGCCCTGGGGTGTGATTATCTCGGCAATTTCGACATTCACGCGATTGACGCCGCCCTGTGGGTGCTGGGTGAACGGCCCATGGCGGCCAGCGGCTTCTCGCGCGTGGCTCGTCCCAATCCCCACGGCGACGGCCATGATGTCTGCTCGGTTCTTTATGAATATCAGAGTGGGATTGTGCATGATCACTTCGGCCAGGGACCTGCCAATTTTTGCGCCAACGACCTGAGCTGTCGCGTCTATGGGCCGACCGGCAATGCGCGGGTGGCCTACACGGGCAAAGTCCATTTCCGCAGTTCGGACGACATCTTCAACGCCGAGGTGGGGAACGTTTACGATGACGGCGTTGTGCGCAATATCGCCCGTTTCTATCAGGATGTGGTCGAGGAGCGCGTGGTCAACGATACCGTTCGCCGCTCGGTGGATGGAGCCTTGACCTGCATCCTGGGCCGTGAAGCCGCCGAACGCGGCCAGCGGCTGACCATGGAGCAGATTCTAAAGGAGAACCGGCGCCTCCATCTGGATCTCACCGGCCTCAGGACGTAGCCGACCGGATGTCCACTGGCAAAACCGCGCGGAGGGTTGGCGCCCGGGGAAGCCCAGGCCGTCAGGGGAATGGACAGCGGAAACAGGGACTTCCTATGCTCACCCCTCGACATCCCTGACGGCAGCGTGGTAGGCTGGGCGCGATGCGAACGCAATCGCCCGATACGAGTCCCGAGGCCGAGCGGGTGCTGATCGAATTGCTCCGCCAAGCCCCGGCCTGGCGGCGGCTCCAGCTCGCCGACCGCATGAGCAACACGGTGCGCAGCCTCACTCTGGCTGGCCTGCGCGCGCGTCATCCCAGGGCCAGTCAGACCGAGCTGCGCCGGCGTTTCGCAGACATTCATCTCGGACCAGAACTGGCCGCGCAGGTTTACGGTCCGCGCCCCGCTGACTGATGGAGGCCGAGCAAACCCAAATTAATCTCCTGGTCGCGCGGGCATTCGAGGCCCTCGATGTTCCGTATTACCTTGGCGGCTCGATGGCCAGTTCCGTTCATGGCATTTACCGCGCGACGGCGGCGGCGTGCCCGACCGGCAATGGAACGACGTTCTCGGCGTCCTCAAAGTCCAGGGGGCGCGGCTGGATCGTGGTTGCCTGGCCGAGTGGGCGCGTGAACTGGGCCTGACGGACTTGCTGCGCCGGGCGCTGGACGACGCCGGCCTGCCGTGATTGGCTGCCGAGGCTGGTTCAATCGTGGGCACTTGAGATCTCCGACATGCGCTCACCCAGCCATGGGGGCAATCGGGGCGACGTGATTCAAGATCGTTGCTCTTTGGCTCCTGCTGCCTGCCCACGCGCCCGTGAGTTGGGCAACACGCCCGGACGTCGGCGGCTGCAC
>Ga0067045_1004747_pt1 | contig 10728 bp, 6 predicted proteins | sample TerdegcTABiofilm_FD_59184 | JGI IMG/M metagenome (GOLD analysis project Ga0067045, IMG submission 59184) | Combined Assembly of (Gp0054472, Gp0054536) Wastewater bioreactor microbial communities from Singapore -Terephthalate degrading...
CTAAATAAACCTCCTTTTCTCTTCGAGATTTATTTCTGTATCTTAATTACAATAATTTTACGGGAGCGGAAATAAATGAAAAGGTTGATAATATTCCTTTCGCCATTAATTCTTTTTTATATCACTTCTTGCACTTCAAATAAATCTGAGATAACGGATATAATTAATCCGATAAACCTTACTGCTGGAAATGCAGATTCAATTTTAATCTCGGACCTTTTTTATTCCGTTAATTACGATGTTAGTTTTAATGAGAATGAAAATGTTAAGGTTACCTACGATAAAAAATCCGGGATAGTTTACTTTTATCCCGATAAAAATTTTGCCGGAATAACTTTGGTTGATTTTAGCCTTGATGGATCTACCTATTCAATACCGGTACGGTCTAAATTGCTTAAGAAATTTACTTTCTCTTTTAAACCAAATAAAAAATACAACGTTCTTAATTTGTTCGGAAGTTTCAACGGATGGAATAGAACCAATCTGCCTATGACGGATGAAAATAACGATGGGGTCTATGAAAGAGAAGTCGCTTTAGAACCAGGGAGATATCAATATAAATTTTTCGGTGATGGAGAAGAAATTATCGATCCGATGAATAAAGTAAAAGTACCAAACGGAATGGGAGATTATAATTCGGTGTTTATTGTTGAAGAAGAGAAAGGGACTAAAAACTTTTTACATGTAGCAAATCATAATTCCGAAAATGAAAAAGAAATTTTTACATTTTATTACGAGAATGAATCTTATGCGGGAATAATAACAAAAGAAAATGTTGTTACTCTTATTGATAACAAAAAACTTCGCAAAGAGCAGATTGAGATTACGGATAGATATATAAAATTAGTCTTAAGTAAAAAAGAACTATTGGATAAACAACTTATACGTGTTGCTGTAAATGCAAACAAAAATTTCTCAAATATTCAGTCAATATATTTAGTTGATGGTAAACCCGCTGGTTTAGCCAATAAATTTTTGTGGAATGATGCTATTATTTACTCTTTAATGATCGACCGTTTTAACGATGGCGATAAATCAATTAACAATCCGATCGTTAACGATTCCCTTTCTGCAAAAGCGAATTACATGGGCGGAGATTTTCAGGGAATTATCAACAAAATAGATGACGGATATTTCGATTCGCTCGGCATTAATACAATATGGCTTTCACCTGTTTATGATAATCCGAATGATGCATTTAAAGAAGCGCCAGCACCGCACAGATGGTTTTCCGGTTATCACGGTTACTGGCCCATTAACTCCAATGATACTGAAGAAAAATTTGGTTCATTGGAAAAGTTGAAAGAATTGGTTGCCGCGGCACATAAACGCGGAATCAAAATCTTACTTGATTTGGTTGCTAATCACGTTCATCAGGAACATCCTTTGTTCAAAGAAAAACCGGAATGGTTCGGCGAGTTAAAATTGCCAGATGGAAGATTAAACCTGCGTTTGTGGGACGAGTACCGTTTAACAACATGGTTCGAACCGTACTTACCTAAATTCAATTATGTCGGCTCTAATGATGCAATCGACTTTATGACAAAGAATACAATCTGGTGGATGAAAGAAACCAACGCGGATGGATTCCGTCAGGATGCGGTTAAACATATCCCTAATGAATTCTGGCGTGCACTTACTAAAAGAATTAAAAGCGAAGTGGAAATTCCATCAAACAAAAAAGTTTATCAGATAGGAGAAACATTCGGCAGTTATGAATTGATAAGTTCATACGTAAATAACGGACAACTCTCAGCACAGTTCAACTTTAATGTGTATGATGTTGCACTCCCGACTTTTCTGGATCCCAAAATTTCTTTTGCCGTGCTTGATGCAGAAATAAAAAAATCATTTTTGGTTTACGGTGAAAATAATTTGATGGGNAANATTATGGANAGNCACGATAAAAATCGCTTCATGGCTTTTGCAGATGGTGATCTTGATGTAACGCAATGGAGCGCAATAGAAGAAGGTTGGAATAATCCGCCCGAAGTTGATAACCCGATTAGCTATGAAAAAGCAAAACTCTATTATGCTTACTTGAACACAATTCCCGGATTACCGGTAATTTATTACGGAAGTGAATTTGGAATGACCGGCGCTTCTGATCCGGACAACAGAAGAATGATGAGATTTCAAAATGAATTGAACAGTTACGAAAAGAAAATGTTAGAAGACGTTAGTAGAATAATCAATTTAAGAAAAAACCATTCGGCATTACGTTACGGCGACTTTCTGACGATTCAGGCAGATGAAAATATTTATGCTTACGTCCGCTCGGATGTTAATGAACGTATTCTGGTTGTGTTGAATAAAAGTAATAAAAGCGGTAATGCTGAATTTAAAATTCCGGTGGTCTATAGTGTTAAATCGGCAACTGATTTATTGACAAATGAAGTAGTGAGCGTAGCGGATAATGAAATTAAAATAAATATCCCGCCGGTGAGTTACAGATTTTTGAAAATAGATTGAGAACGTTATCAAAATAAGGAACGAATATGAAAATCGCATTAGTGCAACAATCGGCTTCCGCTAATAAAATGGAAAATATTCAAAAAGGTGTTGAAGCAGTTAAAACAGCAGCGGCAAAGGGTGCAAACATAATCTGTTTTGCGGAACTTGCGTTCACTCAATTTTATCCACAGAAAAAAGCTTCGTCAGATTATAAAAACCTTGCTGAAACTATTCCGGGTCCAACCACACAAATATTTTCTTATCTTGCAAAAGAATTGAATGTTGTTATAATCCTTAATCTTTATGAATATGAAAACGGCAATACTTATGATTCTTCACCAATAGTAAATTCTAATGGTGAAATTCTTGGAACAACTAGAATGATTCATATAACCGATTATGAACACTTTTATGAAAAAGATTACTACGTTCCCGGAAACAACGGAGTTAAAGTTTATAACACAAAGTTTGGTAAAATCGGCATAGCAATTTGCTACGACAGACATTATCCTGAATATATGCGCGCACTTGCTTTAGCCGGCGCAGAAATTGTTTTTATTCCACAAGCCGGATCAGTTGGTGAATGGCCCGAAGGTTTGTATGAAGCGGAGTTGAAGGTCGCATCGTTTCAAAACGGTTATTTTACAGCGCTATGTAACCGGGTAGGCGAAGAGGAAAAATTATCTTTTGCGGGGGAATCTTTTGTTTGTAACCCCGAGGGGAAAGTAATTGCAAGAGCCGGAAGTTTAACAGAAGAAATTTTGTTGTGCGGTGTTGATTTAAGCGAAGTTGAAAAATCTCACGCAAAAAAATTATTTTTTAGAGATCGCAGACCAGATTTATATTCGAAATGGTTTAAAGAAGACTATTAATTTGAATGGGAACTTCATTTCACAAATGCTTGTTGACAAATTAAAAAAAAAGGAGATGTAATGAAATGTCCAAATTGTAATGTTAATCTTGTAATGTCGGAGAAAAGAGGGATTGAAATAGATTACTGCCCACAATGCCGCGGTATATGGTTGGATAAAGGGGAACTTGATAAGATTGTAGAGCGATCAATCGATATTATGCCCCAGCAGAATTTCGACGATATCTATAATAAAAACGACTATGGCTACAAGAGAAAACATGATGATGATTACTATAAGAAGAGGAGAAATAAATCTTTTCTGGGCGAGCTTTTCGATTTTTAGTTATTTAAAAGAATGTGGGCGCAAAATATTGCGCCCATATTTTTTTTTATTTAATCAGATAAATTTCATTCTGTCTTTCTGATAACCATTCAATTCCATCTTTAGTAACAACAACCATCTCTTCAATTGTGGCTATTCCGTAATTCTCAATTGTTAAGCGCGGTTCAATTGTAAATACGTTTCCTTCTTCAATCTCTAAATACGGCAAGTTATTATATCGTTCCCACTTCGGTCCCATCAAACATCCGCCGTCGTGACAAACACGTCCGACCTGATGGCCAAGTCCGTGCGGGAATTCATCGTAACCGTTTATTTGAATATAATGGCGGGCAACTTCATCTATCTCCCAACCTTTCTTTCCTGGTTTCATTGCGTTTGCAGAGCGTGTAATAGATTCTTTTATAACATCAAATCCTTTCTGAACTTCATCTGGTGCTTTTGTTTCGCCGGGACGTAACACATACCATGTTCTTTGTAAATCAGAACAGTATCCGTTATACTTAATACCAAAGTCCATGTTAATAACATGTCCCGGTTCTATAACTCTATCTGTAGGACCGGCGTGAGCACCCGCTGTATTGGGTCCGGAAAAAACCGATGGACAATAATCCTTATCCCACGCAAGCTGGTATCCTTTCTTAGCAACTATTTCCTGTACGTAGTTTGCAACTTGTTTTTCTGTTAATCCGGGTCGTAAATATTTTGTAACTTCATCAAAAATTTTGAGAGTTTCTTTAATTGCCTCTTTTATCAAAGAAATTTCTGTTTGAGATTTTCGTCCGCGCAATGCAGCAACAATTTCTTCTGATGAAATTAATTTTGAAGCGTAGTCGGTGCCATTGAAATGATCTAGTAATTCAAGGTACAAACCGTATGTCATTCCATCGGCAAGACTTGAATTGCGTGAGTAGTTAATAGCTATCTTGTTCGGTTTATATTGATTGATGACATCCAGAAATTTTTCTTTGATAGACTTTAAGTACGGATGAATGTTCTTATACGTTCCTACCATCTTCATGTTTTCCAGTTCGAGCGAACCGATAATGGCGTGTGTATCTCCATTCTTTGTAATTATAAATGCGGACTGCCATGTTGCGTTAGTTCCCACAATCATATCTATCATTGGATCTTTTATGTTGCCCGTTTCTCTTACGAACGTCATCCACATATCAATCTCTTTTTCGTTAAGAATCTTAACCGCCTGATCAATTTTTTCGAGTATTAATTCTTTTCCCATTTTGCCACCTAATAGTTTGAAATGTTGTTAGTAAAAATGCCTAATCTTATCGGAAAATGCCAAACACTTCGGTATAGAAATCGTCTAAATTTGCACAGTTTTGATTGCTAAATAATATTTAACAATTCCGGATTGGCATTGTGTATCTATTATATTTACTTTTAAGTACTAAGACTGCCATTAGAAATTTCTAAAGTAAACAGAGGTAAACATGAAAAGAATTCTTGCTTTCTTATTTCTAATTCTACTTTATCAAATAACTTATGCACAAATAAAATTTACAACCGATCCAAGTCTTTCCCCCGACGCAAAAAATATTGTATTCAGTTACGATGGTGACTTATGGTTCGCTCCGGCAAGCGGCGGAACAGCATTGCGGTTAACGGGCATGGATGGTAACGAAACTAATCCGCTTTATTCACCCGATGGAAAGTGGATTGCTTTTACTGCAACACAGGATGGAAATACAAATGTATATGTTATGCCATCAGAAGGCGGTAAAATTACTCAGCTTACATTTCACAGCTTAAGTGATGTTGTTGAAGGATGGTCGTGGGATTCTAAATATATTTATTTTACTTCTAACCGTTATAACTCCGGCACAACTTTTACAATATCAATTAACGGCGGAACTCCAAAACGACTATTCGAAAATTATTTTACATGGGCACATAATATTGCAGAACATCCAAAAACCGGAGAGATATTTTTTAACGATTCATGGGAAAGCTCAATATTTACAAACCGAAAACGTTATAAAGGAGATTTTAATCCCGACATAAAATCATACAACCTTAAAACCGGCGAGTACAAAGTATATACTTCCTATATTGGTAAGGATATGTGGCCAACAATTGATAAAGAAGGGAATATTTACTTTGTCTCCGATGAAGCGAATAACGAATATAATCTTTACAAATTAGAGGAGGGAAAAAGTAAGCAGCTTACTAAATTCGATACCTCGATTAAGCGCCCACGTGTAAGTTCTAACGGCGAGAAAATTGTATTTGTAAAAGATTATCAATTGTATCTGTATGATGTTAAGACCAATAACAGCAACCCGGTAGATATCAAACTGTTCGATAACTATTCTATTAATCTTGCACAGGAGTTTAATGTAAAAGATAAGATTACAAATTTTAATGCCTCGCCCGATGGGAAAAAATTTGTCTTTGTCTCGCGCGGAGTAATGTTTGTATCGGATTTAGAAGGTAAGTTCGTTAAAAAAATTAATACAGATCCGGATGAGCGTGTTGTTGAAGCTTTATGGTTGAAAGATAATCAAACGATATTGTACAACAGAACTGTTAATGGCTGGTTAAATCTATTTACAACCAAAGTAACAGGAGAACAGAAAGAAACTCAACTTACGTTTGATGAGATGAATAATCGCGAAATTAATTTTAATGACGAAAGAACTTTGGGCGTCTATTACAGCGGAAGAAATGAAATGCGGTTAATCGATCTTGCTAAATTAACAAGTGATACAATTGTTAAAGATGAGTTCTGGGCAATTTACGATTCGCCGGCACGATTCTCACCCGACAATAAGTTTATTGCATATACAGCATACCGTAACTTTGAGCAGGACATATTTGTTTATGATATCAGCAATAAGAAATCGTATAACATAACAAATACAGGTGTTACAGAGACCAATCCGTTCTGGTCGCCCGATGGTAAGTATATCTATTTTGAAACAGATAGATTACAGCCCGGTTACCCGCGCGGTGTTCAGAATTCAGATATCTATAGAATAGCGCTTCAAAAGTATGATAAAGATTTCCGCTCAGACCGATTCAGTAAATTATTCACTGAAGAAAAGAAAGATACTTCCAAACCTGTTGTTAAGATTGATTTTGAAAATATGATCGACCGATGGGAAGCGGTAGCATCACAACAAGGTAATCAAAGATCGGCATTTGTAATTCAGAAAGATGATCAGACAACATTACTCTTTGTTTCTAACCATAATGGCGAGAATAATGGTATTTGGCAAACAGTTACAAAACCTTTCGATAAGACAGAAACAAAAATTATAGAAGGTGCTAAAGCCGGTTCCGTATTTATTTCAAAATCGAAAAATGATTATTATCTCCTTGCAGAAGGAAAAATTCTGAAGTTAGATCTTGCAGCAAGTAAATTAAAACCTGTTGATGTTAGCTTTACCTTTACAAAAAATCTTGCCTCAGAATTTCATCAGATGTTTTACGAAACCTGGGCTAATTTAGAAGAGAATTACTACGACGAAAATTTCCATGGTGTCGACTGGCATAAAATAAAGAAACAATACGAAACCTATTTACCCGGCATCAGAACACGTGAACATTTAAGAATTTTATTAAGCGATATGCTCGGCGAGCTAAATTCTTCGCACATGGGATTTAATTCAACCGGCGAAGAAGAAAAAGTATTCTACAAGAACACTACGATGGCAACGGGAATACTTTTCGATAACGAAGACCCTTATAAGGTTGGTAGAATAGTAAAACGTTCACCCGCGGATAAGCTGGATAAAAATATTCAACCCGGCGATAAACTTATTGCTGTTGACGGCGTTAACGTTGACCGATCAATTAACCGCGAAAAATATTTTGTTGCACCATCGTTAAATGAAGAAATTGAACTGACATTTGAACGGGGTAAAGAAAAATATAATGCTAAAATTCATCCAGTTAGTCCAGCGGTACTTTCCGGATTGTTATATGATGAGTGGGTGGACAATAATCAAAAATATGTTGATGAAAAATCGAATAGTAAAATTGCTTACGTCCACATGAAAAATATGGGAGTTGGCGAGTTAAATAATTTTATTGTTGAAATGACCAATGAGTTTCATTATCGCGATGCATTAATATTAGATCTCCGTTACAATACCGGCGGAAATGTTCACGATGATGTTCTGCAGTTCTTAAGTCAGAAACCATATCTAAACTGGAAATATCGCGGCGGAAAGTTAACTCAACAGCCAAACTTTGCACCGGCATCCAAACCGATTGTGTTGCTTGTTAACGAGCAGTCTCTTAGCGATGCAGAGATGACCTCGGCTGGATTCAAAGAATTAAAATTGGGTAAAATAATCGGTACAGAAACTTATAGATGGATTATCTTTACATCGGGCAAGTCGCTTGTTGATGGATCGTTCTATCGACTGCCATCGTGGGGTTGCTATACTTTTGCAGGTGAAGACCTTGAGCTGACCGGTGTTAAACCCGATATATATATTAAGAATACATTTAAGGATAAGCTCGATGCCCGGGATCCACAGCTTGAAAAAGCAATTGAAGAAATAAAAAAACAATTAAGATAGTTCTAAAAATTTCCTGATCATGTTCTTGCTCGTGATCGTGATCTTGATCCTGATCATGATCAAGAGCAAGATCGGGTCTTTTTTATTTATATTCGCACATCAAAAATCAGTGAAAAACTTCGAAAGGAATATTTGTGGATAATTCGGCGGTAAAAGTTGCTATTATCGATCTATATAACAATGAAGAGAATCAGGGGATTAGATGTATTAAGGATATTTTGAATGAGGCGGATTGTATTTATCATAACATTGCAATCGATTATAAATTGTATGATACAAGATATAAAGGTGATATACCGGATCTGAATTACGATATTTATATTTCATCCGGCGGACCGGGAAGTCCATTTGAAGGAGAGGGACAAAAATGGGAAACAGATTATTTTAATCTACTTGATAAAATCTGGAGCCATAACCAGAATAGCGATTCTAAGAAACATATTTTTTTCATCTGTCATTCATTTCAGATAATGGCGCGATACTTTAAGTTTGGCAAAGTAATTCCGCGTCATTCAAAATCATTCGGCGTTATGCCTGTTCATAAAACCGAAAAGGGAAACAATGATATAATTTTGCAAGGATTAAATGATCCATTCTACGCAGCAGATTTTAGAGAATGGCAGGTTGTTCAGCCGGATAAAAAAATTTTTGAAGAACTTGGTGCTGAGTTACTTTGTATTGAAAAAGAAAGACTGCATGTTCCTTACGAAAGAGCAATGATGGCTGTTAGAATTACAAATGAAATTGTTGGAACTCAATTCCACCCAGAAGCTGATCCAGCAAGTATGTATTACCACTTCAGGCAACCGGAAAGAAAAGAGCATGTAATTTCAAAGTATGGCGAAAAGAAATATTATGAAATGCTTGAATTACTTGAAGATGAAAAAGGAATTAAGCAAACCAGGAAAACTGTATTGCCAAATTTTTTAAAGAATGCTTTACTTCAATTGCGAGGAAGTTAATTACTTAACCCTTAGGAATTGTAAAGGAGAAAGTAGTTCCTTCGCCAACCTTACTTGTTACCCATATTCTTCCTCTGTTTCTTTCAACCATCTCTTTACATAAAAGTAAGCCAAGTCCACTTCCTTTTTCATCCTTTGTTCCGTAGGTTGTATGATGTGTATCCATTCTGAATAATTTTTTCAGGTCGTCTTCTTTTATCCCAACGCCATTATCGGCTACAGAAATTTCAATATCACTTTCTCTGAAATGGGATTTGAAAATAATGTTTCCGCCTTCTTTAGTAAACTTAATTGCATTCGAAAGCAAATTCTGAATTACAGAAAAAATCATATCTTCATCGGCAAAGACAACGGCAGAAGGAGTAACATCATTAATTAATTTAATCTGTTTACTCTCCGCGTTATTCTTCAACAGATTTGTTATTTGATTAATCTTGTGATAAATATTAAATGTGGTTGGTTCGTATGGAATTTTACCCGTTTGAATTCTTGACCATTGCAAAAGATTTTCAAGTAAAGTAAAAACTGTTTTGGAAGATTCATTTATCTTTTCTGCAAAGGATTTTATTTCTTCCTTAGATAGCTCATCAATGTCTTCTACAAGAAATTCTGAAAAGTTTAATAGCGAACTAAATGGACTTCTTAAATCGTGTGCAACAATTGAAAAGAATTTATCTTTTGCAGCATTTAATTCTTTTAATTCCTGTTCGGATTTTCTAAGCTGAACGTTCAAATTCTCAAATTTCTCGACGAGCATTTTAAGACGTTCTTCATTCTTTTTTATTTCGGTTATATCTCTAAGAATTCCGCGGTATCCAACAATTTCGCCCTTTTTATTCTTAACAGCCATAGAGGTTTCTAATACCGTGGCAATTTCCCCGTTTAACCTTTTTATATCAACTTGATAGTTATTTACAAACCCGGTTCGTTCTAATTCTTTTTTAAAGTGCTCGCGCTGATCCTGGTTCAAATATATTTCTTTTGCAATGTCTATATGTTTTATATCTTCAAAAGATTTTACTCTAAAAAGATCTAATCCCGCCGGATTGAGTTCAACAAACTTTCCGTCGGTGCTGCTTTCGTAAACGGTATCTTTCAATTCTAAAAATAGTGTTCTGTATTTATCTTGTGCCTCTTTTAGTTTTTCCTCAACTTTTATCTGTTCTGTCAAATCTTTTGAAATTCCTACCAGAGCAACAGAATTACCATCTTCATCTTTAATTAAGGAAGTATTTAATTCAATTACAAATTCAGTTCCGTCTTTTCTTTTGTTAATCAATCTTCCGCTCCAGCCGCCATTTAATGTAGCCGGATGTATCTTTGATGTAACCATTGGATCGTTTTTATCCGATCTTAGTATGCCGATTTTCTTACCGATCATTTCATTGAGCGAGTAACCATACATTTTAAGAAAAGCATTGTTAACAAATAGTATTTCCTGATCCATGTCCGTAATATTTACGGCATCGCTAATGGAGTTAATCATGTGTAATAAAAGTTTTAGGTCTCGGGATGGTCTAATGTTGGATGGTGTCATGTCTTCCGTTTTATTTTGTTGATCGATTGAAG
>Ga0067045_1032167_pt1 | contig 10728 bp, 13 predicted proteins | sample TerdegcTABiofilm_FD_59184 | JGI IMG/M metagenome (GOLD analysis project Ga0067045, IMG submission 59184) | Combined Assembly of (Gp0054472, Gp0054536) Wastewater bioreactor microbial communities from Singapore -Terephthalate degrading...
CAAAACAGATTTGTGCCTTTAAATGAACATGGTGTGATTAACCTTGTTAGTAAAGATTATAAAGTTGATGACGAATTCGATTTCATGTTAATTAATGGTCATACATTTGCTCAACAGATGATAAAAATTTCGGATGGAACAAACACATTACTTTATTGCGGGGATCTTCTCCCTTTTTCTTCACATGTTCCGTTACCTTATATAATGGGTTACGATTTGCAACCACTTGTAACGCTTCAAGAAAAAAAGAATTTGTATCCTCAAGCAATAGACGAAAACTGGCTTCTCTTTTTTGAACATGATCCTGAAGTTGTTGCTGCAACAATCACAAAAAATGAGAAGGGATTTTTTCTAAAAGATGTTTTTACGGAATTAGCATGATCAATTCTTTGGAAGGCTACACAAAAGTATGCGGCTATAATGAACTGAAAGAGAAAATTGGGAAAAGATTTTTTGTTGATGATGTGGAAATAGCTCTTTTTAAAGTTGATGGTAAGGTTTATGCATTAAATAATGTTTGTCCGCATCAAAAGGCACGGCTTATGCACGAAGGATTTATTGAAGAAGGACAAGTTGTCTGTCCGGTTCACGGCTGGAAGTTTGAGCTTTCAACAGGTAATCTTGCACCCGGTAGAAAAGGTTTAGATTGCTATGACGTAAAAATTTTAGATGATAATATTTTTGTTAAGGTTACCCAAAAAGAGTTAAAATGGTAATAACAAACCAAACAGTAATTGAGAAAGCCAAAGAACTTGGATTTGACCTGATTGGATTTGCAAAAGCCGAAGAACTGATAGATGAAACGAATCATTTGAAAAAATGGCTGGACCTTGGTTATCAATCCGGTATGGATTATATGAACCGGAATTTTGAAAAACGTAAAGATGTTAAACAAATTTTACCTGATGCAAAAAGTGTAATCTCCCTTGCAATAAATTATTATACCGATCATAAACATAATCACAACTTAGAAACCGGTAAGATTTCAAGATACGCCTGGGGAAAAGATTATCATTTAATAATTTGGGAAAAACTGGAATTGTTAGAAGAATATTTGCAAGAGCTCGATCCCGGTTTTAAAAGCATTAGTTATGTTGATACAGGTCCGGTAATGGATAAAGCCTGGGCAGTTCGGTCCGGAATTGGTTGGTTAGGTAAACATACCAATGTAATTACACAAGAAATAGGGAGCTGGATTTTCATTGCCACCATTATTACAAATCAGGAATTTCAATATAATGAAGTGATTCCGGATCATTGTGGAACTTGTAAAGCATGTATAGAAGCTTGCCCTACAAATGCAATTGTAAGTGAATACGTTGTTGATGCAAACAAATGTATCTCTTACCTTACAATTGAAAACAAAGGAGAAATTAGTAAAGAGTTCAACAATAAATTTGAGCAATGGCTTTTCGGCTGCGACATTTGTCAGGACATTTGTCCCTGGAACAATAAATTTTCTACAACTACAAGAGAAAAAGAATTTGAACCCTTGAGCAGAACAGAACTAAAATTAAATGAAGTGCTTAATCTAAATGAAGAAGAATTTCTAAATAACTTTGAAACCAGTCCAATAAAACGAGCAAAGCTTTCAGGGTTAAAAAGGAATGCCAGCTTTATTATCAATAACAACGGGACAATTCATAATTAAAAATGACAAAGACAGTATTTAGAATAAATAAAATGGATTGCCCTTCCGAAGAGCAAATAATACGAATGAAATTGGAAGGTATTAAAGCTATTATTGATCTTCAGTTCGACATTTCCAACCGGACATTAGCAGTAATTCATACAGATAACTATGATGAAATTTATGAACGTCTCAATTCACTAAAATTTGATACCACTCTAATTTCATCGGAACAGATTGATGAAATTAAAATATCTAAAAAACATAACGAAGAAAAAAATATTTTAATCGCCGTTCTCTTAATCAACTTAATCTTCTTCCTTATTGAAATTGTAACTGGTTTTATTTCCAATTCTATGGGACTTGTAGCCGATAGTCTTGATATGCTTGCAGATGGTATTGTGTATGGTCTTGCACTAATTGCAGTAGGCGGAACAATCGCATTAAAGAAAAACATTGCAAAAGTTGCCGGAATTTTTCAGTTCATATTGGCCATACTTGGATTTGTTGAAGTAGTTAGAAGATTTATTGGAACTGAGGAAATCCCTGATTTCTTGACTATGATTGTTGTATCTATCTTCGCACTAATTGCCAATTCTATTTGTCTCTATATTCTTCAAAAAAGTAAAAGTAAAGAAGCACATATTCAGGCAAGTATGATTTTTACATCAAATGATATAATAATTAATACCGGTGTAATAATTGCAGGTATAATGGTTAACATACTTAATTCATCATATCCCGATTTAATTGTTGGGGCAATTGTGTTTATTATTGTAGCTCGTGGTGCTTTTAAAATTCTTCAACTCTCAAAGTAAATAACATCTCCTTTGGACTTGTCGTAATTAACATGGTCATTAAACCACTTTAAGGGTTTTGAATCCAAAAATTATAATGAACATCTAATCTTTACTTAATTTAAAGAATAGAATAAATTGCGAATAAAATCTGGAGATTAAATGTCAGACAATCATCACAAAGTAATAATTGTTGGTTCAGGACCAGCGGGTTTAACCGCAGCTCTTTATACTGCGCGAGCAAATTTGAATCCTGTTGTTTTCGAAGGATTGCAACCGGGCGGTCAGTTAACCATTACAACCGAAGTAGAAAATTTCCCGGGTTTCGAACATGGAATTCAGGGACCGGAATTAATGGATGTTATGCGTAAACAAGCACAAAGATTTGGCGCTCAATGTTTTTTCAAAATTGTAGATGAAGTTGATCTTTCAAAACGTCCGTTTACAGTTAAAACCGGTAACGAAGTTTATACAGCCGATTCCTTAATAATTGCAACCGGTGCTTCAGCAAAATTACTTAACATCGATAGTGAAAAAGAATTTATGGGTTATGGCGTTTCTGCTTGTGCAACTTGCGACGGATTCTTCTACAAAGGTCTTAAAGTGTTAGTCGTTGGTGGCGGTGATACTGCAATGGAAGAAGCAACATACCTTACTCGTTTTGCAGAAGAAGTTACCATCGTGCACAGAAGAGACGAATTCCGCGCATCAAAAATTATGACCGAGCGTGCAAAGAAAAATCCTAAAATCAAATTTCTTACAAATGCAGTCATTAAAGAAGTTATTGGCAAAAACGAAAACGGAAGAAAATCTGTTACCGGTGCTTTACTGCAGAATACTAAAGACGGATCGACTTTCGAAGTTAAAGCTGATGGTATCTTTATGGCTATTGGGCATCAGCCCAATACAAAATTATTTGAAGGTGTTTTAGATATGGATGAAACCGGTTATCTGAAAGTAAAACCGGGCTCAACATATACAAATATTCAGGGAGTATTTGCTGCGGGTGATGTTGCTGATAAAACTTATCGCCAGGCAATTACTGCAGCGGGTTCCGGATGCATGGCAGCGCTTGATGCTCAAAGATGGCTTGAAGAACACGAACTTGCTTAAAAAAAAGCCGGCTAAAGCCGGCTTTTTTATTTACTGATTATGAACCTCATATTTTTTGGTTGCGTAGAATGCAACTATAAAACCCAAACCAATGAAGCTTATTATGAAAAGAGCTGCTAAGCCGCCCAGATTATCATAATTTTCTCCAATATAGCTTCCAATGCCTATTCCTACACCGCTTATCATTATTACAATTCCGAATTTCAACCAGGTGTATGGATTGCGTTTGTTCTTAAGGAATTCTACCATTTGTTCATAGCTCATTCCTTTATCAATCATCATTTGCTTTTCTTTGGATCTGAAGTAGATCCATGTAACTAGAACGATTCCCGTTACCAGAAACAATGTTATAGGTATAAAAAATTCGCCGTGCATTTTATTTCTCCTTATGTTATTTGATACTTTTGACTTCTTTTACTTTCAAACGGTTACAAATAATTTCATTTATTTATTACTTAATGCTAATTTTCATACAACTTAATTTTCTCATACATTTTGACTAATAAAGAGCTAAAAAAGGTTACAAATTATTTTTAAACCTTGTGTAACCTTACCTTATAAGTATTGGTCTAAAAAAGTAATGAAAAACCTATCTGACATAGAAATCATCGAATCGGTTAAAAGAGGCAATCACCAGGATTACTCATTACTGATAGATCGTTATAAAGATAAGGCATTTTCTTTGTTGAAAAGAATGCTTAAGAACGAAATGGATGCCGAAGAAGTTTTACAGGATAGCTTCTTAAAAGCATTCAACTCTTTAAAAGATTTTAGACAGGATGCAAAATTTTCAACATGGTTTTATAAGATTGTCTTCAATTCTGCATTAACGACAATTGCTTCTAAAAAAAGAAAAATTGAGCAGGAAATGACTTCTTATGATGAGGCTTTTGAATTAGGTGGCTATGATAATGAGATTTATTCAACAACAGAAAATGCACGTGGTTATGTTCTCAAAATGATAGATAAGTTGCCTCTAAAAAATGCTCTGGTTACAATTTTATTTTATGTAGATGGTTTATCACTGAACGAAATAAGTGAAGTAATGGGGACATCATTAGTAAATACCAAAGTCTTGTTGCACAGATCCAGGAACTCATTGCGGGATCTTCTGCTTAAGCATAATTATCAGGAGGAATTATTATGAAAAAGATAACAGACGAAATATTGAATGACTACATAGATAATCAGCTTGATAACGCATCAATTCAAGAATTAAAAAAACAACTTGATGAAAATGAGATTGCTCTGAATAAGTTAAAAGCGCTTAGAGTCGTTGATAATTCACTCAAAAATATTGAGGTAATTCCCGCACCGGAAGGAATTACTAACAGGTTGATGAATCTGATTGCAAAAAGTACTAAGAAAGTTGCATCTAAGGTTAGTTATTTCTTTGTCTCAGTAATAGGATTATTCACTGTGATGATACTATCGGTGCTTGGATTTGCTTATTATACTTCCGCCAAATCTACTCAGGTTTCGGAATATGATACTTCATTAACGAAAGTATCTGAATATGTAAGTCAGTTTGTTTTGTTACTTAAGAGCTTTTTCAGTAATCAAAATATTACTACAATCGGTATGGCACTAACAGTTTTACTACTGGTTAGCGGATATTATTTGTTGGAATCGCATAAAGAATTTAAAGAAAAGATAAAGAATTTATCCTAGACTAAGATTATCTTCAATAATTTCTTCTTCCCGGCTATTGTATTATTTGTCTTTCTAAATTGCCTTCGATATTTTTCACACTGCAAAATTTATTATAAAGAATGAATATCAAATCAGGATATGTTGCAATAGTTGGCTTGCCTAATGCGGGTAAATCAACGTTAATGAACGCACTAATTGGTGAGAAACTTTCAATAGTTACCAATAAACCTCAAACGACGCGTAAAAAAATTCTTGGAATTCTTTCCAGAGAGGAATATCAGATTATTTTTTTGGACACACCCGGTATTCTAAATCCTGAGTATCTCCTACAGGAAAAAATGCTTGACCATATTGAAGTTTCTATCCGTGATGCAGATGTGATTTTGTTTATTCTAGATATATCGGAAGATGCAACGGGTGAAAAAACTTTTAATGATAAGAAGGTTAACATGATTATAAATAAGTCGGATCAGAAAAAGATTCTTGTTATCAATAAAGTTGATATCTCGAATCAATTGATAGTAGAAAATGCAATAAAGAATTTTGCATCAAAAAAAATATTTAATAACATTATCCCCGTTTCGGCAACACTGGGATATAATACCGAATCAGTCTTAAATACCATTCTTGAGTATTTACCGGAACATCCCAAATATTATCCGGAAGATGAATTGAGCGATGCTAACGAAAGATTTTTTGTTTCCGAAATAATCAGAGAAAAAATCTTTGAACAATATAGAGATGAAATACCTTACAGCTGCGAAGTTTTAATTGAAGAATTTAAGGAAAGAACAAAAGGCAAGGATTTTATTCGTGCAATTGTTGTTGTAGAAAAGGAATCGCAGAAACCGATTATTATTGGTGATAATGGTGCATCAATTAAAAAACTTGGCAGAATTGCTCGCGAGTCTATTGAAGAATTCCTTGGAAAAGAAGTATTCCTCGAATTGTATGTTAAAGTCCGCGAAAAATGGCGCTCCAACCCAAAACTTCTAAAAAGCTACGGTTATACTACTGATGATGAATAGTTCGAAAAATGTAATGCAAAAATATCTTGGCGAAGGTGCGCTAATATTAATGACAATTATCTGGGGCGGGACTTTTGTAATTGTAAAAGAATCTCTTGCCGATGTTTCTCCGCTTTTATTTGTTGGTGTCCGATTTGGAATAGCCGCATTAATTGTAACACTTTATTTTTTGATAAAAGGAATTAAGGTCGAATTCCGGTCTATTAAACCGGGATTATTTTTAGGACTACTACTTTTCCTGGGATTTTTCTTCCAGACAACCGGATTAAAAATAACATCTGCTACCAAATCAGGTTTTATTACAGGTTCACTGGTAGTAATGGTACCTCTTTTCCAAACTGTTTTTGAAAGGAGATTACCAAGCAAAGGAGCACAAATAGGGACAGTTCTTGTTTTCTTTGGTTTGCTTTTTCTTTCAAGTAGCGGAAGTTCACTGCAAGAATTTGTTTCGGATCTTGGTACTAACTTTAATCTTGGCGACTGGCTGACTTTAATATGTGCTATGTTCTTTGCATTACATGTTGTATTTATTGATATAATTTCTCCCAAATACAAATTTCTTGATTTACTTCTTTTACAACTTGTTACAGTTTCTATTTTAAGTTTTGTTATCTCAGGAATTTTTGAAGTTTCCGGTGTAGAAAAATTACAGTTCGATATCACTTTAGATTCGTTAAGAGGAATTCTATATACTTCACTGTTAGCAACGCTTGTAAATTTTTCGTTGCAGACTAAATATCAAAAAGTTGTAAGCCCAACTAAAGCGGGAATAATTTATTCTTTCGAACCGATATTTGCGGCAATATTCGCTTTCTTTTTACTCAACGAAAAAATCACTAATTTTGGTTTTGTAGGTAGTGCCTTAATCTTTCTTGGATTAGTTGCAGCTGAAATATTCGATAACATCTTCAATAAGAAAGAAAACAGTTATGGAAAGAGCTGAAATTATTGCAAATGGATTGGTTCAGGGAGTAGGTTTTAGATATTATGTTTTGCGTGCGGGCAGGAGTTTAGGATTGAAGGGTTATACACAAAACTTATATTCCGGTGAGGTAATTACTGTTGTTGAAGGTGAAAAATATTTGATCGAAGAACTTTTCACTAAAATAAAAATTGGTCCTCCATATGCAGATGTTAAAAACGTTTCGATTAAGTGGAGTGAACCTAAAAATGAATTCATTACTTTCGAGATAAAACATTGAATAATCAAATTAGAATCGGCTTTGGATATGATGTTCACGAGTTTGCAGAAAAACGCAAACTTATAATTGGAGGAGTTGAAGTAGAATATCACAAAGGCTTAAAAGGGCATTCCGATGCAGACGTTTTGCTGCATGCTATTTGCGATGCAATGTTAGGCGCTTTAGCATTAGGTGATATTGGAAAACATTTTCCTAATACTGACTCCAAATACAAAGATATTGATAGCAAAATCCTTCTCGATAAAACTTATAATCTTGTAAAAGATAACGGATATTTATTGGGTAATATTGATTCAACTATTGTTATTCAAGAACCTAAAATGGCTTCCTATATCCCATCCATGAGGAAAGTTATTGCAGAAATACTGAACATTGGTGTAGAACAAATTTCTATTAAAGCTACTACTTCAGAAGGATTGGGATTTGAAGGAAGAGGTGAAGGTGTTTCAGCTTACGCAATAGTGCTTTTTAACAAGAAAGAAAATTGATGCTCCAGGATATTGTTAATTTTATAAGCACTCTCGATCCTACCTTAATCTACTTAACACTGTTATTTTTTTCTTTTATAGAAAATATTTTCCCTCCTTCGCCAAGCGACGTTGTTGTTGTAATTGGATCAACTTTAATTGCTAAAACTGCCATCGGCTTTATACCTATCCTTTTAATAACAAGTTTTGGTAGTGCCACCGGATTTATTGTTATGTATTATGTAGGAGAATATCTTGGTGAAAAATTATTACGTAAAGGTAAATTAAAATTCATTAAGCAGGAATCTCTGGAAAAAGCTGATATCTGGTTTCATAAATATGGATATAAACTTATATTGATAAATAGATTTGTACCGGGAACCCGTGCGGTAATGAGTTTCTTTTCCGGTGTACATCGTTTGAAACCATTACCTACATTTATCTATGCTGCAATTAGTTCTTTTTTCTGGAATACAATTCTTATTTGGCTTGGTGTGTTGCTCGGTCAGAATGTTTCTCTTATAGATTATTATCTAAATACCTATTCTCATATTATTTTAATAATTACAGCAGTTGTGGTAATCTATATTTTGTATAAATTTTGGAAAAGAAAAAAATCAAAAAAATGAAATCACTATTAAGAAAATTCAGAGTTGTAAGAACAAAGGAAGAGAAAATCCGCTTAAGAAAAGAACGGTTACTGGCATTGGCAAGCGGAATATTATTTGGTCTGGCTTTCCCTCCATTTCCTGTTCCTTACTTAATATTTTTTGCATTGATACCTTATTTTTATGCTCTAAGTAAAAGAGAAACTCTGGCAGAAATAAACCGTATCACTTATCTAACAACGTTTATTTTTACTCTTATTACATTGTATTGGGTTGGAAGCTGGACTAAAGAAGCCGATCCTTTCTTAATGATTTCCGGTGTCCTATTAATGTTTGTTAATCCGGCAGTTTATTTAATTCCATCAACACTTTTTTATTTTGCAAAAAAAATATTCAATCAAAAACAAGCATTTATACTATTACCGTTTTTCTGGGTATCACTTGAGTATGCTTATAGTCTTACGGATTTAAGATTTCCATGGCTGACTCTGGCTAATAGTCTTCCGAAATTTAATTTGTTTATTCAGATTGCAGATATTATCGGAGCATACGGAATTTCATTAGCGGTTTTGTTTATAAACCTTACATTATTCATTTCAATCAAACAATTTGTTGAATCGAAAAAAATTAATGTGCGTTTGATATTAGTTGCTTTGCTAATTTTTGCAATTCCTGTTCTTTATGGAATTGTTCGTGTTAACTCTTATAAGATGCCGGAGGAGAAAGTTAAATTTGGGCTTGTTCAGCCAAACTTAAATCCGTGGGATAAATGGCAAGCCGGAAATCTTGATGAGCAGCTGGAAATGTATCTTGATCTGTCGCGCAAAGCAGTAAGAAAGAATGCCAAAATAATTATATGGCCCGAATCTGCTTTACCTGTTTATTTATTAGTAGGAAATTATTTCACTGAAGTAAATAGAATACAAAGTTTTGTAGATTCAAACGATGTATTCATTATGACCGGTATGCCCGATGCAAATTTCTTTTTTGATAAAAATGAAGCTCCGCCTGATGCAAAGTATTCTAAAGCTATTAATATGTATTACGTTTCTTATAACTCTATACTTTTATTTTCTCCGCAATCTTCACAGGTTCAAAAGTATGCAAAGATAAAACTCGTTCCGTTTGGAGAAAAGGTTCCGTTCGTTGAACATCTGCCATTCTTAGGTAATTTTATCAAATGGCAAGTTGGTATTTCAAGCTGGAATGTCGGGCAAAATCAAACAGTTTTCGATTTTGTTGAAGGAGTTCAATTAAAAGTTGGCGGTGTAATTTGCATAGAATCAATTTACCCTGATTTTGTTGCCGGCTTCGTACAAAAAGGAGCTAATATTATTGCTGTGGTTACAAATGATAGCTGGTATGGATATTCGAGCGGACCATTTCAGCATAAAGAAATTGCATCACTGCGCGCTATTGAAAACAGAAGATTTGTTGTTCGTGCTGCTAATGGTGGAGTTAGTGCAATTATTGATCCGCTTGGCAGAACTGTTATGCAAACAAAACTATTTGAGAGAGATGTTTTAATTGGCGATGCCGGTGTTATAAACGAACTTACAATTTATTCAAAGTATCCTTTGGTTATACCTTTAATATGTTCTTTAATTTCAATCGGTGTTGTATTGTTTTTTACTTACAGAAAAATTATTAACAAGGTGAATAAAAAAGATGAAACTAATTGATTTAAGAAGCGACACTGTTACAAAACCTTCGGAAGCAATGCGCAAGGCCATGTTCGATGCCGAAGTTGGCGATGATGTTTATAAAGAAGACCCTACAGTTAATCAACTTGAAGACTATGCAGCTCAACTACTTGGTAAAGAAGCAGCACTCTTTGTTCCTACCGGAGTAATGGGAAATCAAATTTGTTTAAATGTTCTAACCAAGCCCGGTGATGAAGTAATCTGTGAAAGGCACGCTCATATTTTTCACTACGAATCAGGTTCACCTGCACGATTAAGCGGATTGCAATTAAGTCTTGTTGATGGAAATAAAAAAGGAATCTTCACACCTGAAATGGTTGAACCGTTGATAAGACCCACAAGTGCCTATTATATGGCGCGGACACGTGTTATTGAATTAGAAAACACACATAATAGAGCGGGCGGTACAATCAACCCGCTTGATAATATTAAAGCTCTATCGCAGCTTGCAAAAAAGTACAATCTATATTTTCACCTTGATGGCGCGAGAATATGGAATGCTTACGTGGAAACAGGAATAAAACCGG
>Ga0067045_1032155_pt1 | contig 10723 bp, 7 predicted proteins | sample TerdegcTABiofilm_FD_59184 | JGI IMG/M metagenome (GOLD analysis project Ga0067045, IMG submission 59184) | Combined Assembly of (Gp0054472, Gp0054536) Wastewater bioreactor microbial communities from Singapore -Terephthalate degrading...
TGAACCCGGCGGCTGAAGCGCTGACCCACTGGAAGGCCGCACAGGCCGTCGGCCTGCCGCTGGCGGCGTTGTTCAATCTGCTGGATGAAAACGCCCAGGCCGATGGGTTCAGCCTGATTGAGCACATTCTCAGCGGTCAGCTCAGTGGCAGCAGCGAACACGCCATGCTGATCCAGCGTCTGGACGGCAGTACGGTGTCGGTGACCCTGGTCGGGTCGCCGATTCACACGGCCGGCAAGGTCAGTGGCACGGTGTTGGTGTTGCATGACATGACCCAGGAGCGGCAATACATCGCCAACCTTTCCTGGCAGGCGACCCACGATGCCTTGACCGGCCTGGCCAACCGCCGCGAATTCGAGTTTCGCCTGGAGCAGGCTCTGCTTAACCTGACACGCCAACCGGGGCGACATGCCCTGATGTTCCTCGACCTCGATCAATTCAAGCTGGTCAATGACACCTGTGGCCATGCTGCCGGCGATGAGTTGTTGCGACACATCTGTGCCTTGCTGCAGTCGGGATTGCGCGAGGGTGACACCCTGGCTCGGCTGGGGGGCGACGAGTTCGGCATTCTCCTGGAGAACTGCTCGCCGGAGTCTTCGGAGAGAATCGCCGAAATCCTGCGCCAGACTGTGCAAAACCTGCATTTTGTCTGGAAAGGCCGGCCATTCGTGACCACTGTCAGTATCGGTGTGGTGCACGTCGCGCAGAATCCAACGACCCTGGAATCCCTGTTGCGGGCCGCGGACATGGCGTGCTACATGGCCAAGGAGAAGGGCCGTAACCGCGTGCAGCTGTACCACGTAGACGATTCGGAGTTGTCGCTGCGGTTTGGCGAAATGGCCTGGGTGCAGCGTTTGCACATGGCCCTTGAAGAAAATCGCTTCTGTTTGTACGCCCAGGAAATCGCCACCTTGGGGCACGTCGAGACAGGCGGTGGGCATGTCGAAATTCTGTTGCGCCTGCATGACGAAGCCGGGCGAATGATATTGCCCAACTCGTTCATTCCCGCCGCCGAGCGTTATGGCTTGATGACTTCCCTGGATCGCTGGGTGGTGGAGAATGTATTCAAGATAATTGCCCAGTGTATAGCCCAACAACATGAAGCGCCGATGGCGATGTGTGCGATTAATCTGTCAGGTATTACTATTGGTGATGATGATTTTTTAATCTTCTTGCGTCAGCAGTTTGTAATTCATCGTATTCCGCCTGAAATGATTTGTTTTGAAATTACTGAAACCAGTGCTATTTCAAATTTAGCCAGCGCAATTAAATTTATTAATGAACTCAAGGGTTTGGGTTGCTACTTTTCCCTTGATGATTTTTGTGCCGGAATGTCATCGTTCGCGTATCTGAAACACTTACCTGTAGACTTTCTGAAGATCGACGGAAGTTTCGTCAGGGATATGCTGGACGACCCGATTAACCGCGCAATGGTCGAAGTGATCAACCACATTGGTCATGTCATGGGTAAGCGCACGATTGCCGAATTTGTTGAAACCCCGCAGATCGAGCAGGCCTTGCTGGAGATCGGTGTGGATTATGCTCAGGGTTACAACATTGAACGACCGCAATTGTTTACCACAGACAGCCTGCTCTGTCGGCCGAGTCGACCTCGGCCATTGTTGTTCAAGGCGCCCGGTACGTTCCGTTGAAGTTGTCTGTCGATCTGTAACCATCACAATCAAAAGGAGTGCGACAGTGATCGATACATTCAACAGGACCGGCCCGCTCATGGAAGCTGCTAGTTATCCCGCCTGGGCTCAGCAATTGATTCAGGCGTGCAGCGAGAGTAAGCGCCGGGTGGTCGAGCATGAACTTTACCACCGCATGCGCGACAACCAACTCAGCGCCCGGACCATGCGCCAATACTTGATTGGTGGCTGGCCGGTGGTGGAACAGTTTGCGCTGTATATGGCGCAGAACCTGACCAAGACCCGCTTTGCCCGGCACCCGGGCGAGGACATGGCGCGCCGCTGGTTGATGCGTAATATTCGGGTTGAGCTCAACCATGCCGACTATTGGCTGCACTGGAGTCGTGCCCATGGCGTCAGCCTGGAGGATTTGCAGGCGCAACAGGTGCCTGCGGAGCTGCATGCGCTGAGTCATTGGTGTTGGCATACCAGTTCGTCCGACTCGTTGATCGTCGCCATCGCCGCCACCAACTATGCGATCGAGGGGGCGACAGGGGAGTGGTCGGCGCTGGTCTGTTCCAACGGGATCTATGCGGCCTCATTTGCCGATGAGGAGCGCAAGCGCGCCATGAAGTGGCTGAAGATGCACGCGCAGTACGATGATGCTCATCCATGGGAGGCGCTGGAGATCATCTGCACGCTCGCCGGCCATAACCCCAGCAAGGCGCTGCAGGAAGAACTGCGCCAAGCCGTGTGCAAAAGCTACGACTACATGTACCTGTTCCTGGAGCGGTGCCTGCAACTGGAGTTCGTCCACACGCCCAGCATAGTTCGTGGGCGCATGGCGATGGCCGAAGGCTGACGGCGCGGCCTCTGTAGCAACTGCCGAAGGCTGCGTTGGGTTGCGCAGCGACCCCCCCGACATTCTCAAGCAGGGTGACGGGGGACTATCCCGCCATCGCCAGGCGGTTGCGCCCCTCGCGCTTGGCCACGTACAGGGCGCTGTCAGCACGGCGCAGCAGACTGTCAGCCGACTCTGCGGGGAGCAGGGTCGAGCAGCCGAGGCTGACGGTCAGTTCGATCTGCTTGCCCTCTACCTGGTAATCCGCCATCTGTGAGCTGTAGCGCAGGCGTTCGCCGACCATGGCCGCGGCTTCGCGGCTGGTATTGGACAGCAGGATCAAAAACTCCTCGCCACCGAAACGAAAGACCATGTCGACGTTGCGCAGTTGGTTCTTGATCGACGTGGCGACGGCCTTGAGGATCTGGTCGCCCGCCGCGTGGCCATGGCTGTCATTGACGCGCTTGAAGTGGTCGATATCCAGCATCAGCAGGGACAAGGGCTGCTGGTGACGCCGGGCCATGTGGATTTCTCGTTCCAGGGTCTGATCCATGGCAATGCGATTACCGGTGCCGGTCAGGGGGTCTCGCAGCGCGCTTTGCGTCGCCGCGCGATACAGCAGGGCGTTGCGCATCGGGAACAGCAAGGGCACCAGCAGGGCTTCGAGGTTGGCCTGTTCCTGTTCGCTGAAGCGTTGATTGCGCCGGAACACCAGTTCACCCAAGTGTTCGCCCTGATGGCTGAGGCTGTAGCTCACCGAGTGATGGCCGCGCTGGCCGAGCTCAAGGCGCAACTCGCTGGGTTCATGCCGATAGTGCAGGGCGTCCAGGGGAACGAGGCGCTGAACTTCGCGAAAAAACAGGCCGAGGATGCGCTGCGGCTCCAGGCTGGTTTGCAATTGCAGGCCCATTTGCTGGCGCAACTGGCTCAGGCTCGCAGGGCGTTCCACAAGGGGTGGGATCTGGCCAAAACCCAGGCGTTGCAATTTGGCGCTATCAAAATCAATTGCGTGGGTCTGGGTCGGAGATTTCATATGGCGTGCGCCCCCAAGCAGGAATGCTGTCTGACAGGCTGGGTAACAGCGTGTTTGATGCAGATTTAGAGCGAAATGCGTGCCATCGGTTCATTTTCAGGAAAAACCGATTGCAATCAAATGCTTGAGTCACCCCGAGGGGGATGCCTGCGAGCAATGCGACGGTTGTTTGACTCAGCATAGCAGAATAGTGGCATCGGCTTGCTCCCGCCGCGACGGGAAGCCGTCGCGGCGGGCTGCGGCGCCAGCTTACTGGGCGTCGAACGCCTGGCCGTTGATGCCGCTGCTGTCCGGCCCCATCAGGTACAGGTAGACCGGCATGATCTCTTCCGGGGTCGGGTTGTTGTTCGGGTTTTCCCCGGGGTAGGCCTGGGCGCGCATGCTGGTGCGGGTGGCGCCCGGGTTGATGCTGTTGGCGCGGACCGGTGCGACGGTGTCGACTTCATCGGCAAGGGTCTGCATCAGGCCTTCGGTGGCGAACTTCGAGACGCCATACGCGCCCCAGTAGGCACGGCCCTTACGACCCACGCTGCTGGAGGTGAAGATCACCGAGGCGTCCTGGGACAGCTTGAGCAGGGGCAGCAGGGTGCTGGTGAGCATGAACATGGCGTTGACGTTGACTTGCATGACGCGCATGAAGTTTTCGCCGGACAGTTGCTCGATCGGCGTGCGTGGACCAATGATCGAAGCGTTGTGCAGCAGGCCGTCAAGGTGGCCAAACTCAGTCTCGATCATCGCCGCCAGCTCGTCGTACTGGTGCGGCAGGGCGGTTTCCAGGTTGAACGGGATCACTGCCGGTTGTGGGTGGCCCGCCGCTTCGATTTCGTCGTAGACCTGGGTCAGGTTGGCTTCGGTCTTGCCCAGCAGCAGCACGGTGGCGCCGTGAGCGGCGTAGGTTTTCGCGGCGGCTGCGCCGATCCCGCGGCCGGCACCGGTGACCAGGATGACCCGGTCCTTGAGCAATTCAGGGCGAGCGGAGTAATCAAACATAAAAAACCTCTACAAAAATTCTTCAGATCAGGCGCAACCCCGGTGGGGGCGCCGGTGCGGCTATCGCCAGCAGGCGCGCTCCCTTGGATCCCTGCTTAGCAACTGCACAACGCGCTATCGAGCACCTTGCGTAACTCCAGCGGATGATCCACCACCACGTCCGCCCCCCAGTGCCGCGGGTTGTCGTCAGGGTGAATGTAGCCGTAGGTCACTGCAGCGGTGCGGGTGCCGGCATCGCGTCCGGACTCGATGTCGCGCAGGTCGTCGCCGACGAACAGGACGCTGGCCGGGTCGAGGTCGAGCATCTTGCACGCCAGGATCAGCGGTTCCGGGTCTGGCTTGCTGTTCTTCACGTGATCGGGGCAGATCAGCAGCGCCGAGCGCTCGGCCAGCCCCAGTTGTTGCATGATCGGTTCGGCAAAGCGCAGTGGCTTGTTGGTCACCACGCCCCAGATCAGATTGGCGTTCTCGATGTCGGCCAGCAGTTCGGCCATGCCATCGAACAGTGCGCTGTGGACCGCGCAGCCCTTGAGGTAGCGCTCGAGGAACTCCAGGCGCAGCGCCTCGAAGCCTGGCGCCTGCGGGTCCAGCATGAAGGTCGCGGCGACCATGGCCTTGGCCCCGCCGGAAATCTCGTCGCGGATGCGTTTGTCCGGGATCGCCGGCAGCCCGCGCTCGGCCAGCATGCCCTGGCAGATGGCGATGAAGTCCGGCGCGGTGTCGAGCAGGGTGCCGTCCATGTCGAAGAGAACTGCTCTGATGGCCATGGGCTTACTCCTCGCGCAGGGTCTGGATCATGTAGTTGACGTCAACGTCGGCGGCCAGCTTGTAGTGCTTGGTCAGCGGGTTGTAGGTCAGGCCGATGATGTCCTTGACGGTCAGGCCGGCCGCACGGCTCCAGGCGCCCAGTTCGGAAGGGCGGATGAATTTCTTGAAGTCGTGGGTGCCGCGCGGCAGCAGCTTCATGATGTATTCCGCGCCGACGATGGCGAACAGGTAGGCCTTCGGGTTGCGGTTGATGGTGGAGAAGAACACTTGGCCGCCAGGCTTGACCATGCGGAAGCAGGCGCGGATCACCGAAGAAGGGTCGGGCACGTGCTCAAGCATTTCCAGGCAGGTGACCACGTCGAACTGCTCGGGCATTTCTTCCGCCAGGGCTTCGGCGGTGATCTGCCGATATTCCACGCTCACGCCCGACTCCAGTTGATGCAACTGGGCGACCGCCAGGGGCGCTTCCCCCATGTCGATACCCATCACGGTGGCGCCGCGCTGTGCCATGGATTCGCTGAGGATGCCGCCGCCGCAGCCGACGTCCAGGACTTTCTTGCCCGCCAGTTTGACGCGCTCGTCAATCCAGTTGACCCGCAGTGGGTTGATGTCGTGGAGGGGTTTGAACTCGCTTTCGCGGTCCCACCAGCGATGGGCCAGGGCCTCGAATTTGGCGATTTCAGCGTGGTCGACGTTGCTCATGGGTAATCCTCTGAATCTGAAATATTCTGCTGTCAGCCTTGAGGTTCAGCTCAAGGGTTCGTTCTATTCGGTGTGGCCGCTGATGCGTTGGCCCCAGGCGTTGGCCGTGGCGCATAGCTGTTGTTCATCGAGGCGCGTCAGGCGCCGGTCGTCGAGCAATTGCTTGCCGCCGACCCAAAGGTGTTTCACGCAGTCCCGGCCGGTGGCGTAGATCAGTTGCGATACGGGATCGTAGACCGGTTGCTGGGCCAGGCCGGACAGGTCGAAGGCCACCAGGTCGGCAAACTTGCCGACTTCCAGCGAGCCAATCTGCTGCTCCAGACCCAGGGCGCGAGCGCCATTGAGGGTCGCCATGCGCAAGGCGCGATGGGCGTCCAGGGCGCTGGCGGAACCGGCAACGGCCTTGGCCAGCAGGGCGGCGGTGCGGGTTTCGCCCAGCAGGTCCAGGTCATTGTTGCTGGCGGCGCCATCGGTGCCGACCGCCACATTGACTCCGGCTTGCCACAAGCGCTCCACCGGGCAGAAGCCGCTGGCCAGTTTCAGGTTCGATTCCGGGCAGTGAATCACGCTGCTGTTGCTTTCTACCAGCAATGCCAGGTCGTCTTCGCTGATCTGGGTCATGTGCACCGCCTGGAAGCGTGGCCCCAGCAGGCCCAGGCGTGCCAGGCGGGCCAATGGCCGTTCGCCGTGTTTTTCCAGTGCCTGCTGCACCTCGATCGCGGTTTCGTGAACGTGCATGTGGATGGCGGCGTCCAGTTCCTCGGCGATCACCCGGACTTTCTCCAGGGTTTCGTCGCCAACGGTGTAGGGTGCATGGGGGCCGAAGGCGATTTTGAGCCGTGGATGGTGCTTGAGGTCGCCGAACAGTTCGATGCCCTGGCGGATCGCCTCGTCGGCACTGCTGGCGCCGGGAATCGGGAAGTCGAGGATCGGAATCGCGATCTGTGCCCGTATGCCGCTGTTATGTACGCGCTCACTGGCAACTTTGGGGAAGAAGTACATGTCCGAGAAACAGGTGATGCCACCTTTGATCTGCTCGGCGATGGCCAAGTCGGTGCCGTCGCGCACGAAGGCTTCATCGACCCACTTGGCCTCGGCCGGCCAGATGTGCTGTTCGAGCCAGGTCATCAGTGGCAAGTCATCGGCCAGGCCGCGGAACAGGGTCATTGCTGCATGCCCGTGGGCGTTGATCAGCCCGGGGCTGAGGAGCATGCCTGGCAACTCCCGGACCTCGTGGGCGACGAGTTTGAGTGCAGCGCTGCGTGGACCGATGAAGGCAATTCGGCCGTCGCGGATCCCCAGGCCATGCTCTTTGAGCACCACGCCCGCCGGCTCGACAGGCACCAGCCAGGTCGGCAGCAAGAGGAGGTCGAGCGCGGCAACAGGGTTCGGCATCGAGGATTCGGTCCAGTGCTTTTGTAAAGGATGGCGAAGTATACCCGAGCGTCTTCGCGGGGGGATCGCTATAATCGACGGCTTTTGTTCATGAGTACGGGGTGAGGGATGCGCGATCGACTGTTGGCTGCTGAGAAGGTGAAGGCCATCGATTGGCGAGACGGCGCCCTGTACCTGCTGGATCAGCGCCTGCTGCCGTTCGAGGAACGCTGGATTGCCCATACCACTGCGGCTCAGGTGGCCGAGGCCATTCGTGCCATGGTGGTGCGCGGCGCTCCGGCAATCGGCATCAGCGCCGCCTATGGCTTGGTGCTGGCCGCGCATGCCCGGTTTGCCGCAGGTGGCGACTGGCAGGCGGCGCTGGAAGAGGATTTTGCCCTATTGGCCGAATCCCGTCCGACCGCCGCCAATCTGTCCTGGGCCTTGGGGCGCATGCGCGAACGCCTGGTGCGACTCAAGACTCACGCCAACCCCTTGGCCGTGCTCGAGGCCGAAGCCCTGGCGATCCATGAAAGTGATCGTGAAGCCAACCTGACCATTGCCCAGTTGGGCGTCGACCTGATTCGCAAGCATCAGGGCAATGCGCAGACCATCCTCACCCATGGCAATGCCGGTGCGCTGGCCACGGGTGGTTTCGGCACGGCGCTTGGGGTCATTCGCGGGGCGTTCCTGGAGGGTATGGTCGAGCGGGTCTACGCCGACGAAACCCGGCCCTGGCTGCAAGGCTCGCGCCTGACTGCCTGGGAACTGGCCAACGAAGGCATTCCGGTGACCGTCAATGCCGATGCCGCCGCCGCCCATGTCATGAAGACCAAGGGGATTACCTGGGTGGTCGTCGGCGCTGACCGGATTGCCGCCAATGGCGATGTGGCCAGCCAGATCGGCACCTATCAATTGGCGGTCAATGCCATGCACCACGGCGTGCGCTTCATGGTGGTGGCGTCGAGTTCGACCATCGACATGAACCTGGCCAGCGGCGAGGACATCGTCCTTGAAGAGCGCGATGTCAGTGAGTTGCTCGAGGTGGGTGGCCGTCGGATCGGTGAGGGGGTCGAGGCCTTCAACCCGGTGTTCGACGTCACGCCGGCGGACCTGATCGATGCCATCATCACCGAAAAAGGCCTGGTCGAGCGGCCGGATACCGCGAAGATGGCGCAATTGATGTGCCGCAAGCGCCTGCATTGATGGGGTCGGGTGTCTGGGCGGTTGCTGTCGCAAGCAGGCTCGCGCCCACAGGTTTTGCGCGTAAACCCACAAACCAGCCTTAATCGAGCCTCGAATCAGCATTCGATAAGCCTCTAAGCTTCTCTCGTCCTCTTCAAGCCTGTCATCGGTCAACTAACTATGCTCCATGCGCATCAGGGGGATAGGTGCGTGGCGGCTCTTGTGATAACATCCGGCGGTTTCCAAGGTCGCCCCACGGGGTAACCTTTACTGCGCAGATCCATGGCATAACTCGTTGATTTGTCGTAAGTCGGTGCATGGCACTCAGCCTGCAGCGGCGAGCTTCGTTCGTCCCATCTGGATGTGACGAAGTTTCACCAGAAAAAGGAATCAGGCTTCTCATGGGCGAACTGGCCAAAGAAATCCTCCCGGTCAATATCGAAGACGAGCTGAAGCAGTCCTACCTCGACTACGCAATGAGCGTAATTGTCGGGCGGGCACTGCCTGATGCGCGCGATGGCTTGAAGCCCGTGCATCGGCGTGTGCTGTTCGCAATGAGCGAGCTGGGTAACGACTTCAACAAGCCGTACAAGAAATCTGCCCGTGTTGTCGGTGACGTGATCGGTAAGTATCACCCTCACGGTGATACCGCGGTGTACGACACCATCGTTCGGATGGCGCAGCCATTCTCGCTGCGTTACCTGCTGGTCGACGGCCAGGGCAACTTCGGTTCGGTCGACGGCGACAACGCCGCCGCGATGCGATACACCGAAGTGCGCATGACCAAGCTGGCGCACGAACTGCTGGCTGACCTGCACAAGGAAACCGTGGACTGGGTGCCGAACTACGACGGCACCGAAATGATCCCGGCGGTCATGCCGACCCGTATTCCCAACCTGCTGGTCAACGGCTCCAGCGGTATCGCCGTGGGCATGGCGACCAACATTCCGCCGCACAACCTCGGTGAAGTCATCGACGGTTGCCTGGCGCTCATCGACAATCCCGAGCTGACTGTCGACGAGCTGATGCAATACATCCCGGGTCCGGACTTCCCGACCGCTGCGATCATCAACGGTCGCGCCGGCATCATCGAAGCCTACCGTACCGGTCGCGGGCGCATTTACATGCGTGCCCGCTCGACGATCGAAGACATCGACAAGGTCGGTGGTCGCCAGCAGATCGTCATCACCGAATTGCCTTACCAGTTGAACAAGGCGCGTCTGATCGAGAAGATCGCCGAGCTGGTCAAAGAGAAGAAGCTGGAAGGCATCACCGAGCTGCGCGACGAGTCCGACAAGGACGGTATGCGCGTTGTGATCGAGTTGCGTCGCGGCGAAGTGCCAGAGGTGATTCTCAACAACCTCTACGCCCAGACCCAGTTGCAGGCAGTGTTCGGTATCAACATCGTCGCGCTGATTGATGGCCGTCCACGGATCCTCAACCTCAAGGACCTGCTGGAAGCCTTCGTGCGTCACCGTCGCGAAGTCGTGACCCGCCGTACCGTGTTCGAGCTGCGTAAAGCCCGCGAGCGTGGCCACATCCTGGAAGGCCAGGCGGTTGCCCTGTCGAACATCGACCCGGTCATCGCCCTGATCAAGGCATCGCCAACGCCGTCGGAAGCCAAGGAAGCGCTGATCAGCACGGCCTGGGAATCCTCTGCCGTGGTGGCGATGGTCGAGCGCGCTGGCGCCGATTCTTGCCGTCCAGAGACCCTGGACCCGCAATACGGCCTGCGCGATGGCAAGTACTTCCTGTCGCCGGAACAGGCGCAAGCCATTCTGGAGCTGCGCCTGCACCGCCTGACTGGCCTGGAGCACGAAAAGCTGCTGGCCGAGTATCAAGAGATCCTCAACCAGATCGGCGAGCTGATCCGCATCCTCAACAGCGCCACGCGCCTGATGGAAGTGATCCGCGAAGAACTGGAAGTGATCCGCGCCGAATACGGCGATGTGCGCCGCACCGAAATCCTCGATGCCCGTCTCGACTTGACCCTGGGTGACATGATCCCGGAAGAAGAGCGCGTCGTGACCATTTCCCACGGTGGCTACGCCAAGACCCAGCCATTGGCTGCGTACCAGGCCCAGCGTCGTGGCGGTAAAGGCAAGTCGGCGACTGGCGTCAAGGATGAGGACTACATCGCTCACCTGCTGGTTGCCAACAGCCACACCACGCTGCTGCTGTTCTCCAGCAAGGGCAAGG
>Ga0067045_1004619_pt1 | contig 10719 bp, 11 predicted proteins | sample TerdegcTABiofilm_FD_59184 | JGI IMG/M metagenome (GOLD analysis project Ga0067045, IMG submission 59184) | Combined Assembly of (Gp0054472, Gp0054536) Wastewater bioreactor microbial communities from Singapore -Terephthalate degrading...
AACGGTGTGAGATCAAGATCGCTGTCCTCCAGCTTTAAGTTGAGCGAGAACCATAGTGGGATGGAAACCTGAACTCGCCCACCACATCGACCCCGAACATCTCGCGTTGAGCGAGAACCATAGTGGGATGGAAACATTAATAGAGGTTATCCTCTTGATGAGTTCATTCAACGTTGAGCGAGAACCATAGTGGGATGGAAACGGCTTTCGAAGAGCGCTATTGCATTATGCTCTCTCTTGTTGAGCGAGAACCATAGTGGGATGGAAACGGAAAGATTACCAGAAGAATGTTCCGGAAGAGTTCCGTTGAGCGAGAACCATAGTGGGATGGAAACCCGCTATCGAACCAAGAATCAGCATCAACCAGCTCAGTTGAGCGAGAACCATAGTGGGATGGAAACAATTCCGAATGCAGATAATTGCCGTGCGGATAATTTCGTTGAGCGAGAACCATAGTGGGATGGAAACCACGCGTTTTCCCGAAACCTGATTTCCATATTCATTCGTTGAGCGAGAACCATAGTGGGATGGAAACTACATTTCTGTGGTCATACGGCCTTCCTGTGCGCCACGTTGAGCGAGAACCATAGTGGGATGGAAACGTCACACCGTAGTTTTTGATTACAAATTCAAGCATTGTTGAGCGAGAACCATAGTGGGATGGAAACTTTCTTGAAATGTGTATCCTTACTAGTGCATACAGTTCGTTGAGCGAGAACCATAGTGGGATGGAAACTGTTACTGCTACGATCTGACCGTTCTCACGAATCGGTTGAGCGAGAACCATAGTGGGATGGAAACGGAAGCGTCGTCTTCAATAAGCATATAACCGTTTTGTTGAGCGAGAACCATAGTGGGATGGAAACACATCTCGTCTTCCCAGTCAACCCAAGGACCGTAGTTGTTGAGCGAGAACCATAGTGGGATGATAAGAGCGGTTGTTGGTTGTTCGTTGTTGGTTCCTGGTAAGAGCGAGATCCCGTATAGGAGCATTACGGGATGACGGTACGGGGTATGGGATGATAGTCTCTTCCCGTCATGCCGGACCCTGATCCGGCATCTCCGCTCTTTCCTCTGTCTTGGACCAAGAACGAGGAACCCGGACTCGTAGCGTCGGAACGAGAAAATGTACGAAGGACGGGTCCATGATCTGGGACGAACAACGAAGGACGGCTCTTCTGAGCGAGAACCATAGTGGGATGGAAACGTTTGAAAGCCGTTGCCGGGCATTCTAATTGAAACCGTTGAGCGAGAACCAATGTGGGATGATAGGAGCGGTTGTTGGTTGTTGGTAATGCGAAAATCGGGTACAGACGCCAGGAACCCGTCAGTCCCCATTTTCGCTCTCTCTTTTCTCTCACTCTCTCTCTTTCTCTCCTCTTCTCGCCCTTTCGAAGGACGGGTCCATGCTCNGGGACGACTGACGATGGACGGCTCTTCTGAACGAGAACCAATGTGGGATGATAGGAGAGGTTGTTGGTTGTTCGTTGTTGGTTGTTGGTAATGCGAAAATCGGGTACAGACCACAGGAACCGGTCAGTCCCCATTTTCGCTCTCTCTTTTCTCTCACTCTCTCTCTTTCTCTCCTCTTCTCGCCCTTTCGAAGGACGGGTCCATGCTCCGGGACGGTGGACGGTTGACGGCTCTTCTGAGCGAGAACCATAGTGGGATGGAAACCCATCCTGGACTACCAGGATGGTCGGTCTGGAATCAGTTGAGCGAGAACCATAGTGGGATGGAAACAAAAGGCGATGTACGAGGCGATATCCTCGAACATAGGTTGAGCGAGAACCATAGTGGGATGGAAACGATTCTGTGAATATGTTTCTGTCTATCAACATGTCCTGTTGAGCGAGAACCATAGTGGGATGGAAACCTACTCTCTTTCTAAGTGTTTCTGCGAGAGGTCTTCTGTTGAGCGAGAACCATAGTGGGATGGAAACTTATCATCGTCGCTATGGATGATATCGCACACCTCGTTGAGCGAGAACCATAGTGGGATGGAAACCTTTGAGGGAGAGTGTAGCGCGCACACCCATACAAGGTTGAGCGAGAACCATAGTGGGATGACAGGAGCGGTTGTGAGTGGTGTGTGGTGAGTAGTGAGTGGTAAAGAGCAACAGTGCGAAAATCGTTGGTAAGGGCGAGATCCCGAGAAGCGCTACTGCGAAAATCGGGTACAGACCACAGGAGCCGGTCAGTCCCCATTTTCGCTCTCTCTTTTCTCTCACTCTCTCTCTTTCTCTCCTCTTCTCGCCCTTTCGAAGGACGGGTCCATGCTCTGGGACGGTGGACGGCTTTTCTGAGCGAGAACCATAGTGGGATGATAGGAGCGGTTGTGAGTGGTGTGTGGTGAGTAGTGAGTGGTAAAGAGCAACAGTGCGAAAATCGTTGGTAAGGGCGAGATCCCGAGCAGCGCTACTGCGAAAATCGGGTACAGACGCCAGGAACCCGTCAGTCCCCATTTTCGCTCTCTCTTTTCTCTCACTCTCTCTCTTTCTCTCCTCTTCTCGCCCTTTCGAAGGACGGGTCCATGCTCCGGGACGGTGGACGGCTTTTCTGAGCGAGAACCAATGTGGGATGATAGGAGCGGTTGTGAGTGGTGTGTGGTGAGTAGTGAGTGGTTAAGAGCAACAGTGCGAAAATCGTTGGTAAGAGCGAGATCCCGAGCAGCGCTACTGCGAAAATCGGGTACAGACGCCAGGAACCCGTCAGTCCCCATTTTCGCTCTCTCTTTCTCTCCTCTTCTCGCCCTTTCGAAGGACGGGTCCATGCTCCGGGACGGTGGACGGTTGACGGTCTCTTCTGAGCGAGAACCATAGTGGGATGACAGGAGCGGTTGTGAGTGGTGTGTGGTGAGTAGTGAGTGGTAAAGAGCAACAGTGCGAAAATCGTTGGTAAGGGCGAGATCCCGAGCAGCGCTACTGCGAAAATCGGGTACAGACCNCAGGAGCCGGTCAGTCCCCATTTTCGCTCTCTCTTTTCTCTCACTCTCTCTCTTTCTCTCCTCTTCTCGCCCTTTCGAAGGACGGGTCCATGCTCCGGGACGGTTGACGGCTCTTCTGAGCGAGAACCATAGTGGGATGATAGGAGCGGTTGTGAGTGGTGAGTGGTTAAGAGCAACAGTGCGAAAATCGTTGGTAAGAGCGAGATCCCGAGCAGCGCTACTGCGAAAATCGGGTACAGACGCCAGGAACCCGTCAGTCCCCATTTTCGCCGCGCACCGCTCTTTGCCCTTTCGAAGGACGGCTCTTCCCGCTCTTCCAAGTACGGCTCTATCGCTCGCGAGGCGGAACCGGCCTCACCATGCTCCAGGATCGCAATTCGGGCGAGATTTCGATTTCCTTTGCAACATAGAAACCGAAGGATTCGTAGAAGCGCAGGTTTGATGGGTTCTGGGTTTCGAGATAACAGGGGAGGGCTTTCGAGTCGGCCTCATGCGTAAGAAGGCTCATGAGTTGCCTGCCGATGCCCTTTCCCTGAGAAGCGGGCGAAACGGCAATGAAGATCAGGTGAAGGTGATGTTCTTTGATGCATTCTTTGTGAACCTTCGAGACTCCCCTGCCAACCTTCATGAGGCGGCCGAGCGAACCTGCCGGAAATGTCAGCATTTTCAGCGCGCCGCCCCTGATCCAGGCGCCGAGGCCCGGGTCTTCTCCGGAGTCGATCCAGAGAATCATTCCGTTCATCCTGGGTGAATCGAAATAGGCATATCCTTTAGTCGAATAAGCCCTGAACATGACTCCGTAGATCTTATTCACGTATTGCTTCGCTTTCTCGCCTGCTACGTATTTGACCATCGGGTCGCCGGTAAACGCCCGGGCCAGAATTTCTATTGCACTTGAATGTTCTCTGTCGGAAACCCTTATCGGTTCTAGCACGCTATCACCCGGTTTCAGCTTGCCTTCATGCGCAGCCAAAGGCTGAACTGGCAATAGTTTTATAGTCTCAGGCAGCACTCGAGTGCCGCCCAGAATACACGCTCTTTGTGACTGGAAGCTTCAGGGTGAAATCTTCTGTCCCACTCTTCACCGCTCACATCGTCTCCCGAGGAAAGAAGCTGGCCAAAGACGACATCCCTGAACCGGGAGATGGCCATGAGCGCCGAAGCCTCCATCTCGACGGTTATGCAGCCTTCGTCGATTCTTCTTTTGACTATCTTCTTCGTCTCTCTGTAGAAGGCGTCGGTTGTCCAGGTCTTTCCCTTTATATAGGGTATGGAGAGCTCTCTCAATGTAGATTCTATGATCTCGATCACGCGCCGATCGACGGATATCTCTCTCGAGGGCGCCAGATAATGGAAGGAGGTCCCTTCGTCCCTGACGGCCGATTCGACCACGATGATTTCGCCTCTCGGAATCTCTCTCTTCAACACCCCGCACGAGCCGCAGGCCACCGTCTTCCTGACACCGAGCGCGATAAGCTCGTCATAAAAGCCCGCCGCGGAGGGAGCCCCGAGCCCCGGATTCAAGAGGGCCACCCGCTCGCCTTTGTGTTCGATCCCGTAGACCGGAAATAGTCCCACTTCGCTTCTTCTGTTCACGATCTTCTTGAGAAGCCCTCTCTCGTTCAGGCTGTCGATTACCCCCTGATAGAAGATAACGATCGCCCTTTCGGGCATGTCGGGGATCGGCGGGATGACCTTCGCCGGTTCTATGACTGCGGGCCTTTCATAATCATGCTCTAGAATGGGTAAACTCTTCTCCATGGCTGCCTCCCTTACGACGATTATAACAGTGAAGAAGAAACGATATACTTTGGCCAAAAGACGCCTTTGAAACCGATCTAGCATCAGTAGGTATTAGTGCGATATACATACAATACTTTGAGGTAGCAGTAGTCGTTCCTGCCATCCCAATCAGTCTTCACCCAGCCTAAGTCGCTATTGTCAACGTAGATAACCAGGTCTTTCTCCGGAGGCGGCGCGCCAAAACCTATTCTTACCCACTGGTTGGATGTCGTCAGCTCGTAATGCAAAACTGTCGGCTCGATTACTCCTTTTTGCCAGAAGCTCATGGCCTGATCGATAGTCATTACCCAAATTTCAATTCAAACAACGGCCATCATCTGCACAGTGTTTTTCAGAGCAACGGAAAAATACAAACGCGGCGACCGAAAGAGCGAGCGGTGCCTCCGCCAGAAGAAAAGGCCCGGATGTCCGGGCCTCATTCGTATTGTTTGATCCTCAGGTAGTTTCTCAGTCTTCTTTTCTCTAGCGTTCCCTCTTCGACGGCTTTGAGGACCGCGCAGCCCGGCTCAACCGTGTGGGTGCAATCGTTGAAGCGGCAGCCCCTGGAGAGCTCGGCTATGTCGTTGAAGGCTTCGTCGAGTCCTTCCGTATCGCTCACGGCGAACTCTCTCATCCCGGGCACGTCTATCAGCTTTCCTCCGCCGGGCAGATAGTAAACACTCGAAGAGGTGGTCGTGTGCTTCCCTTTGTGGGTGGACTGGCTCACCTCGCCTGTTTTTGCGGAATCGCCGTTGAGCATGGCGTTGACGAGAGAGGATTTGCCGACGCCGGAACTACCGGCCAGTACGGTCGATTTCCCGCTCAGCAGGCCCGCGAGTTCATCTATACCCTTTCCTGTAAGCACGCTCGTGAATTTCACGGTGTATCCGAGTTCTCCGTAAACCTTCGAATCTTCGAGCGTTCTTTCGGAAAATCCCAGATCGGCCTTGTTGAAGACTATTATCACATCCAGACCGGAACTCCTCGCCGAAGTGATGTACCGCTCTATGAGGCTTTTTTTGTAGGGGGGATCCTTGACGGCAACCACTACAAGGAGCTGGTCTATGTTGGCGGCGACCACCTGTTCGAGGTGCCTTCCCTTCTTTCCGGCGCCCTTTCGAACGAGGCTGCTGCGTCTCTCCTCTATCGCGGTGATGATGCCCTGATCTTTTTGAAGTCTTTCGAAAAGCACCTCGTCTCCGACGGCGAGAATGCTCTTTTCTTCCCTTTCCAGTTTTAGGAGCTTTCCTCTAAGAAGACAGCGGAAAAAATCGCCGTCTTCGGACTTTACGTGATACATTCCCTTTTGAACGTTTACTACTTCACCTTTCATCGATGACCTCCGATTATTGTTTTCGATTTTGAAAAGACTGAATTAAACAAAGACCACAGGCTCCGGAACGCCTGTGGTCACAATAATCGGACTGTTGGTGCCGTCAGCTTATGCGAGCCGTCTGGATGGCGGTGCCGGAACCCGTGGGGTTAAGAAGCATCGTAAAATTATCCTTCATTCTGCACCACCTCCTTTCGACAGATCGAGTTATTATACAACAAGTTCCTCCGTTTTTCCAAGCGGCCGTTTTGAGTATATAATTGATGTGTATAATCGGGTGAGGTTGAGATGAATTTGATTTCTAGAGGGTTATTTTCCTTATTTTTAATTGTCTTTTTATCTGTCGGTCTGGTGGCCAGCGATCCCGCCGATACGCATTCTGCTACCGTAACCGCGTATTTCGAAGATATAGCCAGAGAGATACTGGAACTGAATTCCTTCGAAGAGCTGCTGAAGCTCGAAGGCTTTTTCATCGACGGGCCGCAGGAGCAGCCGGTCGAAACTGTAAAGCAAGATCCCGCGTCCGTTCCGGCCACAACACCGGTCGCCTCCAGGGTTGTGTCTCTTCTTGAGCCGGTTCGCACGTTCGCGGCCACCGAAACGGTGTACGTCGAGTACGGCGGAGGCCCTCTCCCCGGAGGGGTGGAATTCCGCTTCGAGCCTGGAGACCCGGGAATGGGCCTTCCCGATGTGATCGAATTCTATAAAGACGGGGTGTTGATCGACACACTTTCGGGAAAGACTATACTCAGCCCGATCATAGCCCTCGACACGCCGACGGTTGAATGCGAGACCGCCGTGTTCCTCTTTCTCACGGGCGATTACGCAACTCCCATGGGGGCCTTCTATCTCACTCAAACCGACAGGGCCATCTATACGCTCACCGTTGCGGTCGACCCGGGCCAGGTGAGAAACGTAGTGGATATCGACGGCGACGGAACCAAAGAGCTCCGCGTGCTGGACGATCATATGGTCAAATCGCTGGAGGTAACCGAGCTGTCGGAGTTCACGCGCTTCTTCAAATGGACTTCCAGCGGATGGATCGTAGATAAGCCGGGGGATTTTCCGGGCGAGTATGCGGCACTCTCTCTGCAGAACCTCGAGGATGTCTCCGTGAAGAGCCCCCGAACGCCTTTCGTCTGGTCTTTCGCTTACCACTCGTATATGGCCGGAGTGGAACTGGCGGTGATTCGGGAAACGGTCAGCGAGCTGGTCGGGGAATACTCGCTTGACTGGCTGATAGAGCCCGTGGAGCTTGTGAAAGCAATTGACCTGAACATAAGCGATTATGCGGGATACGTTATGAGGAAACCCTCAGATAGTATAATCCCCAACATGTAGACCAATACCCCGTTCTCAGAATAAAATTCTCATGCTTGAGAAAATAGTTCTCATACTATATACTCGTATTATCTTGATTTTCGGGAGTGATAGTATGAGAGGTTTTCTTCTGGCGATTGTGTTGTTCGGTTGCATTATATCCCTGGCGGCGCCTTTCAGCGTAGGGATTTTGATCACAGGCGAGATAGGCGGAAACGCCATATACGAACTGGTTCAACAGGGAGCGCAGAGAGCGGCCGGCGATGCCATAGAAATAAGAATCGTCGAAGGCGGTTACAATCAGTCGAAGTGGGAGCCGCTCCTGCTAAGCATGGCTGCTACGGGGAAATACGACCTGCTGATGACTTTCACCGAGGGGATGCCCGCCAGTGTCGCAAAGGTCGCCCGGGCCTTCCCGAACCAGAAGTTCACTCTTCTCGACGGCATTGTGCCCGAGCCTTTGGCGAACGTTTACTCCGTGGCCTTCAAGGATGACGAAATGACCTTCCTGGCCGGTGTCCTGGCCGGGATGATAACCTCCTCGGGTATCGGGGGAACCAATCCTGAAAAGACCGTGGGGTTGATCGCGGGCGATACGTATCCGGCGATGATAAACACGATGAAACCGGCGTACGAAGCCGGCGTGAAAAGCATAGAGCCCGAAGCCACCGTACTCTTCGGCATCGTGGGCAGCTGGTCGGACCCGACCAGGGGAAGGGAGCTGGCATCGAGACAGTACGAAGGGATGGCCGACATCATACTGGTGATCGCCGGCGGAAGCGGAATGGGCTCGATCGAAGAGGCCGCCGGCAGGGGCAGGTACGTAATCACTGTAGATTCCAACGCTCTGGCGATGAAACCGGGCGTCATACTGGCCAGCTTCCTCAAGCACATAGATCTGCTCGTCTATGAAACGATAATAAAGGCCGGCGAGGGATCTCTTCCCTTCGGCTCCAATTCAAGGGTTGGCATTTCCGAAGGCATGATCGATTACACGCGCGACGACCCTCTGTTCATAAAATACGTTCCGGAGGAGATAAGAGAGAAGATGTTCCAGTGGTACGAAAGCATTAAAAACGGCGGACTGCCGGCCTTTTGAGACATGGGAAACCTGTTGCAGTCCTACAACGAAAATCTCCATCTCTTGACGCCGACCGAGGAGAGGATACTCGACTTTATGATATCCAACCCGGAGAAGTGCCTGGAGTGTACGATAAACGAGCTTTCGAAAGTTCTGAAAGTTTCCCAGTCCATGATAGTCAAAGCCGCCCGAAAACTCGGATACTCCGGTTTCACCGGGCTTAAACTCGTCATCGCCGGGGAGTTGAACATTCTCGTCCAGCGCGAAAAGTCGCCCGTCCTGCTGAAAGACCTCCAATCTTACGAAGAGCTGTCTTTAGAAACTATAAGGGAGGCCTATTCGCACCTCAGCGAGGAGAGGCTTTCTCTGGCCGCCGCCTCTCTCAAAGACGCTCAAAACATCGATATCTACTCTTTCGGTTTCGACTCGGTGGCCGGACACGACCTGTACCTGAAAATGCTCCAGGGCGGCAAAAGGGTCCGCCATCTCGAGAACGGCTATGAACAGATCATTTCGGCATCGAATCTCCATCGCGACTCGGTGGTCGTGGCCATCTCCGGGACCGGTATGTCCGGCGATCTTGCCGACGCACTGGAGTTCGCCAGAAAATCCGGAGCCGGTGTGATAACTGTCGCTCCCGAGAAGTCGAGGCTCTGCGCTTATTCCGACGTCAACCTCGAAAGCTATTACTCGCGCCTGGTCTTTCCCGAAGGCGGTCTGATAACACGGATCGTTCAGCTTTTGATAATGGACATTCTTTACATGAGGTTTCTGGAGCTATGCGGCGAAGAGTTCGAGGAGAGATACAAGAAGTTTAAAGAGGCGCTGGATTACAAAAGAAGAAAAAAATGAGAGGAACCCCAGTCCCTCTCATATAAACCGCGTCAGGAGACACAGGGCTTTAGCCCGGTGAGGAATGACACTTCCCTCCTTTCACATAATAATGATGATGATCTTTCTACAAGTTTTAGTTTGCCTACACTGGCAGAACGACTGACGACTTCTCCGTCAAGAGTACGCAAATCAAAATATCCAGATGATCTGCGTCCAAACACAAAACATTCCCGATCAAGATATTCAACCTTATCGAACAGCTGATAACCGTGTACGTATCCAGGAGCTTTGTTCTCTCTACGGACACCTTTTTTCGGGTTTGTTTTGTGCAGTTGCCTGTTTTGTTTGCGTACTTGTTTGAAGAAGTACCAGCAACCATTCTCTTTTGCCAGCGGATTTCCAGAAATGCACCGGGCATCTATACGGTGTGATTTTTCGAGATTGTGTTTGATTCGAACATTTTTGGTTATATATCCAAAAGTCAGAGACACATTTGAATACAGTTCTTTCAGTTTATCGTAGAAAGCCCATCGCATTATGCCCATAAAGGCTGCATCCCTGAATGAAGAGTTGCGCTTGACTTTAAGTTTTAGCTCACCGGCATGGTACTTCCTATGACAGGTTTCGCATAGAGTAATTAGATTATCCGGAGAGTTCCCGCCACTCTTTCTCGATTCGATGTGGTGTACATTTAGAATTGGATCTTTCGACTTGCCATTACAGTGTTGACAGGTATGTTTATCCCTGAACAAAACATACTCCCTGACATTATAGAATCCGAGCTGTTCGCCTTGCTGGTAATCCTTGCCAATAATGTCAGGGTTCTTTATTTTCTGTATATCGAATTGAGCCACTTCTACTACTACTTTTGTGATCGGCAAGATTGCGTGAACCATCTTAACCACTTTAACGTGAGTATCAATCTTGTTCTGTACCGAAGGTGCTACCCAACCTTCAGGTTTTTTTCTATTGAGGAAACGAGGTTGCCTATAACGAGTCTTTCTGCTTCTTCTGGACCTTCTAAGTGTCCTTCTGGTAGATAACAGATCCACAATATCTGTTCTCAATTCGACTTCTGCCGAAAATACTTCCTTGTTCTCAGTTGTAGCCGATAGCCCTATTGTCTTACTTCCGGTATCTACACCGAGAGTTACATCTTGTTTGTATCCAGAGGAACCGTACAACAACTGAATGGTGAATGGTGTTCTTTTAACTACTTTAGCCTTCTGCTCTTTCAATAGCTTCCGTGCCTTCTGTGGTTTACACGGCATTAGCGGTTTCCCGTGCCTGTTGATAACGTAGACTAACATATAGTCTGCCTCCTTACGGAGTAATTCTCCCATCGCCAATGTTATCCGACAGTTTCTCGTTAGCAGCACTGTTCCTACCCATCAGAACTGTTTAACCACTAACCGCAGAGCG
>Ga0067045_1005410_pt1 | contig 10719 bp, 6 predicted proteins | sample TerdegcTABiofilm_FD_59184 | JGI IMG/M metagenome (GOLD analysis project Ga0067045, IMG submission 59184) | Combined Assembly of (Gp0054472, Gp0054536) Wastewater bioreactor microbial communities from Singapore -Terephthalate degrading...
CGCGCCCTTCACGCTCTTCGATCCCCGTCCCGGCGCCGAAGTCCAGGTCCAGCAAAGGGGCAGGGATCTCCCCTGACAAGTGCACCGTGACCACGCCGCTCGGGGCGGATTCAACGCCGCCGGCACCCACCCCACGCACCCGATACGCGTAATCCCCCGGCTCCGATACCCGGTCCGTATAGCCGTTTTGCCCGAAGCCCACCGGTACAACTCCCCCAGGCCCAGTGACCGGCTTCCACTGGCCATTTGTGCCGTCGCGCCGCTCCACAGAGTACCGCACGACCCGCAGGTCATCGCCGGTCCACCGAAGCCGCACGCTGTTCACCCGTGCCCGCGCGACCAGGCCCGCAGGCGCATCCGGGGCAGCCGCGGGCGCAGTCCGGATGGTCGACTTGGCTACCTCTTGGCCCGCGCCGTCCAGCAGGCGGTACTCCAGGTCCGCATCCGCAGGCGCATCGAGATCATCGCAGGCGCGGTCCAGCGTCTCACACAGGCGCACCCAGTCACCGGCTCCCGCCCTGCGCTCGATCACTGCGTCGGCCATCCCCGGCGCTCCGAACCAGCGGATGCCCACGCCGCCGAAAGGCAACACGCGGCACTCCAGACCGACGGAGACGGTCATTCTCGGGATCGACGCGTTCACCCGATTGCGTCGCGGCACGAGCTCCTCCGGGCCGTGGACATGCACCTGCCGGAAGGGCTCGCCGCGCACTTCAGGCCAGCGCAGCGTCCCCGACCCGGTGTGCGCGGCGATTCGGTAGCGCAGCCAGCCGGCCTGCACGCTCCCCCCCGGAATCGTGGCTTCGAAGACACAGCGCTCCGTGTTCACCATCGGAATCGACTGCCAACCATTGCCCCCGCCAGCCGCGAACTCCAGGGCCACGCTCTCCGCCGGCTCTGGGCCGTCCCACGCCGCGCAGCGCACGGTCAGCGGCGATCCCGCGGCGATACTGCTCTGCTGATAGTCGCTGATGATCCCGGTCCCTTCGTCCGAAGCCGCCGACAGGTCGCTCGTGTCGGCATCCAACCCGCATGCTTCCCGCAATCGGGCCACCTTGTCGCGGTAATCCACGAAGGCCTTGCCGTTCATTGTGGCCAGCACGCCCATTTCGCCCCGGGACGTGATCGTGCTCGCCCACAGCCCCAGCATCTTCCCGAAGTCCGACTGCTCCAGTTCCGCCAGCAGCGCGGCACAGCGATCAGCCTTCCCTGGGGCCTGCGCATCCATCTCGAGCGCCTGGTCCACCGGGCCGCCGGCCACCATGAGCGCCGCGATCCGGTTGAACAGCAGGCCCCGATCAAGGGTAGCCAGCAGGTCATCAAGCCTCCCCACAGCCCCCGACGGTGCGCTGTCACCCAATTGGCCCCGAACCGAGACCAGCCTCTGCCGTAGCGCCGCCAGTGCCTCCTGCTTCTCGGGCGAACGGGCATGGCACCAGGCGAATTCGCCGCATTCCGACTGCCCCGGACCACCGATCCATCGATACCCGAGCCCGTCCAGTTCGGCCAGGATCGCCGCCATCTCGTCCGCCAGTGCCTCCCCGAACCGTCGCCGCGCGTAATCCGCGTAGAAGCTCTCGAGCGTCTGGTCGAGGTGCCAGGCCGCGCGCGCCACATAGGCCTGTGACTCACCCACCTCCTTGGTGCGCCAGTGGATACCCAGAAGCCCTTGGCAACCCTTGGCCTTTGCGTCCTTCACGGTATCCGCGAATACATGCACATTGGCCTGCGGGAACCACTGGTCGCCGTCGTACTCGTACCACGGGATCGCCCAGCGCTCGCGATCCGGCGGCAGGGCGTAGTTTAGGCTCACAGTGGGGCTTACGCGGATGTCATCCAGGGCCGCGAAGATGATGCGCTTATCCAGCACCCGGTCCCAGCAGGGGAAGTAGTCGGAGACATGGAGCCAGTGATCGCCACCCCAGCCCGCGAGAACCAGCTTCACATCGGGTGCGGCGTGGTCCATCAGGTCCCGGGCCAGCCGGGCGTAAGTCGCCACGCGAATGCCCTCCCATTTCCGCGCGGGATCCTCAATCTCCCCGAAGCTCTCCTGCCACTCCCGGTACAGCCGCCCGGCAGCGGATCGCGGCGCAGGCGGCGTACTGCCCTGCATCGACATCCCTTCAGGCTGCCAGAGCCAGACGTAGTCCAGCATCGGGTAGTCCGTGAGCAGTTGCAGCAGCCGGGCCCGAAACCGCCGCTGCTCAGCCGGGTTGGACGGGTCCCCCCCCACCTCAAATCCCAGGCATGTGAGCACACCCCGCGCCGAGGCGTACTCCAGCCCCCTCGCGAGCAGTTGCTTCGCCGCCGTGATCCGCTCCTCGCGACTACCGGGCTGCCTCGCCACGTCGCTGCCCCAGTACTCCCCCGGAAAGAGCCGGCCTGTCCCGAACCCGAACTCGTCAATGCGCAGAGGCGAGGTGCCCCAAATCCGCTGCGCCGTGGTCCGCAGCGGCTGCCCGCCGATGACCTGCCCGTCATACTCATACGCCGCGAAAGGCTCGTGGTCGTAGCTGTGGAATCCGATGAAGTTCTGCCCGGAGCGCACGATCTGGTCGGCGAAGAACCGGAAGTCCTGGTCGTCCCAGGTGGTCGGGCTGTTGAGGAAGTTGTACCACGGGAGGGACCCTCGGATCGCGAAGACAGGTGAGGCCTCGATCTCAGGCAGGAGGAGGTCCGCGGGAGGCGATGCGGGCACGGCATCACCGTCGAAGTAGAACCCGATGCCGTATTCCTCCAGCAGCCGGTACGCGCCGAACACCACACCCCGCTCCGTTGCACCGGTGATGGTCACGACTGCTCCCGCCGGGGCTTTGAGGCTGAGGATGCGGTACCCTTCCGGCCCGAGCCCCTCTGCATTCGGGGCGACCTCCAGCACCACCCGATCCCCGGAGTCTGCCTGCGCGACCACCGGCACGGAGGCCCGGCTCAGGCGCTCCAAGTAGCCCGAAAGCTCAGTCGCGGCCTGCTTCACAAGTGGCGGAGAGCCATCGGGGCATATGATGCTGCAGAATGTGTCACCGTGGGCGTTCAGAGAGACCAGCAGGAGAATGGCAAGGAAAGAGCGCCGCAGGCGGTTCATCACGAAGCCTCCAGGGAGCGCATTCAGTACGCACCCTGAAGTTCGCTTGAGCGGGTCGGGGTTCCTTGTGGGGAGTCAGCGCTGAGGGCCCGCGCCGTTCAGACCTGCTCTTCGGTCTCGGGCACGGGCTCGTGAGCCTTGCGGCCGTACACCTTCTCGTAGGCCTTGCAGTAAGGGCAGAAGCCCCCTTCGATGAACTTGACGAATAGAAACGCCAGCCCGCGCTGGGTCCTGCGGGCATGGCTGCAGACAGGGCACTCCACGCATTTCTGCGCCATGGCCCGGTCCTTCTCGGTAATGGTCGCCTCGGTCATCATAAGCACCTGCCCATCTTGAGGTCTCAAGCGGCTTCCATTGGCGCATATCAGCAGCGGCGGTAGATGCGCCCCTTCCACTGGACGCAGCCCCTCGTGTTCCAGATCAGGGAGCGGATCATCACCAGTTCGGCCAGCGCGATCGCCGCCGGGTACAGCAGCCCAAACCACACCGGCAGTCCGGACAGATACGCAGGGATGCCGTACAGGAGTGCTCCTGCGCCCACGATCGCCCACGCAGCCTTGTACCCCGCCGCCGCCAGCCCGATGGGAACCAGGTATGTGGTCGTGAGACTCACCAGGGACACCGCCGCTCCCAGACGACCGCCGGTGATTGCTACTGCATTCTTCGAGAAACCCGCGATGGCCTGCCCCGTAGTCTCGTACATCCGCGCCGCCACGACATGCCGGGCGTCCGCGATATGCACCCGACCGCGCAGACGCTTGACCAGCCGCGCGATACCCACGTCTTCCAGCACCAGCCCCCGCACCTGACGGTGGGGCTCAATGCGCAGGTAGTCCTCGCGCCGGAAGGCCATGATCTGGCCGTTCGCGAAGGCGAAGGCGGGGATATTGGTTTTTTCCACATGGTTCAGCGGCAGCATGGTGCAGACCGAGAAGGGCACCATCCCGATGATCAGCCCGTCGCCCACTCCCGCCCGGTCAATGCTTGGGAAGGCAGTCACCAGCACCGCGGATGTCCTGCGGCACGCGTTGACGATGAACTCCAGGAAGCCCGGCTTGGGCCGAATATCCGCATCCAGGAACAGGAACCAATCGCCGGTTGCATGCACCGCAAGCTGGTGGCAGGCCCAGTTCTTGCCCACCCAGTCGTCAGGCTTTGGGTCAGCCTGGAACCATTTGACGCCGAACTCGGCCGCGTGCTCCTGCAGCCAGTCGCGCATGCCGTCATCCGAGTGGTCATCGCATACGATGATCTCGGTCGGGTGCAAGGTCTGAGCCTGCAGGGCGGCTAACAGGACCGGCAGATTGCGAATCTCGTTTCGCGCGGGGATGAGCACGGAGAGGGTCGGCTCGCCGCTGTCGGATTCCGGGCGTCTGCGCACCCAGTAGACAGCATTCCACGCGAAGACTCCAAACTGGTACAACAGCGCCAGCCCCACCGCCCAGAGCAGGACAGTTGCGGCCATGGAGGCATCGCCCGGTAAGGAAAGATCTCGCGGTGTTCCAGGAGACGGGACACCGCCTGGCAGGGAGCCACGTCCCATGCCAGCAGTCGGTCAACGCCTTGTCCCTTGCGCGGCGCGATTGGGGTTCTCAGGCTTCACCGCGCATCAGGGCACGGCGTGCGACGAGGCTACGTCCGTAGCGCAGAGGCTGCCGGGGGGCCGTTTCGTCCCCACCCGCAGATAGACTCTACCAGACAGCGGCCTTCCGTGTCCAGAGACCCCTCATCTTGTGTCGACTGGCCTTCACACGAGTTCGCCCTCATCGGCACGTTACGGGTCGGGCTGGCGCGTCTGTTAAGCCTCCAACAATTCCTGGCGAAGGTAGCCCCCGCCTGCGCGGCGAACCCACTCGCACTTTCGCTCCGGAGGAACTCCAATGTCTGATATCCGCGCCAGAGACACCCAGATCGTGCGCGCCCTTGCATCACGCTGCCTGGAGCTGGCGCTTAGCCCCGAGTACGAGGCACGGCGCCGGCGCTGGCGGGATGTGAACGAGCTGCGCAGGCCCGACCGCGCTCCGGTCTGGTGCCGCCCTGCGCGCTGCTGGCAGGAGATCATCCCCCAGTCCTCGCTCGACTGCGAAGACCCGACCTGCCGCGCGATGGAGTATGCGCTCCGACAGAACCTGTATAAGCACGAAGTGGGGGACGATCACATCTTCGAGCCCTGGTGGGGTGTGCCCGTCGCCTGGAAGTGCTCCCTTGAACACACCTGGGGCATCCCGATTCCGCCTCAGTCGGAGGCTACCGACAAGGGCGGCTTCCGCTACGATCCGCCCATCAAGTCGCCCGAGGACTACGACCGTGTTCAGGTCCCCCACTTCGAGGCCGACATGGAGCAAACCCAGCGCTCCGCAAGCCAGGTACAGGACATCCTGGGCGAGTCCATGCCGGTGCAGATCACTTGCGCTCCGCCGCTCTCGCCCACATTCGGCACCATTCACTACCATCTGCGCGGGATGGCCGCGATGACCGAAGACATGGCCTTCTGCCCGGAACGGGTCCACCGGTGCATGGCGAAGCTGACCGAGGCGACCCTTGCCGCCTGCCGCGCCGCCGAAGAGACAGGTCTGCTCACCACCAACCACCACGAGCCCATGTATTGTAGCGACCCGGTCAACGGCAACCCCGGACAGGGGCAAGTCCGCCTGAACAATCTGTGGACATCCGCCAACAGCCAGGAGTACGACCACATCAGCCCGGCGATGCTGGAAGAGTTCCTGCTCTCCTATCAGAAGGTTGTCTTCCAACAATTCGGCCGGACGCAGTACGGCTGCTGCGAGAACCTGACCCGCAAGATCGACATCGTCCTGGGGATCCCGAACCTGCGCATCTTCGTCTGCTCGGCGTGGACTGACCTGGACCGGGTGATCGAAGCTTGCGGCGACCGGTACACCATCATGTGGCGCCAGCCGGCCACGGAAGTGGTCCGGCATGACGGTCTTGAGCCGATCCGGCGCCATCTCGAGGACGGCTTGAGGAAACTGCGGGGCTGTCACTACCAGGTGGTGCTGCGGGAACTGGAGACTCTCTCCGGTCACCCGAATCGCCTTCGCGAATGGGCGGACATCGCGAAGGAACTGGCGGCGGAATACGCGACCTAAGGGCGATCTCGCCCGGTGTCAGCGCTGTTGCGGGCCCCAGGTGTGGTACCCGCCCGTCAACTGCTGTTGCTGGCCGCTCTGATTCGGGAAGCCAGCGGCGCCCGTGCCTGTTGCGGGTGCGCCGGGCAGCCACTCTTCGGCCCTCAACTCTTTCGTTTCGTCACGGTTACCCCACAGGTACCGCCAGGTCACCTTCACGGGCAGGTCGCTCTTCGGAAGCCTCACCATGTGGTAAGCCCGGGAGTACGCGGCACTCAGCGGCCATGATCCGGAGACCACCTCACGCACCCGCACCTCGATTACATCTTCCTTCGCGACGAACTTCTGTACCCAGACTTCCATGGTCCCCGGCCCTTCGGAACTCAGGCTCGTGAAGGCGATGAAGACCATCTCCCTCTCGAAGTTCACCACTGGCGGGGTCTCGCCCGGGCCCCAGAGCGTGGTCCAGGCGGCCTCGGACTTCACCAGAAAGGCCTTGGGGGCCTTGCAGTTACGGTCCTGGAAGCACAGCGGGTGCTGCTCGCCAAACTGGTCATGCTTCACGTTCCGGATGGTCTCCGGCGTGCGGGCGATGTTGGAGCAACCGGCAACCAGTACCGACGCGCCAATCGCGAGAATGGCGAGCAACCCCTGCAGGCATTCCCAGTCTCTTCTCATCAACGGTCCCTTATCTCAGCCCCCAGCGAGGATCTCAGCTGGTCCACAACCGCGCCCATTGCCGCATCCAGTTCTTCATCGGTGAGCGTCCGGTCCGCTGCCCGGAAAGTCAGCCGGAACGCGACTGACTTGCGCCCTGGACCGAGCCGTTCCGGGTCGATGAACAGGTCGAAGGCTTCGACATGCCACAGATTGGGCCCGGCCGACGCCCTGATTTCCTCGCGAAGAGCCTCGGCGCTGTGGGCGTCATCGTCCGCCACAAGCAGGGCGATGTCCCGCGAGGCCGCCGGGAACCGGGACAGCGGCTCATACTGCCGGTGTCCGCCCGCGTTCGCCGCCAGCAGGTCCCAGTTCAGTTCGAACACGTACGCCTTCGTCGGCAGGTCGAAAGACTCCTGCACCGAGGCCTTCACCTCGCCCACATAACCCGCCACGGTATCTCCCACCAGCACCTGCGCGCAGCGACCCGGGTGCATCGCCGAATGCGCGCCGCGCTCAAACCGCACCCCCTCGACATTGAGCGCATCGCACAGTTGCTCAACGACGCCCTTCGCCCAGTAGAAATCGGCGCGAACGGCCTCCTGGGGCAGATTCCAGGCCGACGTGAACTGCATCCCCATCAGCACCCCGCCGACCATCTCCTGCTCCTTCGGAAGCGTGTTCTCGCCCACGGGGATGAACACCCGGTCCAGCTCGAACAGCGCCACATCCAGCACACGCTGACGCACGTTCACCGCGCACGCCCCCAGAAGACCGGGGATCAGCGTGGTCCGCAGATGCGCCATGTCCGGCGAGACCGGCAGGAGTAGCTGCAGGGCCACGCGCTCGCAGGCATCCGGCGCGAATTCGCACCGGTCTAGCGCCGCCATGTCCATGAATGAGAACCCGATGGTCTCGTTCAGCCCGCATTGCCGAAGCACCTGGGATGTCTTCCGCCGCAACGATTGCCGCCGGGTGAGCATTCCGCTCTCGTTCAGCTTACCCGGGACGGTGATGGGCAGGTTGTTGTACCCGTGGATGATCGCGACTTCCTCAATCAGGTCGATCTCGCGCTCAATATCCGGGCGAACTGTGGGCACTTCCGCAGTGATCATCCCGTCCGCGCTTTCCACCTTCATCCCGATGCGCGACAGGTAGTCGGCCATGCTCTCCGGAGCGATGTCGGTGCCCAGGATGGCATTGCAGCGCTCCGGCCGCAGAACTACCCGCTTCGGCTCGAAGTCTCTCGCGCGCACGTCGAATGCCGTCGCGTCCGGCGTCCCGCCGGCAGTCTCCACGATCAGCTCCGTCGCCCTGGCGATGGCAGGCAGCGTGAGGTTCGGGTCCACGTGGCGCTCGAATCGGTACGAGGACTCGCTGCCAAGGCCGTGGCGCTGAGCGGACCTGCGGATGCTGGTCGGGTCGAAATGCGCCGATTCCAACAGCAGCGACACGGTGCGCTCCCGCACGCTGGTGTCCAGGCCGCCCATGATCCCCGCCAGCGCCGCCGGGCCCATCTCGTCGCAGATGGCCAGATCGTTCTCGGTCAACTCGTGGGTGCTGTCGTCGATGAGCAGGATGCGCTCACCCGGGTTGGCCTTACGCACGATGATGTGGTTGCGCGCCAAAAGCCGCAGGTCGAAGGCATGCATCGGCTGGCCCAGTTCCCAGCAGACGTAGTTGGTCACATCCACCACGTTGCAGATGGGCCGGATGCCCGCCGCCTCCAGGTGGTAGCGCATCCAGTNGGGCGACGGACCGATCTTCAGGTCGCGGATCACCAGCGCCGAGTAACGCGGGCAGGCGTCGAAGTCCAGCACCTGGATCTTCACATCCCCCAGTTCCACCAGGGGCGCGCCCACGGCAGGGCTGGCGATCTCCGGCCGGCTCAGGTCGGGCGTCTGCCAGTCGCACCGCAGCAGCGCGGCGGCATGTCTGGCAACGCCCACCATCGATAGCAGATCGCCCCGGTTCGACGTAACCGAGGTGACCAGCACCTGGTCCCTCGCCTGGCCGTCCTCGGAAGTCCAGTCGTGAATCTCCTCGACTTCCAGACCACCCATGGTCAGCACATGGGCCAGTTCCTCGGCGGGAGTGTCGGTCTTCAGATACTTCAGGAGCCATGAGTACGGGACTCGCATGGATGCTCTTCCTTTTGTGAACCGCCGCTGGGGCGGGTGTCTTCCTCGCGATGCCGCCTGCCGCTTAGAACTGGGCCAGGAACCGCATGTCGCCGCTGTAAAGCAGGCGGATGTCGTCGATGGCATGGCGCAGCATGGTGATGCGCTCAAGCCCGAACCCGAAAGCAAAACCGGTGTAGCGCTCGGGGTCATAGCCCACGTTGCGCAGCACGTTGGGGTCAACCATGCCGCAGCCGCCCACTTCAAGCCAGCCCGTGTTCGAACACACCCGGCACCCGTCCCCGCCGCACATGGCGCAACTCAGGGCGAACTCGGCGCTGGGCTCGGTGAAGGGGAAGAAGTCGGGCCGGAACCGCACCCGGGTGCTCTCCCCGTACATGCCGCGCGCGAAAGCTTCCAGGGTCCCGCGCAGGTCGGACATCGTCACGCCCTCGTCCACCAGCAGCCCCTCGATCTGGTGAAAGGTGTGGCAGTGGGTAGCGTCAACCGTGTCGCGCCTGAAACAGCGGCCCGGAACCACCACGCGAATTGGAGGCTCGTGGGACTGCATGTACCGGATCTGCACCGTCGAGGTCTGGCTGCGCATCATGACGTCATCGGCGATGTAGAAGGTCATCTGCTCGTCCATCGCCGGGTGGTCGGGCGGGTAGTTGAGGGCGTCCCAACTGTAGTAGTGATTCTCGACCTCCGGCCCTTCCGCCACCTGGAACCCAAGGCCGAGGAAGATATCCACGGTGGTCTCGATGACATCAAGCAGCGGGTGGCGGCGACCGATGCGCGGCGCCCTCCCCGGCAGGGTGACGTCCAGCGTCTCCGAGGCCTGCGCTATCTCGGAGGCAGCGCCGTCAAGCTCCTGCTGCCGGGCGTCCAATACGCGCTCCAGCGCCTTCTGGACATCATTGCACAGTTGCCCCACCAGCGGCCGTTCGTCCTCGGAAAGCTGGCCGATGGACTGTCGGATCTGCCGGAGCCTACCCTTGCGGCCCAGGTACCTGGCGCGCACTTCGTCCAGCGCCTGCTGGGTCGTGGCCGCTCGCATGGCCTCCTCGGCCTCGGCCTGCATCTGTCGGAGTGTCTCTTCCATATCTGGCCCACCTTGGTCCGTGATCGCCTGCCGGGATTCCGGACAGGCTGATGGAATACCTGCAAAACCAGCAAAGCCTCCGCCTCGTCCCAAGGGACGAAAGCCGGAGGCCTTCGCAATACCACCCTCTCAATCAAGCGGGGTCCCGGGTAACGGTGGAACGGGCCGGCGCAGCCTACACACGAGCCCACTCGCACTCGCTTCAGCTTGCGGTTCGGGAGTGAACTTCAGCGGCGCGCTGACCAGGGAAGCTTCCAGCCCATGACTTCCCCTCTCTTGGGCCCCGCATTGCCGCCTACTTTTCTCCGTCGGTACCTTTAGCTATGGACGCGGGGGTTCAGCCCGCGAGTCTCTGTCGCTGAGCTTCGAACAGGACCACGCCGGCCGCAACCGCCGCATTCAGGCTCTCGGCGCGACCGGACATGGGTATTGTAACCGTGTACGTCGCATCCTGCAAGATGGACTGGGGCAGACCGTGGGCCTCGTTGCCGATCACCAGGGCCACCCGTTTCGGGATGCCCACCTTGCCGACGGCATGCGACCCCTCCAGCGCGGTGGCGTAGACACTCACCTTCAGGTCTCGCGCCCAGCCCGCGACCTGCCCCCACTCTGCCTCGACCACCGGCAGGTGGAATAAGGACCCGGCAGTCGCCCGGACCACTTTCGGCT
>Ga0067045_1032168_pt1 | contig 10718 bp, 7 predicted proteins | sample TerdegcTABiofilm_FD_59184 | JGI IMG/M metagenome (GOLD analysis project Ga0067045, IMG submission 59184) | Combined Assembly of (Gp0054472, Gp0054536) Wastewater bioreactor microbial communities from Singapore -Terephthalate degrading...
GGCGCCAGCAGGCCGGCCTTCTTGCGGTCCTTGAGCCGGTAGCTTTCGCCGCGGATATTGACCGTGGTCGAGTGGTGCAAGAGCCGGTCGAGGATGGCGGTGGCGATGATCTGGTCGCCGAACACCATGCCCCAATCCGAGTAGGTCTTGTTGCTGGTCAGGACGCTGGAGCCGCGCTCATAGCGGGCGCTGACGAGCTGGAAGAAGACCGTGGCCCCCCGTTCATCCAGGGGCAGATAGCCGATCTCATCGACGATGAGCATTTTTGGCCCCAGGTAGACGCGCATGCGCCGTTCCAGGCGGCCTTCGCGGATCGCCTGGCCAAGATCGCTGACAGGGTCGTGGGCGGTGACGAAGTAGGCGCTGTGGCCGGCTTCGACGACTTCGATGGCCAGGGCGACGGCGAGGTGGGTCTTGCCCACGCCGGGCGGACCCAAGAAGATGAGGTTGTGAGCTTCGTGCAGGAAGCGCAGGGTCTGCAGGTCTTTGATCTGGCGCTTGTCGATGCTGGGCTGGAAGGTCAGGTCGAACTGGGCCAAGGTCTAGCGGTAGGGCAGGTGCGCCAGGTTGAGCCGGGTGGTGACGCGCCGCAGGCGCCGGGCATCGTACTCGGCCTGCAGCAGGTCCACCGGGAAATCCGCGTAGGGGCTCTGCTCCTTTGCGGCACGCTCGAGATAGGCTTCGACGATGGCATCGGCTTCTTCCAAAGACAGGGCTTGCAGATGGGAGTGCAGGCGCTCAAGCATCGGCATCTGGCATCCCTCCCAACGCCGCCAGATCGTAGGCGCCCAGGGGACGCACCTGCACCTGGGGAGCGCTGCCGGCGATGACCACGGGGGCAGCCCGGCGCGGTCCGCGAGACGGCCCCTAGGGCATGTGCTGGTGATGCCCCGGCACGGTGTAGATCCGGTGCTGGGCGTCGGTCAGCGGGTGCCGCGCGATGGGCGCACCTTCGTTCAGCAGCTCGATGTGCTCCTCGACCTGGCGCACCTGAACCCGCGCCCCGGCGTACCCCCATGGCACCGAGTAGCGGTTGGTGCCGTAGTTGACATACGCGTCCCGGGCCACTTTCCGGCTGACTTCGGGCACGTGGGGATACGGGCCCCGCGCGCCCATCGGTTGCAGATGGGTCCGCTCCTCATCCCAGGCTTCATCGATCTGCCGATAGGTGGTGCCATGCACCCGGCAATTGGCCACCTGGGCTCGCCGCGTGGGTCGTAGCCCAGCACCACCGTCTTCATGTTGTCGTACAGCACCTCGCCGGGAATCCCGCCCAGGGCCGCGAAGCCCGCTTCGTGGGCCTGCAGCAGGGACGGCAATTGCTCGTCCAGGAAGACCTCGGCGAACATCGCCCGGCTGCAGCCCAGGGTCATCACGAACCCCGACAGCCCAAGCTGCGTCCCGTCCTCAAGCTCCAGCTTCCCCACCGAACCCCAGTCCACTTGGGCCTGCTGCCCGGGCGCCGTCTCGAACCGGCGCACCGCAACCACCAGGACCGATTCCCGCCGCGGCTGCAGCCAGTCCTTGAGGATCGTATACCCGCCTGTGTAGCCCCTCTCGCGCAGTTCGCGAAGCAGGATGACGGCGTTCCACACCCCTTCTGTGAGCCGCTCTTCGAGATAGCGCTTGTGCGGGTCCAGCTTGCGCTGGCGCTTGGACCGCGGCTTGTACACCGGCTTTGTGATCGCCGGGTCCAGATACTTGCGCACCGTGCCGCGATCACGTCCTGTCAGTTCACAGATCTTGCTGATCGACAGCCCTTCGCGTCTGAGGCGACGTATCTCTTCCATTTCATATCCTCGGAGCAATGGTGTAGCCCTCACCTCCTGACCGGGGAATTGAGGGCCCGACATTCTCCGAAAGTGGTGACTTCTACTCCGGCGATTTGGGGATTATCTATCCGGCGATGACAACATGTCGCCAGTGCCGTGACGTGTCCCGTCAACTCATTGCCTGTCAGGCGCTCCCGCAAGCAGTTCAAGCAGATCGGTAACCGTGGGTGAGATCGTTGAATGCACGAGAAGAATGCTCTCGTGCTGCACCTGCCTGGGGCTCCGTGGGAACTGGAACATCCTGCCAAGGTACGGGATCTGGCCGATGATCGGTACCACGTAGTCCGCCCGGGGGTGTGTCGTGCGCAGACCGAAGGTTGTGACTTCGAACAGATCAAGGGGCTGCAGATTGAACTTGGTGGTGGCTTCGTGCTTGGCGACGCAGCTCAGGGGCAGGGACGACTTTGCTCCAGCCGTCGCCTGCTCACTACCGGGATCGTCGTGCGTGACGGTTGCATGCACGTTGATCTCGGCCAGCGTGCCACCAGGCGCCACTATGGGTGTGAAAGTCAGAGTGGCACCCTCCGTCATGGCCGACCAGACCCGTTCCGGCGGAGACAGCGCCAGGCCCAGACTGAGCAGGCTGTCGAGTGGTATGCCCGAGGCAGAGCCCAGGAACTCTCCAAGGCCGGACACGGAAGGCATCGTCGCAGACGTGGCTCCGGCCACCTCGCTCAGTCGAGGCGGCGAACCCGGTGTCACGCCGGTCTTCTCGCCGGCGATGACGCCCGCTGTACGCAGCGCGGCGATGGCCCCTTCGACCTCCCGTTGCGAGCCGAGCAGGAACAGGCCACCATCGACCGGCCCAACCGCCAGTCCAGCATAGGCGGTCTTGAGCACTGTGGTCCATTCGGTGGCCTTGGACGGGTCCAGCAGATGCACCCGGCTAGACCACTGAGCAGGGCTTCCCGCTGCCGTAGAGGGTCTGAAGACAGTCGCGAGGTTCGTGGCAATGCCGGAGGCAGTCTCGATGGCCGTCGCGTCCAGCTTTGGCTCCTGGGTTACCTCGAAGTAGCTGACCGCACTTCCCACCACCGTCGCCTCACTCCCGGATAGCACCGTCAGACTCGCTTCCCCACACGAGGCCAGTCCGGAAGAGATAGCGCCTCTCAGCTTTCGCCGCAGGCCGTCACGCAACGGAACCAGGAAGATCCTGCGGATATCGCTGACAAGCGCTTCTTCGCAGGCGTCCAAGTCCGCCTGCGCGGCGGCGAAGGTGGTAGCGATCCTTTCCGGAGCGATCTTCTCGAACTCGACATCGTTCCGCAGAGCCGGCGCGAGGGCCAGCAGATCCGCCAGGGCGCCGCCTTCCCGCCTTCTTGTGGCGATGACGCGGTGGAGAGCCTGCGGCTGGAGACGCATACTGACCTCGTTTGTGCTCAGGGGCGCACCGGTAAGAGCTGCTATCCACTCCCCGTAGCGATCGCGCAGGCCATCCGGTGGGAGCACGCAAGTAGTGACGTCGGGCCCCCCGTTGGCGTTGGTGGTCGTCGGCACTCCGACGTACATCGCCGTCAGGATCATGGGTAGGCAATTCACAGGTCCGCGGTAATCGGTGATGGTCTGGTCAGCATCTGTGGTAGTGAGCGTCGAGGGGTCTCGCGCCTGGCCCCAGACTTTCGCGGCATACATCTCTAACATCCGCAGGTAGTCCTCTATCAGCTGGTCTGTCCGCGCAATGCTCGCCTGTGCCTGCGCGGCCTTTTCCTGTACCTGGGTGGCGTTCGATCCGCTGAGCTGCACCGACCAGAGATCGAGCCGGACCTGTGGCAGAGAGACATCCGCGTAAGCGATACGGCGTCGCAGAGCGTCCACCTGTTCCCTCGGTCCGCACAGGATCAGTGCCGCGCGCTGCTTCTCGCTGCCGAACGGCGTGATGGCGACGTCAGGCGCGAGGCGCTCCCTGCTGGTATGAAGCAGACAGACGGCTGCCACGGGGTCGCGGAAGTAGCGCAGCCGCACCAGTTCGGATGCTGGCAGGCCGATCAGCCGGCGTTCGCTCAACAGGGCCGCCAACTCGTCCAGTGCTTTCCGGCTGGCCCTGACCTGCAGTTCACAGCCACGAGACTGGTAGATGGTGACCTTCGCCTGGGTGAGACAGCCCTGTACTGCAGGTGAATCGGCAAGAACGCACAGGCCGTAGGTACGCTGCTCCAGCCTGGGCAGTTCCTGCAGAGCCCCCAGCACCTGTTGTGCAAGCGCAAGTTCGCGAGGACTGCCGGACATGATGACCTGATCGCCCACTTGCAGGAATAGCGGTTCCGGCGTGCCTTCTGCGGGTTCGGTACGGTCCTGCAGTGCTCTCACTGCGGCGGCCACCTGCGCCGGATCCTTGCCGCGCACGTCGATGAACGAGATGGCAGGCGGCGCGGTGGATGCTACCGGGAGGAGGTCCAGCGCAGCTTTCACCGCCGCGAGCTCCTCCGGACAGCCACGCATGAGCACCACGTCGCCAACCCGTACGAGGTAGAAGCCGAGCATATCCGTGCCCGGACGCAGCCTGCCCATCAGCGCTGATACGGCTCCATCCACCTGCGCCGGGTCACGGCCACCGAGCCGCCACTCGTCCCTGACCAACATGCCCTGCACCGGCGGCGCCGGGCCGGGTGCGGGTCCGGCCTGTGGTGCTTTCGCCAGGGCATTCTGGATGGTCACCAGTTGAGAGGGGAGTGCATACGCCACCACATCGTCTTGCACCCTCAGGACAAACACCTGCGGCGCCGCGTCAGGCCCCTGCAGGTCGGCCCGCAGGCACGCAATGATGCCATCCACAGCCTGCGCGTCCTTGCCCTGTATCGAGATCACGGTCGGGACCGGCCGGAGCGCAGGTTCAGGCGGGTCGTCGGCTGCGCGCGCCGGCACGAACCCCTGGCATACAATGAAAACCGTGAGACCGATCGTGGCGGCCACGAATCGTGCGTTCCTGGCTCCCCGGCAATCTTGCTGAAGCATATTGCCCTCCTACCACTGCACGTTGTACAGGGACCACACTCTGAGAACCGGAAAAGCCCGCGCGCACAGAGACAGATAGTCTCTGGCGACGGGCTCAAGGGAGCACTGGGAGCCACCGTGCACCGCGTCCACCTCCACCGCGTATCCGTAAAACACTAACTGCATCGACAGCCGCGTTCAAGATCGGTTCTGCGCCTTGCAGGGCTGGCCTGATGCTCGCACCCCGGTCAAAGCCCCCTCGTCTCCCTATTCCGGAAGCCTGATCTCGTAACGGTATGCGTGGGGCAGGATGGTCCCCTCGCTGCCCGGGAGGATCGCGTCCGCGCGGGTGGCGGTCATGAAAAGCACCGGGTTGCCTGTCTCTCTGTCCTCGATCATCTGCCAGTTGGAGAACCGCACCAGGTCCGGCTGATCGTCCTGACGATCAGCGATCACCGTGACCGTCTCCGGGATCACCCAGTAGTACATGGGGTGTACCTCCGCGATGACCAGCGGGTATCTGGGATCGCAGCCGCGCGTGGGGGCAGGCAGTACATTCGCGATGAGGTAAACGCGGCCGTTCTTGCAGGATCGGAAGAGGTTGGGGAGTGATGATGGTGAGTGCACAATCCGCAGGTCGGGGTACGTCAGTGGTACGGCTGGACCCCACGTTCGCCCCCCGTCCTTGGATGTACAGAAGAACTTGGCGCCGGTCATGACCTGTCGAACGTCGCTACTTCCGCGCATGAGCATCAGAAGCCTGGCATCGTCCAGTTCTGCAACCGCTCCTTCGTCGAGGCCGCGCGTCATGTACTCCGGGGCGGTCACAGCGTTCGACATCTGCCATTCGTAGTCACAAAGCTCCTCGCGCCACTCGCCGCGAAATGTGGCCACCGCCGTGGATGGCCAGATCAACTCGCCAAACCGGTCGGGGAGCTTCAGCAACTCCCCGTCTTCGCCGAGTTCCCAGAACCAGATCGGTGCAAGAATGCTGCCGTCCCGCAGCTTCAGCACTCGGGAGAGCGGGCACAGATTGCCGGTGTTCTTGCCATACTCGATGCCGTTGGCCCAGCGGGTCTCGTCATATCCGGGGCCGGTCTGCACCAACTGCTTGCGGGCTCCCCATGTTCCTCCCTCATCTCGCGAGAAGCGGTAGAAGATCCTTCCGGTTCGCAGTTCGAGCATGTCGTCGGTTGCGTCCGGACCGAAGGACATCCTCTCGTTTGCCCAACGCTCGTATTGCGTGGTGAACTCAATCAGCAGTCCGTGCTCGGGATCCAGGCAGTAGGTGGGGTGATGCCAGTGCAGATTGCGGTCGCCGCGGTGCTCCTGCAATACCACGGTTCCCGTTTCAGTCCACGTCCTGCCATTGTCTTCCGAGATGCGGCGGATGACTTCGCCTCTGCGTTGCCCGGCCAGGACCAGGGTCTCGCACAGCACCGGCCTTGCTGCCGACATGTAAGCCATGGAGGCTACGAACGCTTCTTCGTGATGCAAGGTCGTCTCGACCGTGATCCCGCTGGACGGAGTGGAGGGCATGTTGGGTCCTTTCAGCGCCGTACAGGGGCGTCGGTGATGGTGATGTTAGCCGTAGCTTTGCGATCGCTCACGAGGTCAGTGACATGCACGCTCCAGGTGCCCGTGGGGTCGTTGATCGCAGGAATGAAGGTGAACTCGCAGACACCTCCCGACCCGCGGTGGGTGGTGCTGAAGCGTGACCAGTCGGTGCGCCGTCCCCAAGCGTCGTCGATGTCCACACGCAGCGGGAGGCTCCCGCGGATGGGACGGCCAGACCTGCCTGTGACCAACACCCGGATGGTCACGTTCTCACCGGCGGCGGCCTGCGCGGGGACATCCAGTCTGAGCGATTCGATGGGTTCGGGAAGCGCTGCGACCAGCTTGCCACCGGCCGCAGGCAGGCCGATGTCGAACCCACAAGCGCCGTCGGGGAGCGCTGTCGTGGCGATCGGCTTACGGCGGATGGCGTCGTACAGAACTGGTCTCTCGGCGTCGCTGATAGTGACTGATGCCATTTGGGGTACACCCAATTCGAAGCGGACCTCGTGCTTGCCGAAGCGGGGACCATAGGCACGGTAGTCGTTGATCAGGAAATGGTAGCGCACTTCTCCCGCTTCGAGGGTGTTGGTCAGTACGCGCATGCCTGATTGGACCGGTCCACTGACCGTAACCGGGCCGCCTGCTCCCTCGAGGTGGCCCGCCAGGTCTGCGGCATACCCCTCGAGCCTCCGCCGATGCTCCTCGGCGGTGACGAGCTTGTCGGCAGGCGTGTTGCCCCGAGTGTAGTACTCGAAGGAGAAATCATACCGGGTGCGGATGACGCCCGGTATGTCTGCCCGGAACGGGTCATTCACAATGACTCGCCCCCCGGCCGCCATGAACTGTCTGATTCTGTCTGCCATGGCCTGGGTCACCAGGGGTGAATGGGGAAGCACAAGCGTGTGGTACCGGCCAGCTGCTCCCTCGATAAGGTCGTCGTCCAGAAGCACGTCGAAGGGCACGTGGTTCATGAGCAGGAGCGACGCGTAGGGCAGTGTTTGCTCGGCAGCCCAGCCGAGATTGGGGTTGCCACCGAACCAGCTGCCCACGGCTGAGGCGAGAAGCGCTGTCTTCGGGCGCCACCGTTCGCTGTCCAGTATCGCCGGGCCGTAAGGCCTGACAAGGAAGCGACTGGTCTCGGCGATTGCTCCCAGCGTCTCAGGGATGTTGGCGTTGGGATCAAGACGGGGGTTGGTGAACTCGTTCAGTCCTGCCTCATAGTAAGACAGCACGTCAGGACGCTGGGAGAGTACCAGCCAGGTCGCCTCGCGGGCGTAGTCCGGCCCCGCTGAGAACCAGCCACGATCTCCGCTGAAGTTGTCATACTGGAAATCGTCCTTGACGTCGGGGCGCTTCACCATCCACTCGAAATCACACAGGAGGAGCGTGATCGTCTGGTTTACTCGCAGGTTGTCGGCCCGTGCGGCGGCCTGCAGGTAGGTGGTGTAGATGAGCCGCTTGATGTCGGGCGTCCCGTACGTCCAGGTGGAAATCATGTCCAGACCCCGGTGCGAGTGGCGCACGGCAGCGAGACGGTAGGGGTCATGGAAGGAGATCAGGTCCGGACGCCGTTGCTTGGCGGCTTCAGACATGGCAGCGTTCATGGCCGCCGTTCCCTGCCCACCCTCCCACCACCACTTGAGAAAGCGCAGGTGCGGATGATCGTCGGGGACGATGCCGTCAGGGAACTCCCCCGCGTCTACTATGATGCGTCCGTGCGTGCCTTCGCCCTCGAGCCCCTGCACCTTGTCCGGCACGATCGGGAGTTGCATCAGGTCGAGGCCGATCTCCTCACGCGCCAGGCGCACTGCTTCGGGGTGAGGCGCCAGTGGCGGCTCGATTTCCGTGCTGAGGAACAAGTAGCGCAAGGCAGGGAACTCGGCCAACGAACGCACCCAGGAATCAGCCATCCGGCGCGCAAACTCCAGACTTTCGGAGGCCCTCGGGTAGACTGTCTTGCCGGGGGAACCATCGGAGAAAACGCCGCGCAGTTCTGTGCGCGCCTGTAGTTCCTTAGACCGATAGGGGTCAAGGGCGAAGCCGCCGTCGAACCCGAGCCTCGCCGCCTGGTCGAGCAGGCGCATGTCTTCGGTGCGGCCTGTCGAGGGCTGGGCAGGGTCCATCCGCCAGCCAATCAGGCCGCCGGTGAACCCGCTTTCCTGGCGCACGCGTGAGTCCTCGATCGGGTCGCTCTCGCGGGCCCCGCCGATGCCCATCCAGTTCCAGACGGGCATACGGTCCGGGTCTCGGGGTGCGGCAACCGTCAGTGGCATGCGCACGAGCCCTACCTCGCGCCGTGCGCGCAGCAGCCGGGCCCGAATCTCATAGTCACCAGAACGCAGAAGGGACGTTTCGACTCTGAAGCGCGCCTGCCCGTTGCGTACTGGCACAGCACGTGCCAGCCAGCCGCTTACATCGAACTCCACCCGGTCGGCTGCCGAGACGTCGAGGTACACTTCGCAAGGCACGCCGCGCGGGTAGACTTGGGCCAGGTTCCGGAAGCGGGCACCCGCTGCGATGCCCTGACTGCCTGCTGTTTCCGCGGTCACAAGCACGCACAGCGATGCAACCATGAGGGACACCGCCCTTACCCAGCATGCTCTGCACGACCGCGGTCGGTCTACCATCACCTGCTCCCCCATTCCACGTGAACTACGGCTATCGATTGCTCTGCTGTCCCTGCGCCGGGCCGCCCCTAAGGGGCAGCTGATAGCGCGACACCCATGAGACACGGTATAACCAGGATCTCGCCCCGCTCCGCTCTGCATCCTTCTCATGTTCTCTCAGGTGCCCCTGGGATCCAGTGCCGACCTGTACAGAGGCCCTTGGGCGGTCTGCCTCACCGAGCAGGCATAGGGTCTCCAATGGAAGAGGCCTGGGAAGCGCGCGCTGGAACCGATGAAGCCGTGCGTTGATCGCTATGCGACGTGGCGGATGGTCTACGACGGGTCGGGGCTACGGCGCGCGACAGACAGCCCGCCGTTGACGAGGGCACTGACATAGCAGCCGACGACTTACGGAACTGGGTTACCGCAGCTCACTTGAGCGGTACGAAGCTATTGCAGCTTGGTGAACCGTCCAAGCCGGAACCGAATGCCGGGTGGTGTGTCAGGCGGGGCCCGCAAGGACCCCGCCGCACGAACTGTCTGGGCATTCGGCTGGAAATCAGCGGCTGCGCGTCATCGGGGTGATTACCTGGCTCTGGGAGCCATCCTCGGCACGCGCAGTGACGCGAACCAGGTACCGTCCGTTCGGAACCGACGTCCCCGTGGCACTGCGGCCATTCCGCACTGACGTATTCGCTCCGGCCGTCGCGGGCGCATCCGTGCACACGCGCCCGACGAGGCGCCCGGAGATGTTCATGACCGTGAGGCTCAGGCGGCAACACCTTCCCCCTGCCGCGCGTCCCGTCCTGCCCCTCGGGCAGAAATCGGCCCGGGCTGCGTCCAATTGACATGCGTGGGTACAGTTCATTGCGGGAGGGGAGACGATTACCAGCGTCTTCCTGTCGTATGGGCGGGGCTCCTCGCGGCATCGGCAATGGTGGCACGCCTGAAACCAGGCCCAGCTTGGCCCAACCAGGTACAGCAGGTGTTCATGGCGGCACCGTTGGGCCGCCGATAGGTCAGACGGGGGCCATACCACCTGCTTGGTCCGGCCGTTGATAATTGAGTGGTAACAGGGGGAGTCGCTAGCAGACGCAGTGCAGTAGGCAGCCGCAACAGCCCCGAAGTGCCCTCGAACGCTCAGGCGATAGACTGGCCCATCCCCGAGCAGTCCCTGTCGGCAACTCCAAATGCAGAATCATCGAGTTCGCGGTCTTCCCTGGTCCCGGTGGCAAAGTTCTCCGACTGCAGAGCGAATATGGCCACGGCATCGGCCTCCAGTCGTCGCTGGCGTACCCGGGCGGCCGGTGTCCCCGGTGATCCGCTTGGGACCCGACCGCCACGCTGCCCACGAGCGCAGACCAGACCGGCCCGGGCTGCAGGTTCACGGCGGGCGCAAGTACTTCCTGGACCCCGAGGAGGAGGAGGTCTTCCGGAACTACTACCTGCCGGCGGCAGATCAGGTGAAGGGCCCGGCGGACTACGCTCCGCTGGCGGCAGTCAGCCGGCGGGAGTTGATTGCGCGCAAGGCCCAGCTTGAGGCCGAGGACAAGGCAGCGCATCAGGCCCTGGCGGATTACCTCAAGACGCGGCAGGAGGAGTTCGGACCCCGTGCTGCCGACAACCTCGCGGCGTTCAGGTCGGGGGAATGTCAGGATTCCGTCCGGCGATGCAGCGGGCCGCATCGCGTCGGCTACCCCCTGGAGTATGCCACCGACCAGAACCCGGAGACCTACTGGGGTGCTGACTTCCTTCCCCAGTGGGCGACCATTGACCTGGGCAAGGCCGAGAC
>Ga0067045_1032170_pt1 | contig 10717 bp, 6 predicted proteins | sample TerdegcTABiofilm_FD_59184 | JGI IMG/M metagenome (GOLD analysis project Ga0067045, IMG submission 59184) | Combined Assembly of (Gp0054472, Gp0054536) Wastewater bioreactor microbial communities from Singapore -Terephthalate degrading...
CGAAAAAGGTGACGCAAAGCAGTAAAACCGTGGGTATCTTTGGGTATCTTCATGTTGAGCCTTGAGGACGCATACTAACGGGTTGAATGATGGCATTTTGCCATGATCTTTGTAAAGCATTCATACGACGGTTCCAGGGAGACCACAGCATGGTCACGAAAAGAATAGCGGCAATTGTTTCGGTAAACGTTATACTTTGGGCATCGGTCGGTATAACGATCTCTGCTGCTCAGGACAAAATCGCGGAGCAAACTGGAAAGGATCCGCAATCCACAACAGCCGCCGACCAGCAAGATGCGGAGCTCGAATTGCGCAGCGGCAAGAACTTCATCACAACGAAAGTGTATTCCACGGAAGAGGATGCTGCTGCCCTCAAGTTGTTTGAAGGCCTCAGGGTGGCCGATGTTTGCGATGCTCTCGATCAAATTGGGTTGCGCAACGTTTGCGTGATGAGTCCTGAGATTCACCCCGCTTGGAAAGATCCTGTGAATCTGAGTCATCGATTTGTCGGTGTGGCCATAACCGTGCGTTATGTGCCGCACAATTTGGTCCTGCCGTCGGCACTTTCGCCCGATGATTTTGACCGCTGGTGCGGCGAATGGTACTCAAAGCTGTCGCCGGAGCCATTCGTCCCGCTCATCCGTCCTGGATCTGTCGTTGTCATTGACGATGCCAATGGAGTGGATGTCGGTTCCATCGGTTCGAACAATATCATGTCTTGGAAAAAGCGAGGTTGTGTGGCGGTTGTGACTGATGCAACAGCTCGCGATCTCGACGAAATCGCCCTGGAGCGAATTCCGCTTTATTTTCGGGGACCGGGCCGAGGGATTCGACCTGGCCGAAATCTCATCGAATCGGTCAATCGCCCTGTCGAAGTTGGCGGCGTTTTGGTTCGCCCCGGGGACATTGTCCTGGGCGATGCCGACGGCGTCATCGTTGTTCCCCGTGAATATGCGGAGCAAGTCGCAAGCTATGCCAGGAAAACATTGGAAAAAGATAAAGCCGCACGACGAAATCTTTACCGTGCGATGGACCTGCCCGAAGATGTTTCGGTCCAGTGACGTCTCGACAGACAGCCGGGCACCTTATATAGGTACGGTGTCTTACAAAGAATATAGCTACGGTGCCTTACAAAGAGTCATTTCTTGGATTGTGTCTCACGAATCTTTGCAATGACAGCCTGCGTGATGTCGATCTGGGGATCCGACCAGATGACTTCTTTCCCCAAATAGCTCAGCAATTCTTGCGGGTTGCCGCTGGTAGGTTCCCGAGCTGTTCGTAGAACGAGCACGAAACCCCTTTCCCGAGCAATCTCCTCAATAGCCTGGGCTGCTTGGCGATATGCTCCGAGCAGCAGTTGGCGTTCCCGGTTGTAGAATTCCTGCTGCTGGATCTGAAACTCCGTTTGCAATTGGTTGATCTGCTGCTGAAGTGCGGCAATCTTCTCTCGATAACCCGGGTCATCAGGAGAAGCCTTTTGGAGATCCTGCTGTTGCTGAACAAGGGCATTTTGCCGATTTTGAAAATGAGATCGTGCTCGTTCGACATCAGCTCGCAATGTCATCTGTTCATTTCGAAACTGGGGAAGATTTTCCAAGACCATTCCTAAGTCAACGACGGCGATCGGCCACTTTGGCGTGGTTGTGCTCTCACCGGCGGGCGGCTTATTTTCAGAACCTAACTCGCCACGACTCGGAGTCACAGCAAACCAGAGGATCGCAGCCGAGCAAGCCAACAAGAGCACAATCAGGCGTAGGGAACGCGCACAACGCATAGCAAGGCTCCTTGCATTCTTTCCAGAGAATCGGCAGCAAAAGGTGTTTCGACAAAACGCGACATCATCCTCTTTGCGATGGCCAACGGTCCTTCCAGTGCGGTCGAAATTCATCCTTATCATTGTATAGGATTTTTTCCAGAAGGATTTACCACCCGAGAGTCGGCATAGGTTTCTGCCACGTGCTTGCGCGTCGTCTAGAGACAGACCCCGTGCATTTAGCGCCTTAAGACGGTGCCCTGTTCCTCAAGAGAGGCGATTGCCGTATTCAGGGAGCATTGTTTGGTGGTTGATCCTCTTGCCCTGGAAACGACAAGCATACCCTTGATTTGACCTGCCAATCACACTACGAAATCTGTGTCGTTTCATCAGCGTTGCCCCATTGAGGGCGTCAGGTGCGGTCCTTCGTGTGCGCGACGCGAGGCTATTGCTGAAGCATGGCCAGAACGGCTACACTGTTTCCAGGTCCAGGCCGCTGGCGATCGCCGACGAGGGACTGCCTTGATATCCGGTCGGTTTGCAAATGCGGAGTTTGATCATGAAACGACGTGATTTTGTGCGGACCATGTCCTTAGCCGGTGTGGGAAGCCTGATTCCTTATCAACTGGCTGCGGCGAATTCCCGTTATTCTTCAGTTCAAATTGAAACGCCGCGGCATAGTGCGGTGCTTAATCGCCGCCATGGCCGAACGTCAGAGAAAGGTTTGGAAATCGCAGTTACAGGGCGGGCACCGGCTGGCAGGGTCCTGGTGAACGGTGTCGCTGCCGATCGCGATGGCGAACGATTTACAGCGCGAGTGATTCTCGACGCTCGCGATGTCACGATTTCTGCCGTTCACGAGGAGAGCCGGCAGCAGGCAAGTGTTCGTGTCCGTTGGGACCGTCGCAGCTTTCCACGCTATCGATTTGCGATTGATGACAACAGCTTTTTCCTGCGAGACATCTGGCAAAAGCAGTATTCATCCCTGTTTGATTGCTTTTATCTGGCGGGACTCCGCGATCTGCACCGCCGTTTTGGAACGAAGTTTGTCCTTAACATTTACTGGACCACCGGCGACGAGTTTTCCATTGACAAGTTTCCCGACCGATATAAGGGCGAATGGCAGGACAATGCAGACTGGTTACGGCTCGCCTTTCATGCCTGGTCAGACAAGCCTGATCGACCGTATGAAGATGCGCCACCGGAGAAAGTGCTCGCCGATCTGGATCGAGTCGCTAACGAGATCATTCGCTTCGCAGGAGATACTGTGTATTCGCCAACCACGATTATTCATTGGGGGATGGTTCGGCCGGAGGCTTTCAAACCTTTGACGACGCGCGGCATTAAGGTCCTCAGTGGCTACTTTCGGCAAATTGGGGGACGATGGGACGTTAATTATCGCTTGAGTGATGAGATCAGCGAATATCTTTCGAAGCATGATGCCTGGATTGATTACGACAGTGGAATGACTTTCTCCAAGATTGATATTGTTTGCAACACGGTCCCGCTCAATGAGATTCCGGGTGTATTGAATGCTGCCTACTCTGACCCGAACCAGGCAGAGATCATGGACCTGATGACGCACGAACAGTACTTCTGGCCTTTCTATACGCACTATATCCCGGAGCATTTTCAGCGACTTGAGACGGCCATTCGCTGGGTTACCGAGCGAGGATATCAACCCGTTTTCCTCCACGAAGGATTTCTTGGGGCTCCGGAATCGTGACCATCATGTCCATCGACTTATGGGGCTACGGATGATCATTCAGAAGTAGGTCGCGGGCATTCTGCTATCTGTCTTCCGCAGGTCCGTGGGTGTTTGCAAGCCGCGGTGAAAGATTGGCCGTGGCAGCGAGATTTTTTCCCAGCTTGCATAAGTCGTTTTGGGTGAGTACGCTACAAATTGGATTTCAGCTGCAAAACCGGAACAGATGTGTTTTGTCTTGCCTTCCTGGCTTCCCCGATTGCCTGCGGCGTCCGATGTCACCATCGGATGTCGCGATTGAATACGTCACAAACGAGGACACGCTTCAGGTATGTGGTTGGCACCCTGGTTCTTGATGGGAGGTCTTCTGGCGTCGGTCGGCGTTGTGCTTATCCATTTGATGCACCGACGCCGCTATCGCATCGTGCACTGGGCAGCTATGGAGTTCTTGCTGCAAGCCTCGCGCCGTAACCGGCGGATGATCGAGTTGCGAGACTGGCTCTTGATGGCGCTCCGCATAGCTTGCTTGTCGTTGTTTGCTATTGGAATGGCACGGCCTCATTGGGGTCACCTTGCGCCGCCTTCGGGTTCGTCTGCTGTTCATCTAATTCTGATGATTGATAACAGTTTGAGCATGGGCTACAAGGTGCTCGGGAAGTCGCTGCTCGACGATGCCAAAGAAAGGGCTAAGGAGTTGATTCGCGTGCTGTCGCCCGAAAGTCGAGTGACAGTTATTCCCTTTCCAGATCCCGGCGAGCTGCGGGACCTTGGGGTGTTGTGCTCTCGCGAGGAAGCCCGCGATCTCATCGATAGCCTGGAAGTCGTGGATCAAAAAGGTGATGTTGCGGCGGCCCTGGAGAACGCCATCCAGGTGTGCGCTCGATTCGCACAACCCAAACAAGAACGGCTGGTGCTCATTTCGGATATGCAGCGGAACAGTTTTCCGGTAGATGGAATTGCCCATTTACTCGAGAAACTCTCGTTCCCGGTCGAGCTGCTGAACGTGGGGCCAAGTTCCCCCGGTAACACATGGATCGAGAACCTCTCCTGTCCGGATCGATTTCTCATGCCTGGTGCGGAAACTCGTTTCCGTGCCCGCATTCGGCACGAGGGATCCGATGCGAGAGCCGGACTGCCGGTCCAGCTGTCCGTCAAAGGTCAAAAGGTTGCCGTACAAACCGTGGACCTTATGCCTGGACAGACGGTGGAAGTGATCTTTCCGCCGTACGCCCTGGAAAAATCTTTCCAACGAGAAGACCTCGATTGGCTGGATGTGGAAGCATCAATTCTTTCAGACGGCTTGACAGAAGACGATCATTTTGCCCTCGTTGTGCCTGTTTTCAAGGCCTTTCCCGTTGTTTTCGTGGATCGCTTTGGCCCCAAGGAAGACCCACGGCAGAATCTCCTCGGTGAAACGTATTTCTTGCGGAGATTCTTCGCTGCCACATTTGAGGAGACGACAGAATCTTCGTCGCTTCGGGCGTACACGTTCGATCAGATCAGTCGTGAGCTGTTATCGAGTTGCCGTGTTCTTGTCCTGGCGGGCATTCGCGATCCGAAAGAAAAGCTGTCGCTTTTGACAGAATATGTTCGCCTGGGTGGAAATCTGGTCATTTTCGCTGACGGAGAGTTTGATCCCATTGCGTGGAATCGCGCCTCGGGTGATCCCTACCATTTGCTGCCAGGTCGATTGGAACCGGTCCTGGCAGGCCGTCCTGCATCTCTGGCTTCGGATCCTCAATCGCTATTCCAGATTGATCCGCAGTCGCTTATCGGAGAATGGTTTTCCATCGAGGGCATGAACAAGGCCGAGTTGGTGGATTTATACCAGAGCGTTTATTTCTTCCAGATGGCCCAAGTTGTTCCACACGATAGCCCAAAGGGGACATTGACTTCCGTCCCGTTGGGTGCTGTTCGGTCCGACAACATCGATCCTCCACCGGCAATGAATGCAAACAGTCTGGATGCCGATATTTCAAATTGGCTGTCGTGGGCCCACAGTCTCGAAAGGGAAGAATGTGGTAATCCAGTGATTCGGAGTGGTGGCTTATCTGGACCTGCGAATGAAAAGAGCGGGACGAGCGATTCTGGAGCACAGATCTTGGCCCGATTTGTAACGGGGCAGCCATTTATGGTGACGACCTCTCTCGGAAACGGCCGCGTTGTTTTCGTTAGCAGCGGAGTCTCTCGAGAATGGAGTACGCTTTCAGCGAGTTATGCCATCATCGTACTTGACCGTTTGTTGCGAACGTTTGTGGAAAGTACCGTTCCGCGGCGTAATCTTGATACTTCGGAGAGTTACCGGATCATTGTCGATGATCCAAACATGGCTTGGCATCTCGTCAAACCCGACGGGGAGGTTTCTCCGATCTCTGTCGGTGCCGTTCGTGGTCAGCAATTCGGGGTGGATTTGAGGGGATTCTCGCAACGCGGCCTCCATCGTCTCGTTCGTGGAGAAGCAAAGATCAGCACGACAAGGGAAACGACGGAGGGATCAGCAAATTGGGATCGCAGCGGTCTGGCAAGTACCTTGCCGGGGCATGAGGAGATTCTGTTGGGGGTTCGCGGTCCGCTCGAAGAGTCTGTGCCGGAATACCTTACGGAATCTGATCTGGAAGCCAATTTTGGCGACCGGCGGGTTGTAGCGTTGACAGGCGGATTGCTACATGAGGTAACGAACCGTGAATGGTGGCCGTGGTTTGTTGTGGCTGCCCTGGTTGCGCTACTCGCTGAGTTGGGATGGCTGAGTAGCCTTCGTTCACGCCACGAGGTTTCATCGTGAGTTATTCTGACGTTCTGGGACGACTGCTGGGTTTTTCGCGGATGGAGGCCATCGAGTCCCTTGGCCTCCGCTGGAATGCTGCCTGGATAGGCAGCCGTGGCGGCTGGCTGTGCTTGGCTTTGCTCGTTGTTGTTGGCCTGGTCGCTTTCCTCTATTCTCGGCATTTGCTCGGTCATCGCGGGATGGCGAAATGGTATCTTCCTGTTTTCCGGGCAGGGGCCCTCGTCGTGATTGTGGTGATCCTGGCCCAGCCGGTTGTCCTCGTTAGGATTCGCCATGTGACTCGGCCATCGTTGTGGTTTGTTATCGATGACACGGCAAGCATGAGTATTCGGGACGAATCCCTATCGACCGACAATGGCTTTGCCGAAGAGCACCAAGGGACCGTGGCTGATCGGCCTCCCACCGGGCCCTTTGCTAAAGGAGAAGGAACCCTTTCGCGGACCGAGAGGGTTCTCGAAGCCTTTTTCGGCGATGGTGGCAAGAGACTCGCTGACCTGGCTAAGACATACCGGATTCGCTTTTTCGCAGTTCGCCGGATGGACGGCGTGGACCTGGTGCTTCAGCCCGATACTATTGATCCCACTTGCTTAGAAAAACTCCGCGGCGAGTTGACAGCACAAGGCGATACAACGTCACTGGGCGCTGCGTTTGCTGACATTCTTCGGAGAAAGGCAGGAATGCAGTTGGCCGGTGTCGTGGTCGTAAGCGATTTCAATCATAACTCGGGTCCGTCACCCGAGGCTTTTGTCTCTCGCCTCAATGTGCCTGTTTTTTGCGTGGGAGTCGGACGTTCTGAGTCAACGGATATTGCCGTCGAACTGCAGCTGCCACCTTTCATGAAAAAGAACGAGAAGTCCTCTTTGACTGTGGTGCTTCGGCAGAGTGGCCTTTCCGGAGAGCGGGTCCATGTGACGGTTTCGGTACGAAAACCAAGACCCAATGAGGAAGGGGGTGCAGGCGGCCCACAAGGAGTGTCCATCTCGGCTCTGCCGCCATTGCCTGAGTCCTCAGAACAGGATGGAGAGATCCTTTTTGATCGGACCATTGACGTGACCGAACGTGTCATGACAGTCGAAGTGCCGTTTACTCCTTCAGAGATTGGACAGCACGTGTTTGTCGCCGAGGCCGAGGGCTTGCCCTCAGAAAAGGTGACCCAGAACAACAGGGCGGTTCGAGACACCTTTGTCCGGGATTATTTTGTTCGTGTGCTTTATGTCGAGGAAGAGCCGACCTGGGAATGGCGGTTCATAAGAGAGGTTTTCCACCGTGACCCGCTTGTGGGACCAGAGGGATTTCGCACTTATCTGCGGTCTGCTGATCCTCGAGTGCGTGAGCGCAACCCACTTTTCTTGACCACGTTGTCCCTCCCCCGGCGAGAATTTTTTGCAAACGATGTGATAATACTGGGCGATGTCCCGGCCACGGCCATCAGCCCAAATGTCATGGAGATGATCGACGAGTTTGTAAACGAGATGGGAGGTGGTCTGGTCTTTTGCGTGGGGCCACGTTTCGGACCAGGCCAGTGGAATGATACCCAATTGGCGAGGCTGCTTCCGGTCGAGGTTCCACCGCTAACACGAATCCGTGAGACAAACTTCGTGCCGCGATTGACGCCCGAGTCCGCACTGTTCGATTTCATGCGATTGGGTGAAAATGAGGCTGAAACCCGCATGGCCTGGGACAATATCGGAAAACTGAGCTGGTACTACCCGGTCCAGCGAGTCCGCCCGCTGGCCACAGTGTTGGCATCTCACCCTTATGATACGTGCCCTGATGGAAAAACCCGGCAGCCTCTGATTGCCGTTCAAAAAGTGGGACGGGGTGAGGTCGTCTATGTCGGTGTGAACGAGATGTGGCGGTTGCGCCGCAAATACGGTGAGAAGTATTACCGTCAATTCTGGGGCCAAATGATTCATCGCCTGGCCATTCAGCACGCCCTTGGGGCGGACAAGCGGTTTGTGGTTCGTTCTGATCATCGTGAGTATCGGAGCGGCGATGAAGCTGTGTTGACTGTCGAAGCCTATGATGCGGACTTTCGTCCCTTGAATGCTGCGCAACTTCCGACGCCACAGTTGGCGGGAATGCTTCTTGTGCCCACGGAGTCTCAGCCCGAGATGCGCGAGATTCGTTTTGGCGAGACTCGACCAGGATGGTTTGAGTCTCGGTTGAAACTGTACAATCCCGGGGAGTATCGTCTCGTTGTTGAGGACCCATTGACGAAACAACGTGTTGAGACATCGTTTCTTGTGTTTAACCAATCTGTGGAGTTCCAGCAAATCACCCGCAATGTTGAACGGCAGCGATTATTGGCTCAATTGACCGGCGGCAAAAGTTACGAACTGTCTGAATGGGATAGTCTCCTGAAAGATTTGCCACGCGAGGCACAGATGGAAACAGAGGTTCGGGAATTGGAAATCTGGAACACCTGGCCGTTTTTCTTGTTTGTTGTTGGACTACTGCTTTGTGAGTGGTTTGCACGCAAATGGCTCAATCTGCGGTGAATGAGGAGCTTGCACCGCTCCATCGGTTGCTACGAAAGATCGGTCATAGGCGACGAAGGCTCCGCTTAACGATCGGGGTCTTCGGCCTTTTGGCTGGGCTTGCATTTGTGACTGTGGCCCTGTTCGTACTGGATTGGCTCCTCGAGTTGACAGTCGCCCTGCGGGTGGTCCTCTTCGCTCTTGCTGCCGTGCTCGCAGTGGCGGCCGCTCGGCGATATGTGTTACCCTGGTTTGCTGGTCTGGAATCCGAGTTGGATCTGGCGATGCTTGTTCAAAGGCATTTTGGGATCGACAGCGACCTCGTGGCCGCGCTGCAATTTGAACGCCCTGAGGCAGTCCAATGGGGATCCGTGGAACTAGAACAAACCGTGATCCGACACGTAGCGTTACAGGCAGAGAAACTGCCTTTGATTGAGGATGTCCCGCGGGCACCACTGAAAAAACGCGTACTCGCCAGCATATGTGGCGTGGCATTGATTGTCGGCCTAGTAGCCTTGTTTCCTGAGCACGTTGCCATTTTTACCAAGCGGCTTCTGTTGCACGACGTTAGCTATCCGACAGCAACCAGGGTCGATGAGGTCTCCGTGAACGGATGTTTCATTGCCTGGGATCAGCCAGGTCAAGAGTTGCGCTGTAAGGCAAATGGGACAGTCGATATTCTTGTGATAACAAGCGGAAAAATTCCCAAAGCAGGTCAGGCCGTTTTTCGTACAGTCAACGACCGTCGCGAACTAAGAATCCCGCTCGTACCCACTGAGAATCATTCGAACAAGTCTGTGTTACCATCGCAAAAGGTGTTTTCGGGAAAACTCAACGGCTTGAATCAGGCTTGTCGGCTTCGAATGGTGCTGGGTGACACAACGTCACAATGGGTTGACTTGGCAATCGTCCCTCCGCCTGTTGTTCTGACCTGGTTTGCATATCAAGACGGCCTCAGTTCCGATACCTCCCATAACGAGCCCGAAATCGCCTTTGGCATGACCCAGGTTTCCGTGCGTCAGGGAACTCGTGTTGTTGTTGGCCTGGCGGCAAAGAGTAAATTGCAGCCCGTCACAGCGGCTCTCGGCGAACTTGAGGTACCTTTGCAAAGGGGAATACCCAGGGAGCTTGAAACGCGATTCTTCGAAATACTGCGCAATAACCCGGGCGATCCAAAGGGGATGTTGACTCGCGAAAATGAGAAGAACGACACCCCGCTTGAGATTTGGTGGTTGGATCCAACTCAGACTCCGCTGGAAAAGACCGAATACCCCGTCCGCATTCGCTTGACAGTTCGCGATCAGTTCGGGCTGGAGCCGGCGGCGCCGGTTGAGGCATTTGTTTCCGTCCGTCCAGACTATCCCCCGCAAATCGAGGCACGGACGATCACACGCCTTGTTTTGCCTTCGGCACAACCGAGCGTGTATGTGGATGCCCGGGACGATGTCGGTTTGCGGGAGATACGTGTACTCGGCAAATTGATTCGAGCGGATGGAGAAGAAGGTCCGACTTGCCAGTGGGTCTTGTGGCAATCCAAAGGGGATTCTATCCGCGTTCTGAACGACAAATATAAAGTGGATTTGCAGCCCTTGCAGGCAAAAAAGGGCGACAAAATCGAGCTGGTCGTTGTCGCCGAGGACGATCGGGGATCGGACCAATCGGGCGTGGCCGCGCACTCGGATGCTATCCTTATGGAGGTTACGGATCTTGCCGGGATTCTGGCCGTCATGGCCGAGGCTGATCGCGAATCGGCGGCTCAACTTCAAGAGATGATCAATTATCAACTTGATGTCGGGGGTGGGCAATGAAACGTCTGTGTTCACGAACGCGAGGATGGAACAGCATGTTCCGTGTCACGGGATCGGCTGACATTTGCTGTATGGCTGTTAACCGCTGGTGTCGCACCATTTGGGTGATTATGGCGGTCCTTTCCGCAGGGATGCTCCTGGGCGAGACCTCCCAAGAATCCACAACGCTCCCTGCGCCTTCAAGTT
>Ga0067045_1004393_pt1 | contig 10713 bp, 14 predicted proteins | sample TerdegcTABiofilm_FD_59184 | JGI IMG/M metagenome (GOLD analysis project Ga0067045, IMG submission 59184) | Combined Assembly of (Gp0054472, Gp0054536) Wastewater bioreactor microbial communities from Singapore -Terephthalate degrading...
GGTATGAATCAATATCTCCTTATGCTTTTCCCTGACGGCTCTGGAAACCATCATTGCTTTGATAAATTGAGGCCGGGTACCGGCTACGGCGGCAATCTTCAAAGAACCCCTCCGGAATCGTGCTCGTTAACTTTACCTTCATCCTATGAATACCTGAAAAAAATCGTTCCACAGTTCCTGTTCATTTTATCACCAGGAAAAATAAAAATTGACAGTGAACTTTATGACCATAAAAAAACCGGACCTGCGGTAAACAGGGATCCGGCAAAAATTTCTCGACTTTAAGTAATACTTGTAAGTATTCAAAGCCTGTCTGAGTGAGGCACGGCGCTATCCACAGCGAACGACTTGCGGAGCGCCGGTAACAACAATCGGCGAAGCGAGGGTAACCGGACTGCGGTGCGAAACCAGCGGTGAAGCCGCCTTTGCAGTGCCGCTAGTCCGGTCCGAAGCGAGCCGCTTTGTTGTCGGCGCGGAGCATCGGAGTGAGCGGGGATAACGCCGTGACTACACAAAACACTACCTATCGAAGGATAATTTCAGGCGGGTTACACAGTTTCTGTAATCCTTTTTTTATAACAGCTCTCAGCTTATTTATGCTCCTCGACCATTGGCGCTCAAATTTTTCACGGTATAATCTGGCAATTGCCTCAACCCCGGGAAATGTCATCTCAAGCGCCTGCAGTTGCGCTATGTGCATTTTGTGGTAAAAAGGGCTGGATAGATTATTGCTGGTGTCATAGTAAGACCAATACCCGGCGTCGTAACGGGGTAAATAAACGCTCAGCGCCCGGAGCGTTTCGTTAAGCGCCCGGTCTATGTCAATAAACGAACATCCTTTGACAAGCCCTAAATCGTATAGGCCATAGAGTGCAAAAAACCATCCATTGAGAACGGTATTTGGTCGCTCTGAGGGAAATTCCTCGAGCACAAGGCCCTCCGGCGTGTACCGGGCGGTCCCACCTTCGATAACTGGTTTAAGCATTAGCCGGGCAGCGTTTTCCGCTACTCTGATCCACAAGTGATCCATATCATTCAGGTACGCCCGCACCGCCACCGAAATGGCCTCACCTTGAACCATCGCCGAATAATGAGAAACACTGGCCATGCCCAGTGCCGGCCATATCGGCCAACCCCCTTTCAAATCCTGGTTTTCACGCAGCCAGCCGGCAAGCTGCATGAACTCTCTCAGGTTTCGCCGGTCCCTGCCCAGCAACCACTCATCATAATGCCCCAAAGCTTTTTGCGCAATAGTTGTTGGGACTAAGACCAGCCTCCCGTCCATTATCCGGTTCAAGGGGAAACCGTCCTCAGAAACTGGCCCTCTCCATTTTGTTTTGGCCGTCAAGTCGTTGAAATAACCAAAAATATTACCTTGCTGAAAGAGTTTACCAAGCGGTTGTTCCTGATGATAATAACTCCTGCCGGTAATTATTGATAACCAGCTTTTCAGCATTAATCCAGTATTCAACAAGCTATGCATATAGCAAATTCCTAAAAATTCATACCAAATTCTAACCGCATACTTTTTTTCCATTCTTTTTACTAAGTAAAATCTCCTTAACCATACGGCGAATTTCATTTAAATCAAAAGGCTTACTCATGTAATGTTGGATTAAGCCATCATCCTTGGCCGCCATTACCGTGTCCAACTCGGTATACGCAGTCATCATCACTACCGGTATATCCGGAACGAGTTTTCTTTATTTTATCCTAGCGTCTCCAGACCATTCATGCCTGGCATTTTGTACATCAAGAAGGATTAGTGAAGGGGTTCTGGCAGAAACTTTCTTGAGCGCTTCCGCGCCATTTTGCGCCGTCTCAACGATATATCCCTCATCGCTGAATAATTCAAACAAAAGACGGCACACCCCGGCATTATCATCAACAATAAGCAGATATTGTAAAGATTGAGACATGATGTCCTCCCTCTATGGTATATTTTTACAATAATTATTTATTTAATATTCGTTAAATCTTGCTGAAATCCTCTCCAATAACATTTGTTTTAAAATTCTAACTATTTAGAAATTTATAGCAATGTCTCTACTTTTTTATACTATCAATCATTTTACATATCAACATTTGAATTTCATTGATTTCTTGCAACAATAATAACGAATAATCAACCTTCTTACGCTCGGTATTTAGTTGGAGATATCCTTTGATTACTGTTATTTTGTCTAATAAATCGCTACAGACATTTAAAATATCATCACTATTCATTGATTTCATCAACATCCCCCGGCAGCCCTTTGAATATAGTAAAATATACGGCGCCGGGAGGATAATTATGTTCTCAATTTTGCTGCTTTTAATGACAGGACATATCTTTGCTGATTTTTTTCTCCAGCTAACCCGGTTAGCTGCTTATAAAAGAAAAAAAATCATGGCGCTTGCCGCCCACGCCTTCACCTGGGCGCTGGTAATCAGCCTCGCCTTGATTTTGACTGGTTTTTTTTCAATATGGAAACTTTATTTTCTATTTGTAACCCATTTTGTAATCGACTTTCTCAAGATTCGCCTTTTTACATCATCACTTTCAAAATTGCATCCGGTTAATATCGCAGATCAGCTTTTGCACCTTGCCACCATCCTGGCGGTGCTTTTTTACGGCTGATAATATCCAGGGTTATCCTTGAGCCAGCGGTGAGTCTCAGCCAGCCCTTCGGCAATCTTGAACGTTGGTTTGAAACCCAGTACTTCTTTTGATTTCCGGTTGTCGATAAATAGCCTGCGGCCTGCCGCCGGGCTGTCCTGAAAAAGGACCAGGCTGGAACTGCCGGTTATTTTTTTGACTGCGAACGCTAATTTGCGCATGGATACACACTCATCACCTGCAACGTTAAATATACCGCCCTCTGCTTCGGTCCGGATCATGCTCAGGATAACCGCTTCGGTAAAATCAGCAACAAACGTATAAGTACGGCTGTCGGAACCATCTCCGTATACTGTAATAGGCTCGTCTGACACGGCTTGGCGCAAAAAATTTTATCGGCACACTGATCCTGGTGTTTCGTGGACCGTAAATATCCGCAACCCGGAGGATGACCGCCCGCAGTCCGTTACTTTTGGCAAGTGTACGGCAAAAATTTTCGCCGGCCAGTTTTACGGCACCGTGTATTAGGACAGGTTCCAAAGGGTGGTTTTCGTCAATAGGAATGTATTTTTCATTCCCGTAAACAGCAACGGACGAAGTGTAAATAAGCAGAGCGTCAGTGGGTAAGCGCAGCCTCAATCAAATTTAGAAGGCCGGTTAATATGCCCACTATAACCGGGGTTTCAATTGACCGCTCGCGCAAGGCCAAGGGAAAAGCCAGATGAACGATAGTATCGGCATCCTTGACAGCCTTTGAGACTGAATCCGCACAGGCAATATCACCGCTGATAATGTTAATTTGATCTAAAACACTGTTTATATTAGCTGCCCTGCCGGAAGTAAACAAATCCAGCACCCGTACCTCCGCCCCTTCCGCAAGCAGCTTTTCACAAAGGTGGGAGCCGAGAAAACCGGCTCCCCCCGTCACTAAAACCTTTCGTCCTTTCAGCCTCACCTTAATCCCCCAATTTCTATAATAAAAAGTTAGTATTCAGTAAAGCTGACCTGAGGGGTCACGGCGTTATCTGGATAAGTGACCTATGGGCTTACATTAAAGCGACGATTTTGAGGCTTAATTCAAAGAGCGAATGAGCCCGAGGATAAGTGAGGGAACTGTTTGAGGCGCAAAGCGCCGAGTTTGACCGAACCCGAGGGCGAATGAGCTCGAACAATTGTAGAGGCCGAATATGAGCCGCGTTGTAAGCCTATAGGTCACCGAAGCCGCCTTTGCAGCGCCGTTAGTCCGGTCCGAAGCGAGCCGTTCTGCGCATCTTACGTGGAGCATCGGAGTGAGCGGGGATAACACCGTGCCTCCCGGATTCACTGAATAGTTACTACATTTTCATGAATGGATCTACTTCTTTACGGTCCTCCCTGGCGGTTCCGCCACGGCGGAGGAAGACAACGGCAATCGTCCTTGCAATTATCTTTATGTCCAGCCATAACGAACAATGCTCGACATACCAGACATCCAATTCGATACGCTCCGGCCAGTAAATAGCCAAACGGCCGTTTACCTGGGCCCACCCGGTGATGCCCGGTCTAACGTTGAGCCTTTTTCTCTGCCTTTTATCATACTTGCCGTAGTGGTGCAAGGGAGCGGGCCGGGGACCGACCAGGCTCATCTCGCCGCGCAGAACGTTAAACAACTGGGCTAATTCATCAATGCTGGTTTTTCTTAGAAATTTTCCAATTTTGGTTATGCGCGGGTCATCCTTCTCCACAAACATCCCGGAACCGATCTTCTCAGCGTTGGGAATCATGCTCCGGAACTTGTACAAGTAAAAGATTTTTCCGTGCAGACCCAGGCGTTGTTGTTTAAAGATGACCGGCCCCGGAGATGTTATTTTTATCGCCAACGCCACAGCCAATAACAGCGGGCTGATGAGCACCAGGATCAGTAAAGCGCCGGCCAGGTCAAATCGCCCTTTTCATCTCAGTTGCTTACCTCCGGTAACCGGGAAAATAACTTTCACTTTCCCTTGGAACTTTTGCCGCCAACAGATCCTCCAGCATACTCACTGCTTTACGGTCATGCACCTTTTTCCCAATGTAATAATCCAACACTCCATTGTGGGCGAAAGAACGTTTATAACAATAAATACCATCTCCCTCGCGGTAGCCCCCGCCAAGTAAAAAATAACTGATGCCTTTACTTTTTGCCCACTTGATTACTTCATGCTTTAAAATATTGTTCGGCCGGTACTGATAAAACTGTTCCAGCGTTCCTCCCAGAAATGAATGGATGTAAGTTTGATTATACAAAAGCAATTCTGTTGAAATAATCCGGTCGCTTTTTAAGGTGTGTGCATATAAAAAGTTTCCCTTTAATTCTCTATGGATACAATCATAAAAATCACTGTTAAAGAAGTAAAATTCACTGGCCCGATTCCTAAAAAGCGTATGGTGGTAGATCGAAATAAAATCGGAAAAGTGTGCAGGCGTCTCTTCCAGGATCACTTCAAGACCTTCACGGTAGGCTTTATTAATATTTTTGCGGTTATTGCGCTCATACCCCGACCATATTTCTTCATCTGTCCTTCTGAGATCTACACAAATTACTGACGAGACCCTTTCGATTTCCATATTGTTTAATAGCAAGCGGTGATTTCCTAATAAAGGATGGAACCGGATAAACTCGCTGATGATACCGTTCCTGGCGCAATAATCCGTAAAACACTGGTAGAAGTTGCTCCATACACCTTTACCGGATGCCGGAGACGCCAGCGGTCCCCCATAACCGTAATGGCTGGTTATATCATACAGGTCCTGCTCAAGTGCACCTTCAAGTCCCGGGATCAAGTTCACCTTCCTGAGCTGAAAAGGATAAATAACTGTGGCTGTTCCTTCCCGGTAGATGAAAAGCCGGGCTTCTCCCGAGTCCCTGAACAACCCGCAATATTCAGGCCGGTAATGAAGATCCGGATTCAACTCCTTTATACAATCCAGCTCCCGCAGCCACTGCTCCTTATCCAGCAAACCCAATACATAATAATTACCCACTATTTGCCACCCCGGTCCATAACATTATTAGTATTAAAACATGAGTTTAGTATTGGCATGGTGCTTACCTTGAGGGCGATTTTGAGGACGGCAATGGCGAGAGCCACTTTATAATATTAGCGTTTCTGCAGTATCGCCATTGCAAGTCAAACCTATTATATTAGAACCACCCTCGGAATAGCGAAGGAACTGTTTGAGTGAGCGAAGCGAGCGAGTTTGACCGAGCCCGAGGGTGAATGAGCTCATACGATTTTAAAGGGCGAACATGAGCCCGTAGGTAAGCACCATGCCATACTAGCTACCAATACTTGAACCAGTAATAAATCAGTTTTATGTACTCTCTCCGGACTATCTGCCTGTCAATGTCGCTTTTGCACTGCCCATCGACGTTAAATCCCGAGTCTTTGGTCGAACAGTAAAGCAGTTTCACACCGGTTTTTCTGAACACCCTTCCGAATACCAACTTGGTTCTTCTCATGTGATATGGCGATGTTACAACAATGGCAGACTTGAAATTTTGTGCGACAACAATATCCCTGGAATAAACGGCATTTTGATATGTGTTCTCAGATTTGTCATCAATTAAAATATCCCGTTCTCTAACACCTGTGTTGACAGCCCTTTTTGCCTATCTGCCCCACCCCCGCAGCCCNACATGATTATTTTTGGCGCCAGGCCCAACTTGTAAAGCTGCACAGCATAGAGATCCCTTTCCGAATCACCCGCGAGGACTATCAGCACATCAACCTTTTCAGGCCTGTCGTCTACAACCAGTAATTTTGCCAGTAACGGCCATGGGGGGTAAGAAATGATTACGAACATCCCAATAAAAAGCAAACTAAATAATATGACGATATAATAAAACTTTCTTTTTATCTATACTCACCCTACCCTGGTCCATCCTCACTATTTACGCGCAAGGAGAGAAGAAACTGAATCTTCCCGGTTCATTTTCTCGATCCTGTAACCGCACCGTTTTAAGCATGACGAGATAAAGCCTTCCAAAGCGAAGACTGTGGGAATCAACTTTTTTCCGGTAATTCTATAAACATACGGTGAAAATAGCTTTAAAGGAGATTTCCAGGTTAAAGGTTCCCTAAAGATCCTGCGCCAGTTACGAAAGGTTAGGTAGAAATATCCATTTTCTTTAAGCATCCGGTAAACCTCGGCTATGGTTCTTTTTTCATCGGGGGAATGAAAAATAGAGTCTCTGCACATAACAAAATCAACTGATTCGTTTTCCAGAGGGATAGACCTCATATCTCCCAATATAAATTCTACATTACTACAGCCCTGCAACCTGCGTTTCGCTTTTTCGTAAAAAAACTCGGAAAGGTCCTGCCAGATTACCTTACCGGCGCCCAGGGACAGGAAAACTTCTTCCCAGTGGCCCGTTCCTGCCGCAAGATCAAGGATGGTTTTATTTGTAAAATCCAGGTCCAGACCCTTTATCTCGCGGTGCCACTCACCCTCTTGAAAAAGCTCTTCATTTTTCTCGTAAAATTTACTGCTAAGTTCATTATTCATTACTGTTCCAGCCAAAAAACATACCTCCACCGTTATCTACCTGCCAGCCGCATATCTTGTTGAAAAGTAAGCATTCAGTAAAATCAGCATTTCCAAAACAACTTTCGTTTTTATTTTAACCAAGGAAGGTGTGTCCCCCTTCCTCTGAGTGAGCGGGGATAACGCCGTGTCTATACCGGGTTCTCAGAATAATTAAGTTGAAAACTATGAGCGTCCCCCATATATAGCTTTTCAATATACTTTACTAAGTGATCTGTCTCAAAATGTTTTATGTCGTTGTAAGCGCATTCACGAAACTTGACGGCTTCGGTTTTGTTATTTATCAAGTAACTAATACCCTCAGCCAGAGCATCGGGATCCCGCGGCCTCACCAGGTACGAGTTTTTCCTATTCTTCAAAAAATCAGTCACTCCACCTACTTCCGTAGCTACCACCGGCAGCCCGTGGGACATTGCCTCTACTATGGATATACCGAAACCCTCCATGAGTGACGGTGAAACATACAAATCAAACAAAGGCAGCAAATCCCTGATATCTTTTCTGAAACCCAATAACTTTATATCCCCAATCAACTGGTTTGCCCGGATCTGGTTTTCAAGATTATCCCGCTCCGGCCCCTCACCGGCAATAACCAGCTTTACATTTACCCCTGTTTCTTTTAGGATTTTCATCCCATCTATCAGGTAGCTCAAACCTTTAACCGGTCTAAAATTCGCCACCGTTCCGATAATTATGGAATCATCGGGCCATCTGAAGGCCTTGCGAAATTCGCTTTTCGAAACAACTTCTTTGCGCACCCAACCAATCTCTATGGGATTTGGTATCAAAACCAGCTTCTTTTCGGGGATTCCAATAGATTTTAACCAGAGTATTATCTTGCTGGATACCCCAACAAAATAATTAATCCTCCATTTTGCCAGCCGGTAATAAAACCTCCCCAGCACTGTTACCTTTCTCCGGTCTGAAAGATTGTGCTCGGTGCTGATCAGTTTTACCGGAGTGAGAAAGCCTAAAAAACAAACCATAAACATCTGCCAATGCCAGATGTGTATGCAAGATATCATACTTCTCAGCTTTAATTAACTTCAATATCTTAAAATAAGTTGAAATAAAACCACATTTTTTTACATCAATACAAAAAACTTTATTAACAACTTCTTTTACCGATAATACAAAATCATCTTCAAAACCAAAAAAACAAACATCGACTTTAAATTTATTTCTATCAATTTTACTCAGGAACCGGTAGGTAGCTGTTTCCGCTCCCCCGACTCCGTTAAAATTGCTTATTATAATAAGGATTTTTTTCATGGTATAAGACTTCCTCATAGACGGACATAACCTTTCGGCCTACTTCTGCCTCATCGAAATACCGGCGCATCCGCCTCCGGCCCTCCCGCCCCATTCTTTGGCGAAGTTCGGGATCCAGCAGCAGTTTGCGCAGCACTCCTCTCAATGTTTCACTATCCCCGGGCGTTATTAGAAATCCTGTTACACCTTCTTCAATTACTTCCCTGCATCCCCTGATATTAGTAGCTATGCAGGGTAAAGCCATTGCCTGGGCTTCGATCAGGGAACGGGGCAACCCCTCACGGTAAGAAGGAAGCACGTAAATGTCCGTCACCGCCAGTAAATCGGTAATATCGCTGCGCAACCCCAAGATCTGTATACGATCCTGCAATCCGTAACGGTTAATTTGCTGAGTAATAATGGACGAAAACCCCTCATCAGGGCCGATAAAAAGAGCCTGCCATGGTATATCCCTTAACTTTTGCAGCACATCCACCAAATCGTGGTATCCTNTTTTCACGGTTGATGCGGCCAATCATGGCAATCACCGGTTCTGTCACACCGATTGCCAAGCTTTCCCTGACCCGGAGTTTTTGCCGGGAAGAATATTTGTCAGGATCAAATTCAACCAGGTCAATACCGTTTCCAATGTGAAACAGATTACCCTTTCGAGGCTTGATACCCAGATTGAATGCAGTAATAACGTCCTCCTCGCTCTGGGACAGCATAATATCCGTGATTCCGGCCATCCATCTTTCAATTTGCCTGTAGACCCAGTGTTTAAGCTTAGGCATTCCCGGGTGGAAAGGAAATCCGTGTACAGTATGAATTATGTTGGGAACGCCTGCAAGTCTTGCCGCCATCCTGCCTACTACTCCTGCTTTGGAAGTATGGGTATGGACTATGTCCGGTCTTGCGGTCCGGAAATAACGGAACAATTCAAATATGGACTTTGAATCTGACCAGGGATTAATCTTTCTGTCGATATAAATCTCTTCTACCGGAAATCCCAGTTGGCGAAGCATTTCTCCCTCCGGTGAGGGACTGAAAACAAACCCCACCTCGATACCTTTTTGACGGAAGTACTTGCATTGAGCCAGCAAAGCCCGGTAAGAGGTTATGCCGATGGTAGTTACATGAATTACCCGGGGCGTATTATGTTTTTCAACCATTCAACCGTCAACCTTAACCCCCTTTCAATACCGGTTTTTGGTAAGAAACCGAGTAAACTGGATGCCTTTTCTATACTTGCCATCGAGTGTTTTACATCACCCGGCCGTTTTTCTGTATATATCGCTTCCACCTTCGAGCCGGTAATTTTCTTTAAAGCACTTAACAATCCATTAATAGTAATCCTGTTGCCGCCGGCGATATTGATCACTTCACCGGCAACTCCTTCCGCCCGCCAGGATAAAAGATTTGCTTGAACAACATCGTCAATGAAAGTAAAATCCCGGGACTGTTCTCCGTCACCGTAGATTACCGGTGGCGTTCTTTGCAATAGCGCTTTGATAAACTGTGGAATAACCGCGGCATATTCAGATTTTGGATTCTGCCGCGGCCCAAAAACGTTAAAATATCTCAGTCCCACAGTCTCTAAATTGTACAGCTCGTAGAAAATCCTTCCAAATACTTCCCCGGCGAGTTTGGTTGCCGCATATGGCGACATCGGACGGGGAGACATACTTTCAACTTTTGGCAAAACATCATCGACACCGTAAACGGAAGACGAGGATGCGTAAACCACTCGCCTGACACCGGCATCCCTGCATGCCTGAAAAATATTCAGTGTTCCGTTAATATTTACTTCACTGGTGGTCAGCGGGTCTGCTACCGACCTTGGTACTGACGGCAATGCGCCCTGGTGAAAAACCACCTCAACCCCTGCAACAGCCCGCCGCACATCACTCAGGTTTCGCAGTTCCCCTTCAAGCACTTCTATATCTTTTAAGACCGGCTGTAAATTTGCCAGGCTGCCGGTAGAAAAATTATCCAGAATCTTCACCCTGTGGCCCTGTTCCACTAAGGCAATGGTCAGGTTAGAACCAATAAAGCCGCCCCCTCCTGTAACCAGAAAGGTACTCATTCAAGAACACCAGCTTTATATAATTTACTGTGACTACTCAGGGGTCAGTAGTCAGTAGTCAGAATATTTTTTGGGTATAACTCAAGGGTTTAAAAACCCTAAAGGAATACAAGAAATCCCTACTGGTAACTATTCAGTCAACCAGGCTGAAGCATGGCGTTATCGTTAGTGAACGACTTGCGGAGCGCCGGTAACAGCACCCGGCGAA
>Ga0067045_1032172_pt1 | contig 10712 bp, 8 predicted proteins | sample TerdegcTABiofilm_FD_59184 | JGI IMG/M metagenome (GOLD analysis project Ga0067045, IMG submission 59184) | Combined Assembly of (Gp0054472, Gp0054536) Wastewater bioreactor microbial communities from Singapore -Terephthalate degrading...
AAGGAGGTTATACTGGGAGGGGTCAAGATGAATATAACATCGTCGTCGTTTCTGTGGAAATGTGGTAAAGTCAAAGACTTTTCCATATTTCCACAGAATGTATTAAGTTGTATACAAAAGTGTTCGCACAGAATTTTTTGGTTTTGTCTAATTGAAAAAAAACTTGACAACAATACGGCGTTGCTCATCGTTCGAAAGTTTGGGAAAGAAGATCTCACCATCGAAGGCCGTGTTAACCTCTTCCGGTTCGTCGCTTGATTCGCTGCCATCCTTCGGACGGATTTCCGCAAGGTCCGCGAATTCGCCGGGGATGGCTTCTCCGCGCTCAATTTGTTCTTTGATCCGTTTCAAGGTTTCGGTAAGACCTTTGGCGGAACGCTTTCGCAGGATCAAAGCGGGAGCATATTCCACGATGGGCTTTGCCGAGGCACTGATGTTCTTCGCTTCCAGCGAGTCGTCATAATCGCCTTGTGGGTTGATCGAGTGCACCAGGGCCTGAAGGACACCTTCGACACAACCTTTTTCCCAAGGATCGTCTTGGGCTGCAGCCAGTGCCCCCTTCGCGGTTTCCTCCGCGCGCGCCGGTTGTTCCCCGATATCCAGCATATCCAGTTCGGGGCGCAGCTTGGCACCATCTGTGTGGGGCCTAACGGTGAATTTTCCCAAGCGGGCTTCAAACTCCAGGATGGCGTCGGCTACAAGCAAATGACGCTGGACGCGCTGCCCGGTTGGCGTCTGCCAGGTCAGCAGACCCAGGCCAAGCACGAGTTCGTATTCCTCGCCAAGGCGGAGTTGCTCCTGATGGATGGCGAAGAGCTTGGAATAGACCTTGTGAACGCTCTCCCACCCATTGTGTTCATCCGTCCACGGCAACCATTTGTCTTCGATGTAGCGATCCCATGCTTGCTTAACTTCAGGGTGTTCCTCAAGGCGTTCGGTGTGCTGGATAGTCTTCGGCTGATCTGATCCCTCGCGCCAATCAGGATTAGGGATTTGCCGGGTGATTTCCGGGAGAAGTTCGGGCAGGTCGTTCTTGTTGCGAAGCGCCGCCTGGTTTACCCAGTCTTTGCATTGGGCAGGAACGACAGGCAATTCCGGCTCGCGCCTATTTTGCACTTCCAGCCATTCATCCGGTTCATGTTCCTCATCGCGCCCCCATGCCTGCGTGAAGCAATCCCGCTCATGTGGGACACTCGAAAGCCAAAGCACTTTTTCATATTCAGCAATGTCGCGGATCAGTTTCGTACGAATCGTCGCCAGCCGTAACAAATAATCGACTAATCGAACGGCTTTTTCATTCGAGCCTTGAGTTGCGGAGGGGTTCATTTTGCTCCTCCGGTTGACACCTTATCCGTCGCTGGCCTCTGACTTTTCATCCACTGGTCGATTTCCTCACGGTCGAAGCGCCATTGATTGCTTACCTTAGAAGCTGGGATGTCCCCTTCCTGGGCACGCGGTACAGCTTCGTCCGGCCGATCCTCCGGCACCTCCTGGTCAAGCAGCTTTTTCATGGCCAATGACAGGGTCTTGAGCACCTCGCGCTTTTCCACCGCGGTGACCCGCTCGAAGGTGTCGATGTAGTCAGGATGCACGGGGAAGAGGCGCACGAACTCGTCCATGCGCTCGTTCATGCGGCCGTAGAACTTGGCGAAGGGAGTCAGGTACTCCCGGATCTTCACCTGCTGCTCGGCGGTCTTCTTGAGCAGGCGCTCGGCGACGACGAACTTCACGTCCTTGCGAGCGATGAGGATCTGCTCGAAGCGGTCCTTCACCCGGCGGATGCTGTCGGCGACGAAGGAGAAACGTGGGCTGTCAAAAATGGCTTCCTGGACACCGGCGATGAAGCGAAACCGCAGGTCTTTGCAGACCTCGCCGATCTCGCGCAGGAAGTTGAGATCGAGAATGAGTTCCTGATCCTTGCGGGTGCGCAGATAGTCGAACAGTTCGTCCACCACCAGGAGCAGGCCATGGTCGGGATGCTCTTGGTGGAAAGCGGTCATCATCTCTTCGAAGGAACGTTTGTTATTGGACACCTTATCTGCGGGCGGGAAGGAATAAGACACGCCTATTGCGGCCAGATGTTCCTCCAGTTCGGCCACAAGGATGTCGCGCAGGGACATGGTGGTCGCGCCAATCTCGGTTCGGACCACCTTGAAGCGTCCGCTGATTTTACTAAAGGCAGCAGCAACATTTTTGTCGTTTAGGTTGTCAGTCAGGGTGCCATTCTCGGCCAGGGCAGAGATAACAGCCATTAGGTGAGACTTCCCTGTCCCGTAATTGCCAACGACCATCAGCCCCTTGTTGTCCGTCGGCTGGTCGAACTGAAGCTGAGGAACGACTATGCCGATCAGCTTCTCGGCCATCTCCGAGGAGATGACATAGGTCTCGACAAGCTGCCGGGCAGCGGCGGTCTCATCGGCATCCCGTAGTTGGACCACGGACTCGATAGGCTCGAATTGGATCAGATCTCGGTATTTGAGGCTCGCCTTCCGTGGCTCGCCCCCTTCGGGCGCGCCTTTGGCACGTCCAAATTTGCTTTCCTGCAAATTTGTCATCGCGACTGCCCTCCTGCCCTTTCGTTTCTTGTCTTCATGCAACGGCTTCCGGGTTCACTACCAAAAAATCTCTAACAGGATATCGTTTGTATTCGGGGTGGTCCGGCGTCGCATAGACCAAATAGAGTGATGAGGACTGAGTGATGGGTGCTGAGTTATTGGATATTATTGACTCAGCCCTTAGTCCTCGTCCATCAGTCCTAATTTCGCCGCTCCAGGCCGCAACCACCGTCTTGTTCCGCGAGAGCCCCTGCAGGAGCCGCAATGGGTCCTGCTTAAGCGAGGGATCAAAGAGGAGCTCGATGTTGTCCAGAAGAACCACATCGGCTGCGGATGCGCCCACGATCTCCGCGAGGAGGCGGGGCAACTGCAAGGCACGCTGGCGCTCTGTAAGATCAAGCATACGCCGGGATAGCTCGAGATTGACGTTGATGAGCAGAGCTGATGTGCGTTCATGAACGTCCTGGAGCGCGGCGGTCTTGCCCGAACCGGCCGGGGCAACCAGAATGACAAGGCGGTGGTACAACCCAGCAGCCTGGTCAATTCCCTTTATGATTCTATCGGCGAGCGGTTCCGCCATTAGCGATCTCCTTTTGAACCAGGCTCGTTATCGCCGGCTCCTCCAGACTTCACCCACTCGTCCACTTCTTTCTTGTTGAACTTCCAAAGCCGACCGATCTTGTGGCCCGGCATGTGTCGTTTGCTAATCCACTTGTAGACCGTATCCCGCTTGATGCCGAGATGGTCAGCAATCTCATCTACTGAAAGCCATCGGTCTTCCATCATTTGTCTCCAGTCACGTTTGGCCTCATTAGTTACTTCACGGCGGCCGCTTTCTCTTGGTTGATCAGTATACCATATTCCAGCCTTTGGCGTTTACATCCCAATAAACCAGAACAAACATGGTTACAATATATCAGTCTAGGGTCCATTGTCAAGGGATTTGTCGGGTTATTTCTGGTCTTTAACCGAGTATAACCGAGTTAAGGCTTTCGGGCCATTGATGGCATAAAAGAGACCTGCCTTTTGTATGTACTCTTCAGGTGCTATATGCAGGGATACGTCAAAGTCTTTTTTACTTAACCCAAGTTCATGGTCGAAAAAATATTTATCTTAATAATCGCATAGTTACACGACATCAATAGCGTGTTTAGGCACTACATGTTGAAAACTTTTAGAGGATTGTTTTGATTGTCTTACCGGCCTTAGGGGAGACCCCTAAGGCATTATAGATATGTAGATGAAAGGGTTCAGGCTTAGAAGATTTTCGGATGTGTATTACCTTACCATCTACCCTTTTTATGGTAGTGGATATACGCACATGGGTAGATAAGCCCCTTATTTGGCATATAAGCGGCCATATTGGTCTATCTCTTCTGGATAGGCAAAGCAAGGGTCCTTGACCTATAATGAGCTCCTCTATACGATTTGCCAGGTCTTTCCAGTCCTTTTCAGGAAGGGGAAGGTCTGTTCCTAAGTTGTGGAATACAAAGCGTTTTGATTTTATCGAGGTTTTTTTGAATCTTACAAAGATAGGGTATTTCGGAAGTATTATAGTGATAGGTAAGGTAGTTAAAAACAGAACCCATACCTTCAAAACATGGGAGCACCACGTTTTCAAAAAATGCAGGAGTATTTTTAATAAGCTGTTCCTCGCTATCAAATATAAATACCCCCATGCTTTTTAGTCTTTCCATTCCAAAAAAATTATACGCCTCTTTATATTCACGATATAAGATTGGTAGTTTCTCAACATAATCAGGTGCAGACATCTGGCCAAGCAGATCAGCAGTCCCAAGTGCATAACCGACGATCCGTTCCTCTTCTGAGGTAAATTGGACATCATCAAGATTTACCTTTACTCCAGTACAACGAATGGCATTCTGAACCGAGACAATCTGGTGTTTTTGGAGACCAATCCTCGACAAATAGGAACCTGCAAAGGCTACACTTCTCTGGATATGGACGAATGTATATTTGGCACCTGTGCCTTCATAATCATCAGCGGCCTTTATATAGCCTGTATCATGGAGAAGTACTGCAATGATGCCTAAGTCAAAAGAATCCTTTGAAATTTTAAAGGAATGATTGGCCTTGTTCCACCCATCAATAATCTCTATAAAAGGCGGTATAGTCTGCACGGTATGGGAAAGGTCATGATACTTGACATCACAGACCTGAAAACCCTCCATTTTGCCATTGAAGAGGTCTATCACATCATTGAAGACTCGTTCGATAAGTCTGGTATCCACTATACCATAATGGTCAGCGTATATCTCTTTGATACCGTCAATCATACTATAATATGCTTCATATTCTTTTAAGAATATCATTATAGTTTTTCCTTTATATTATACTATTTTTATCCTCTATCACATCAGAAACACTTTTGTCATCCAAAATTCACCTTTTTGGGATATGGACTTATCCATATCGAAAAAATTGATATTTTTTGCATGTGAATCAAAAACTGCATTTAGTCTTTTCGGTGGGAAATAGTAATATAAGATATATACTTATGCTATACTTTGTTATCTCTTAAGGAGGTCATATATGCCGACTAAACTTTCTATCATAGGAGAGATAGTCAATTTCAGATACCGCAGCGATAATTTCACAGTCTGCAATGTCCTTGTATCAGATATAGAGAAGAAGGCAGACAACAAAGATAGCAACAATAACAACCGTCAAAGATACCTCCCTCAATTTAAAAATCAATCTAACAAGAACACCTTATTTAACTTTTCTTCTCCCATGTCTTCAGTTGGGGCTTTGCCTTCCAAAGGAGAAATTATCCCTGTTATAGGTGATTTTTCTACAATCTCTGCTATAAAAGGCCTCAAATATCATTTTGACGGCATATGGAAACAATCCAAATGGGGTTATCAGCTAAGCCTCATAGATGGTAACCTCCTTCCCCCTGATAGAAAGGAAGGAATAATAAAGTTTCTATCATCAGGAATAGTAAAGGGTATAGGCCCTGAGATGGCAAAGAGGATTGTAGATACATTTGGCAATAACACTCTAAAGATAATAGCAGATAATCCTGAAAGGCTCTTTGAGGTAAAAGGTATAGGAGATAAGAAGGCAGAACAGATTATCACATCCTGCGCAGAGGAACTAAAAGATGCGGTAAGGATCATAGAGTTATGCAGCATTGGTCTTTCTGTCACCTATGCAAAGAAGGTCCTTCACCATTTCTCATCAGAAGAAAGTTTATCTGATACAGCAATCTTAAAAAAGATAAAGGATAACCCATATATCTTAACAAGGGTAAGGGGCATAGGCTTTATCAAGGCAGATGAGATAGCAAGAAAACTTGGCATTGTCCTTGATGATAAAGAAAGAATCAAGGCAGGCATCATATATGCTCTTGAAAATGCAGTATCCAATGAAGGACATACCTACCTGCCTGATGGGTTGCTTATCCAAAAGGCAGCGAATATCCTTTCAATACCAGAGGAGTTTGAATGCGATCCCAATATGGTTAAAGAGGAATTAACCGATACGCCGGGGCTTATCATTAAAGACCACAAGGTTTATTTTAAATATTTATATGAAGCAGAAAAATCAGTAGTCAATAGAATAAGGATGATGCTTTTTGAAGGATATAGAATAAAAAAGGACGTTATCATCTCCTTAGTAAATAAGATAGACACCCTCACGAAGGAACAGAAGGATGCGGTCATAGGATGCTTAACTGGCGGTCTTGCTGTCATTACAGGCCTCCCTGGAACAGGCAAGACATACTCTCTGAATGCAATTATTAATATCCTTGAAGAACTTAAACTATCCTATGCCCTTGCGGCCCCAACAGGCAAAGCAGCCAAAAGAATAAGAGAACTGACAGGAAAAGATGCTAAGACTATCCATAGGCTCCTTGGATTTAAATGGAGTAAGGATATACAAAAGCTGTATTTTGAGAAAGATAAAAATAATCCTTTAACAGAGGACTTTATCATCATAGATGAGGCCTCGATGGTGGATATCCTTCTAATGGACAATCTGCTTAAGGCAATCAACAAGAAGACATCCCTTATCCTCGTAGGCGACTGTAATCAGTTGCCATCTATATCTCCTGGTAAAGTTTTACAGGATCTCATAAATAGCGGATACTGTTCTGTATATGAGCTAAAAAAGATACAAAGGCAGGCAGCAGATTCATCCATTATTAAAGCAGCCCATGCAGTATATCAAGGACAAAATATAAATTTTCCTCATCAAAAAGATGACCTTTATTTTATAGAAACAGAAGATCCCGAAGAGATAGCAGAATTTATAAAAATTGCTGTAGAGGATGAAAGGTACGGCCCGCTGGAAAACCTTCAAATCCTATCCCCTACAAAGAAAGGGCCAGTGGGCACAGAGAGATTAAACGAGATGCTTAAAGGGATATGCAGAGAAAAGAACCTCAAGGTCTTAAGGGAGAAAGGGTTCATAAGGCAAGACGAAAAAACGATTACTGAAAAAGAAATTGCTACAAATCATAAGAAATTTTCCATTGGCGATAAGGTCATCCAGCTTGAGAATAATTATGAAAAAGAGGTCTTTAACGGTGAAATAGGCTATATCATAGGAATAGATAAGGAAGACGAAACAACTAAAGTGCTATTCGATAACAAAGAGGTCATATACCATGACTATGATATGGACCAGATAGGGTTGGCCTATGCTTTGACGGTCCATAAGTTCCAGGGGAGCGAGGCAGACTGCGTAATCCTGCCTGTCACCACCTCTCAATACATAATGCTTTACAGAAATCTATTCTATACTGCCATAACAAGGGCGAGAAAGAGACTCTGCCTTGTAGGAACGTATAAGGCATTGAACATAGCTATCAAGAATAATAGGCAGGTGGTAAGGTATAGTGATTTCAATTGATATTGCAATTTTTTTTATAGTAATATAATATTCAGAAAAGGTTTAGTTAGTTAGTGTTGTTCTTTGAAAATTGAAACATTTTAGAAATGTTTTTTCAGTAACTATGCAAAGTCGCAAAAATGTGCACAACCCTATTGCCAACATTGTGAAATCATTAATAAAAAAATAGGGTGCGGTAGGAACATTGACCTCATTTAGAAGGGATTGCGACCCTGGAGAAATACTCGTATTTCTCCCTCGCCTGTGTAGGAACATTGACCTCATTTAGAAGGGATTGCGACTGTTTTACTGATTAGGTTGTCTAGAAATATTCTTGAGTAGGAACATTGACCTCATTTAGAAGGGATTGCGACCTGTTAATTGTTCAGCAATCCATCGCTATTTATTGTAGGAACATTGACCTCATTTAGAAGGGATTGCGACATGGACTGCTGAACAGATACATATTCAATTGTCAAGTAGGAACATTGACCTCATTTAGAAGGGATTGCGACTTAGAACAAATTTCGGTGATTCATACCCGTTAGGGAGAGTAGGAACATTGACCTCATTTAGAAGGGATTGCGACTCGGTGATTCATACCCGTTAGGGAGATTTCCTCCGTAGGAACATTGACCTCATTTAGAAGGGATTGCGACTTAATAGCTTCCTCTAAAGATAATGGCTCGAGGGGTAGGAACATTGACCTCATTTAGAAGGGATTGCGACTGCAAACTCACGTATGGTCTCAAGCATGTTATAATGTAGGAACATTGACCTCATTTAGAAGGGATTGCGACCATCTCTTCCTCCTTTTATTTTTTGGGACAAGTTCCGTAGGAACATTGACCTCATTTAGAAGGGATTGCGACGAGACTCTGAAAACAGAGTCTTTTGGGATGACGGCGTAGGAACATTGACCTCATTTAGAAGGGATTGCGACTTGCGGTCACTGAAAATCCACTTTTCGAGCGTGTGTAGGAACATTGACCTCATTTAGAAGGGATTGCGACGAAGGAAGTTTAATATCCCTCCAACTATTTAATTGCGTAGGAACATTGACCTCATTTAGAAGGGATTGCGACTCCCTTGAGCAAGTCAACAACCTTGTTGACTTTATCAGCGTAGGAACATTGACCTCATTTAGAAGGGATTGCGACCGTCAATTTCCTTGATAAGCTGAATGATATCCCTGTAGGAACATTGACCTCATTTAGAAGGGATTGCGACCCTAATCAAGCAGTCAATCTCGAACGGTGTCATTGTAGGAACATTGACCTCATTTAGAAGGGATTGCGACACTAAAGTTTGATAGGAAAATAATAAGATTTTTCCTTGTAGGAACATTGACCTCATTTAGAAGGGGCTGTAACTATCCTACATGTTTCAGATGAAAAATTTTTCAACAAACTACCCCCTCCACGAGGAAGGGGGACTTTTCAATGAGAAAAAGTAGAATTTGACATGAGAACTGCGTCATCGATACTCCCCCATCTCCTAAAAAAGGGTCTTCTCAGCATAAATTGTAAGACTTTTAATCCCATAAAGAAGGGAACAGCTCCTCTAACAATCTAAACGACTCAGACAGTTTATTGAAAGTTTCTTCTTTTACTCTTTCATACTCCTCTATACTTTCTTTTGTAAACTCTTTTTTTTCAATCAATAAAGCTCCGTCCTTAATCAAATCATCAAACTTATTTTGAGACCCATCTTCAGGTTCACCTTCAAATTTTAGGATACTCAAGCCATTATCTTCCCATTTTAAATATCCCTCAAATCCTTCGACAATTTTCATTAATTTTCCATCATACTCTTCCTCGGTCATTTCTGCGGGATATCCACGTTTTTGTTTAATAAGCTCTCTTATGGATTTGCTTATTACACCTGCAAGAAAATAATCTAAGTTCCATAAATCTTCATCCGCAAATCCTCTCTTTGCTCGCTGGCAATATAGTTTTATTCTCCTCGATATTCGTCTTATTATCCTATTCATCTTCTTCTCATGCTGTGTGGGACATTCTAAGCCGATTCGTAAAAATAGAAATTTTGTTGTTATCAAAGCAAAATAATATGGGATCTAAGATTATCATAGTTCTTTTTTATTTCCTATAAGCACTTATATAATACTTTGCCATAGACAGCCTTGAATGCCCTAAGTCTTCTGTGATAATGGAGAGAATCTTCTTCTCCCTTTCATTTAACATATCATTCTCACGAAATAAACCATCGTATCTCTCATTGGCATAGTTGACCCTAAAGGCATGCGTACCACAGTAGGTCTCATTACACTTCCTGGCAGCAACCCTTACCTCTTTCGTGTACTCCTTCATATATCTTGCCCAGTCTATATCATCAGACTTAAAATGTCTCCTTATCTTCTCCACTGCATCTCTTATATAGCCAAGGCTTACAGGTCTATCAGAATAATCAATGGTTCTATCCCTGCCTCCCTTGGACTTTTTTATTGTAATGACAGATGCTTGAGGATTCTTCAGGATCCACTCATAGACCTTGCGAATATCTGATACTCTTGCCCCTGTAAGATACTGAATAATAGCACATGCCTTATAAGGATAAGGTATAGCTTGAATAACCTTTTCAGGACACACAAAGGGCTCGGTCTTTACGGAAGGGGTAGCTGACTTCCTCCATAGAGGCCTTTTGCTTTCTATATATTTCATGAGGTCATATCTATCTAACACTTCAAATAGCTTCATAAGGGCAGAAGCATTGATGGATATGGTTTTTTCAGAACAGTTCTGTTTAAGGAGGTTATCGAAGTGGGTATCTATATGGATAGCTGCGATCTTATTTATTGTATTTACTCTATCCGAGATAAGCACTGTGTCCTTGAAGTGATTGAAAACGCCTACATATCTTTCTAATGTCTCATAGCTGTGAATATAAGGGGATTTGCCATAAGCCTCCTTATATAAACGTTTTGATAATCCGATGCCCTGTTTCAGATACTCTACGGTTTTACTCAAGGCGTAGGCAGTGCCTGAGCGGGGATTTAGATGGGGTTTGTCGAGTTTATCGAATTTATAGGGTTTGGTCATCTACTTATCCATTGACTATTTATTACGATCTCCCACCGAGAAGGCCTACTTTTTTTAAAGGTGGGATGAAAGGTGGTATTAAATATTGCAACTATCTAATAATTTGTAATATAACAGAGATATGAATGGAAAACGCTGGAAACATTCAAAAACCACTGTCTATAATATTGGCTATCATTTTATCTGGTGCCCTAAATACCGGCGTAAAGTGCTAATCAATGAGATAGAGAAGCGATTG
>Ga0067045_1032174_pt1 | contig 10709 bp, 12 predicted proteins | sample TerdegcTABiofilm_FD_59184 | JGI IMG/M metagenome (GOLD analysis project Ga0067045, IMG submission 59184) | Combined Assembly of (Gp0054472, Gp0054536) Wastewater bioreactor microbial communities from Singapore -Terephthalate degrading...
TGACATTGTTTCAAAAAATAAACATATGTTTTATTTACGAAACAATCGGGTGATAACGAAACTAAAGAAAAAGGAAGATAAGATTGGTGCGGGATGGTGATGGATTGTGAATTTCTGCATGAGGGTACTCTTCCTCATGAGGGCAGAGCTTCTTCCCTGTGATGTCGTAGTAATAGCAGTTGCAGGCCGAGCAGTATTCAAGTGGAGTTTTTGGCATCTGTTTTTTTCCTCCTGAACATTTGAAGCATAGTTCATCTTTTTTTGGGATCTTCCGACCACATTTGCACTTTTTCATACACCCCTCATGAAGAGTTTTTTGAAGTCCTGGATCGTTGCAACAAATACTCTTTTGTTTTCTCGGGCCCTTTGGTACCTATCCAGTTTCCTATTCGAAAGTTTTGGCTCAAAATATGTCTTGCAGATGCAGGAGGGCCAATCTTCTTTGCATTTGTTGCACCAGATCATGCCGTTGAATTCTGACCACATCAAATTGACTTCATCTGATGCCCCACACACAGGGCATGCATATCCCAGTTCATTGGGCAGAAATAGTGGAGTACCCGGACCAGGTCTTCTTCCCAATACCTCGTTGAGTTTTTCCCACTCATCAGCAGGAGTTTGATTGATCATTTTTCTTTTTTCTATGGTGACTCCTCCCACTCTATTTTGGCGCCGCAATATGGACAGAATCTGACGGTACTCTGTTTTCCCCTGTCAAGTTCTTCTTTGATCGCCTTCCTCAGGTGATCCCAATTGCTCACTCCGGAGTAATTGTATGATGCACCAGATATGACTCGTCCCATGTTGTGGCAACACGGCAAAGGGTAGATGATTTCAGTTCGTGTGGTTTTGACTTCAATTTTTTTGATTCTGATTTTCAATCTCTCCCCACCCAAAAGGATTCCCAATCCTTGGCTAGTTTGCATGCGACTTTGTACATGGCCAGTGCTGCTTTTTCTTGTTCGCTTTCGATAGTGATGCCGCTCTTCCTTTTTACTTGGCGCCTATTCAACACGTCTTTGATCTTGAAATCCAAGTTCTCCTCGATGATAGAAAGGAAAAAATCAATATCCGCAAGATACTGTCTGATGTTGCGCTCACATGCGCATATAGTGGATCCACTCATGATTTGGCCCCCTCCTGAAGAAAATTTTGCGCATAATCTACGTTATGCGCAAAGGCTGATGAGTTATACTCCCAACAACTTTTCCACCTGACCCGGAGGATAGACGGTGCCCTGGTGGGCCGCCCATATTCCACATCGAGAAATCCCCTATTGGCGAAATCTCTGAGTATGGGGGCAACGGTGCAGTCGGCCAATCCAAGTTCTTCAGCGAGTATTTTTCTCGAAATCCATTGGTCGTGGTGCTCACGCAAATAGGCTGCAATTTGGCACTGTGAGTATCCACCCCAGAAATGGATATTTTGGAAACCTTCTAGGACCTTCTCGCCACGTTGGGTGAGAGCATATTTTTTTTCACCGACTTTCTCGACCAGGCCACTCCTCTTCAAATGGGTGACATATGACCAAATCACTTTGCCGTTGCTACCCACTGAGGGATACCCCTTCTTTTGTATCGATGCCAGGATCTCAGCTTGTTTCGCCCCTTTGGGTAGAACAATTTCTTGCGAACCAACCTTCCTTGTGTAATCTACAACCCGACGAGTACGTCGACTTGGATGTGGGATTTCAATGTGTATGTTGGGACTGATCTTCTTGTGGATTTCGGGTGCATCTCTCGCAAGATTCAGCAATTCATTTTTGGTGAGTTCACATACTGGAACCTTTTTTCCAGTTGGATCTTCTAGGGTGCATATATACATTTGTTCCATCTTTTTTTTACCTCCTTACTTACTTACTTACTTACTTACTTACTTACTTACTTACTTACCTCTGTACTACGGGTTCATGATGTCACATGACATCATGTATTCTTGCTTTTTTTCTTCTGTTGCAACGCTCAGAATCAATTCAATCACGTGTTCACCACTCCAACCCAATCTTTTCTGATACGCTCTGAAGTATGGGCTCTCTATGATTGCCTTGATCGATGAGTTTTGCAACTGCCTATTGATGGCATTTTTCACGATTTCTATATCGTTTTCAGCATTTTTTGGCATTATTTCGCTTTTTTTCGTGTATTTGGTGCCACATATCCTTTCTTTTGCCAAACGGATATCTTCCTGCACTTTTTTGAGTTCATTTTTGAGTTCTTCTTCCCTTGCTTGCAGGATTTCTAGGCTGGGCCTATTTGCCAAAACGTATTCTCGTAGGAGATCTTCCACCAGAGAATTGAGGCTGCCCGGACAAATTTCGCTTGCCGCATCGAGGATTTCGCTATCGACTCTTGCCGTAAATGCCCTTTTCATACCCAGATTTCACCCGCCAAAGTGACATCATCTGATGTCATTTTGATGTCATTTTCACCGAAAATGACATCATTTTTGACATCATGTGATGTCATTTTTCCACTATTTCGGAGGGCGTTTTCAAGAGATTGCAACTGAGATACGGCAATCGTATATGTGTCACAGTGGTACTCAAAGCCTGTTTTTTCGATTTCCCCTGCTCTTTTCAGCGTGGATCTTTGTAGAAATTCATCTTTTGGGATGGCCCCAACAAAGGTGAGTTCGCTAGTCTGAAGATTGAAAACAAAAAAGGCAAACATGTCAATGTGGGGATTGATTTGATTGGCCCGCACATTCAGAAGAAATCCTTCCTTTGGGCCAAAGTTGTTCTTCAATACCTTCACATCTACATGCTTGCCACAGACGTTGAAATCCCATTCAAAGTGTTTCAGTTCCTTTGTGACCCCCAGCCCAAGATCTTGGCACATCTGGAAGAATGCTTCCTCACCAAGACCTCCTATGAGCATATTTTCAGTGTTTTCGTAGTATCTAGCTGAAAACTGCAAATATATCACCGTAGTTCTTCTTCTACCTCACTCATATCCACTTCTGCCATACAGATTTCTTCATCGTGGGCGTCCACAACCTTGAACTTTGTGTAGTTTGTTGTGGAGATGATATACCCTTTGTCGTATTTGTACATCTGGAGTTCTTCTATTGCGATGGTTGAACCAATTGCATCCTTTCGAACCATTTGCATTGCGGTTGCAAGATGATTTGCGGGGATAATCTTTGTCTCTCCGGTATTTGGATCTTTTCTTTCTATGCGTTGCTTGTCGTCGAAATTGAGATACCGTTCAAAAAAACCATCACTCACTTTGACTCGTGTTCTTTTTTCCACGAACTTGTTGTTTTTTGGTTTTTCGGCATCGTATATTTTCTGGATCCTCACTACCATAGGCCCTCTGAAGTATGAAGTATTTTCGTTGGTGATATTCCCTGTGGCAAACAAAGCATCGAGGCCTTCATCGCTCAAATCACTCAAAGCACAAGTATCTTCAGGCTTCCATCCCTTTTCACCCGCAAGCAACATCATAGCCGCTTCTTCAGACAGGAGCCCACCTACGTCAGCAATCCTGTGCTGGATCTTTTTTTGGATCTGTTCTTCAGTAAGCCCCAGCTGTACCAGGAATTCTTTTGCATCCATGATACCACCCAAAAAAAGAAACATCAGCTGACTTCTTCAGCTGATACTTTTCCCATACCTACCATGTTGAGTATAGCTCTGTTTGTGGCCCTAGTGATCGCTGTCGCTCGGATATCATGTTCGGGATTGTTGAACCCAGACCTACCATTTTTCTTGTCGTAGATGCTACAGACCCCGGTTCCAACTGTGGTCCTACCGTTTGGAGCCGTGATTCTGACACTAGCAAAAGCTGTGAGTATCTTCCCTTCTGGATCTCTTTCTTCTTTCAGTTCGATGATTTCTTCAGAAAGATTGAAAGCAACAGCCAATTTTCTCACACCGGATTTCTTCAGGAATTTTTCAGCGCCAATTTTTTGCCAGTCGTGATCGTCGACCAATGCATCTAGTGTGGCCTGGTACAATTCCATAGTTTTCTTTGCTTCCGCTGGTGTCGTCACTGGAAGGACTAGGCTATTCCCAGGAACGATTGGTGCAACTTCGGCCCTATCAATGACTGATGTTTGCACCACTTCTGTGTCCTTTGGTTTCTCGATGGGGTCTAGTTTGCCTTGCACGGATACATTTGTCTTTTCACCATCGATTTCTTTTTTGATCAGCAGAAGTGCTCCCTGTGGAGAGACCCCTTTCTCTTCTTTCTTCTTTTCAATGAGTTTGTTCAGTTCCTCATCGGTGATCTTCAGCGCATTTTTGATCTGCTCTCTGATGTCTACCATGACTCATCCCCCTCCCTTGTTTTGTGTATTTGATCGCCTTTGCAACGAGCAAAGGGCACCATATTTTTTTTTTCAACAAACTTTGTTCACCTCTGTAATAGTTTCAAGGTGCCGCCTGACGGCATCCCTGATGAATTCATCCGCATCCTGATATCCAAAAGAATCTTCTTCTAGATACTTCTCTACACGTTCTTTCAGTTCAGGAGGCAGTTGTATCATTTCGTTTTTCTTTTCGTGTGCCAAACGTGTACACCTCGTTACCAATCACAAAGTGGGGTATATATACCTTTCGTGTGTAGTGTTGTATATAACACTACACACGTGACCCCAGAGCCGAAAGAGATAAATACGTACACGAATATATAATATGCCAATCAGTGTATGAGGTGAAAAAATGCTCAAAAAACAAGAAGGAAAAAAGGATTATCAAGGGATTTCGCTTCCGTTTGATCTGATCAACAGAATCGATCTATTGATTTCTAGTGGTGCTTTGGGGTATAACTCAAGAACTGAATTTATCAAGGAGGCTGTGAGGTTCAGGCTCGATGATCTTGAAGAAAAGAACAAGTTGTTGCAGAAACTCAAGAAAGAATTGATGGATGAGTGATCTGAAAGAGTATTTCTATTGTATCATTTAGATCTTGCGATATGAAAAGTATAGATCGCAAGATCCTTACTGAAGCTTTTGAAATTCGATTTGGCCCCCGAAATCAAATGTCTTTTTTTTGGATAATCTGCTCCAATACCTCTTGAAATTGATTTTTGTCGTAACACAGTGATGCCAACCTCAAAATACTTGCAAGATGTGCTTCAATTTCTCTTGAAATTGTGACGTCCTTCTCATATTCATGCTCGATCACAAAAGATAGTACATCCTTCATGATCTTCTCAGCAGATCCCAAATCAGTGGCATTCTCGAGGATTACATCCTTCACAAAAAAAAAAGGTCGTTTTCTTGAGGCTCATAGTCTCACAACCACGAAATATGGCGGAGTAGATATATATGTATAGTGGGGAGATTTTTATTTTGGATTACCTTTATATACTTTTCTGCCAATCTACTTCTGATGAAAAAAATATTTGCAATTTTGGCGATTGGAATTCTGGCCCTAGCGATAGGATGTGCCACGGAAGGAACAACTCAAACTCAACAACAAACAGCCACAGAGCCCCCAGTCAAAATCACTTGGAATCAAGAAAGATCACAATATGTCTATGAATACCAATGGGAGGGAGGATATATCCAAAAAGCGCCACAAGGCAAAGCCTTCTTTCTGCTATATCTCAATATAGAAAATACACACTGCCCAAAATATTCTGTCAGACATCATGGTTTCAAAATCATGGTGAATCAGGTCGTGTATGATCCATATGTCTATTACGGCCCGTATGAACTCAAAGATGTTGATCTGCTTCCTGGAGGGAAAACTGAAGGATATGTCCTCTTTGTGATACCTGATGAAGATGTCAAAACTGCTGAATGGTGGTACGAGTATCCCTACGCTGGGTGCCCTGCACTTTTAGAAATTAGTAGGTGATTTTTTTATTTTATTTATGCCCCAAATGATTTGATCCTTCTTTTTTGTGCATTTTTGGCATACAAGAAACGTTTGATCTTTTTTGGGGTCATAACAGTAATTTGAAGAAAGTTCAATTGGCGTGGCAAGGACCACGCCACACCTTGAGCAAGTATAGGTTCTCATTATCACGCCTTCATGATCCATGCTACTTCATAGTATTTCGGCCTGTTGTCAAATGAGGCCCCTCTTGTCACCTGTTGGAATGTTTGACCATCAGCATACAGTCCAGTTGTCCCAATTGTGATTGAATGCGATCCGCCAGTTGCTCCAGGATTTTTTGATGCATTTGCAACACCCTGCAGGAATCTGTCAATCAGATTTGGCGTCCCGTTGTTTCCATCGCAAAGCAACCATCCAGAGGGGATGCTGTTCAAAGTGCCGCTCCATGCAACAATCACCCCAGGAGGAACATATGAAGGAAGCCCAGGGACTATGTTTGTCACCGAGGTTATCGAGCTGGCCCCTGCGACCACAGTGGCAATTGTCATCGCATCATCCGGCGCTGTTGCTGAAGTTGATATCGTGAGCCAGTTGGAGCCGTTGTCACAATGCAGATACACATAGTTCGTGCTGTTTGGAGTTGCGGTGAGAGTCACTGTAGCGTCTGAAACAACTTGGTACATGCCGCCGTTTCCATCCTTCACATATGCTGTCCCTGCAGCAACATCCACGGTGAGCCCGCTGTTCACTGAAACTGTGAACCCTGTTTTGATGCCTTCGGGAAAAAAATCCCCAAAGTACTGTCTGAAATCCGCCGAGGCGATATTTTGCCCCGCAGATACCTTTTTTGTAAATGTCATATTATCCCCTTCAAAATTCTATCACGTAGTAAACAGTCATCGTTTTTGTGTTGCTGAATGTTTTCGTTGGCGAGATCAGCGAGTGGGTGAGAAGATCCGTCCCGTTTGCCGCATATAGCCCAAGCTCCGCCCAGGTGCCGTAGTAATCTGTTTCCGTGTAATCGAAGTAATATGTTGCTTCAGCCTTGTTCGAATATGTATCGTTGTGCAGGCTGTTCGGCACATAGGATTTCAGCGGCCCCAATTGCGTTGTGAGGGAAAGATCAGTTGCGGCGGGTGCTGTGCTACCAGTTCCCACGGCAAGCTTTCCGATCACATGATCATCTGCATCGTAGTCCCCTGTGATAGCATCTGCAAGTGCGGCCTTCAGTTTGTTTGTGATGAGATTCTTTTGCCAAGAACCTCGGAGGATCTTGTCACGTTCAAGATCATACTCATCAATTCTATACTTCCCAAGATAGGGATTTCTATCTCCCCGAATATATTCAGTTACGTCCATTTGCTCACGTCCCATCTGGATCTGCTATCATCATATTGCGCATCATAGTCAGTTGCGGCCTCGGTGATAGTTTCTGAAAGTGTGATAGTTGCAGTTTCAGTGATTTCTTTGTAGTCTGTTGTCTGCTCCTGCTCCTCCATGATGTTCTTCACCTTGAGCCTTCGGAGTTCAGCAAACAGATTTGCAAAAGCGGAGTAGAAGTCTTCAGTTGCGGTGCATGTCAGAGTGACATTTGAGATCTTCTGCTCTGTGATTTCGTAGGCCACTGAAAGTATTGTCTGATCTTCAAGAGTTGGCATGTCAGGGAGGGATGAGAATTGCACCACTTGGCCGGCCTTCAATCTCTTCCCAGGAGGATTGATCACAAGTCTTGATGCGTTTTTCAGTGCATATTCAAGCACCTTTTGTTGTGCCAGCGCCAAGGCCGTATCTGCCTCTTGGATTGTGAGGTCTACTATTGGGATATCTGTGTTGTACTCAAACATCTTTGTGGGATTGGAGGCGCTTTTCACAATCTGCACGCCGTAATATGTTTTGAACGCAAGTTTTCCAGTTGATGCGGTCCAAGATCCGGTGAGGGTCTTGTACTTGTGGCCGTTTGCAGTCGTGTTGTCATGGGCCACCTTGTAGGTGTTTGCTTCGGTGCCCGTCATGTTGAAGACGACCCAGTTTGTCTTGCTCAGATCTATCTGGGTGTCGACAAGTGTTGTTTTGACCCAGCCGCCATCGGTAGAAATATCCTCTTTGGGGATGGTTCCAAACCCCACGATGCTCCCCGTTGGATTTCCGCCGTTGTCTTCAATGATCGTGAAGATCACATCGTCTTGGGGATTTCCTACCTTCTTCACATAGACGTCCATGAAAAGCAGATTGGATTTTGAAGGTGCAAAGGTTGAGGCGTATGATTTGTCGTGCAGAGAAACTTCCGTCGTTGTTGTGGCCTGGCTGCAATCGAGGAATCCCTGTTTGCCGCCTACAACATATACTCGGTCAAAGTATTTCATTGCGTCCTTTTTGATCTTTGCGCTGATGATCTCGTTGCTCGATATCACATGGTCTGCCGTCAGATCGGATGCGTCATAGAAGTGCAGATCGTCATTTTCGTCCACATAGTAATCTGCACCCACAAGCTGGGCAATCTTGTCTATCGCCTGGCCTACATATTCCCATGCAAAGGTCATGGATTGGATTGATTCGGTGAATGTTTCAAGATTGTTCGTTGTGATTTCAGGGCAGTATCTAGCCAAAATATCTGTGATGATTTCATCGGCTGTTTTGTTGTTGTATATTTCCGCCCCAGAAATTGCCGTCTGCCCAAGCCGAACTGACCCATAGTCCTCCCCCACAAGTATGAGCCTGTTGCTCTTGAATTCGTCAAGCTCAAATTCGATTGAAGTGATCAATCCGTGGAAGATCTTTGTCATTGCAGGATCATTTTCATCGATGTAGAAGAACACCTCATTTCCCACTTGAAATGTTTCAGAAAGGGCCCCGTCATCATTGTACAGTGCTATTTCAAAATAGTCCGATCTTTTTCCCTTCTCATCGGTGAATCGTGCATATTCTATCCTGCCAAGCGCCCCAAGATCTATCTGCAGATTGCCGGGTTGCTCGACTATGATGGACCAGAACAGCGGTGAGAATCCAGTTGTTTCAGTTTGGATTTCCAGGTCACCGTAGGACTCGTAATCAATCTCTTCTACCTCAATGATCTGGACGCCCCCTGTTCCACCGACAGTGATCACTTCTACATCGGTGTCAACGTCCTGTGACAAGACAGAGCCGTATCCTGTGAATTCAATTGTTGTGTGATAGCTGCATGCTGCAGAAACTTCAGTTGCGCCTGCGCCGATTGCCTCCTTTTCCCCAAGGTATTTGTTCATGGTCAGCGCAAACTGGCCCGCCCCAAGTATTTCTTCAGAGAGCATGTATGAAGTGAGGAAGCTGGCCGTGATTGAGCCAATCCCTATGATGTTTGAAGTGTTGTGGAAAGTTGTGGTAATTTCTGTAGTGATAGACCCTGTTGCACCTATCTCAATCAGATCGGTGTCTGTATCAATATCCTCTATCAGAAGCGCCCCGCCTGCAGAATATGTGGCAGTGACGTTGTAATCAGTTGTGGCCGAAAGTTCCAAAGATCCCGCTCCAAGGAACGTGATCAATTGTGGCGCCAAAAAAGAGTACACGTTTACGGCGGCTTTTGCCGTGAATCTGATCAATTCGTAGTCCTGGATTTGTATTGCTCCATAGCCATTGAAAAGGATCAGTTCAACATCGTAATCGATTTCCTGGACCGTGATTGAAGAAGCTGAAGTGATCTCAACGTTTGTTGAGTATGCCGTTGTAGTGAGTATCTCGATTGCGGCCTGGGAAGTGACTTCCAAGGGGGCATTTTTTTCCATCAATCCTGTGACCGTGACAAATGACAGTCCTGATGTTGTGGCTATGGTATTGTATGCCCCTATTGCGGAAAGCGATATACTGCCGTAGCATGGGTATTCCACGACCACTGTGGATCCCGAATAATCAAATGCCGCAACTGATCCAGTTCCAGTGAACAGTATTTCCACTACTTTTCCCTGTATTGCGCTGACCTCAACAGCTGCTGCACCGGTAGCCTCTGAAATACTGACCAATTGCCTATGTGCCGCTATTTCAGGCGATCCAGCGCCATCAAAGGTGATTGATAGGGCCAAGGTTGAAATGCCAAAGACATCGAAGCTGCCATACCCGGAAAAGGTGATTACCTCGATATCGCTATCGATATCCTGGGATATGACTGCCCCAAGGCTTGTGTAATCTATATTGCAGATGTAGCTAGTTGTGGCCAAAACCTGAGCCGCACCATAGCCAAGGTAAGTGATTGTCTGTACGTATGCTGTGGAGGGGGAAACTTCTACCGCCCCGGCTCCTGTGATCTCAACTAGAGAGGAGTACCCACGATGATCCTCATACGAAATACTTCCAACACCGGTGATGAGTATCGTTTCAAGATCTGCGTCAACGTCTTGAATGACTATTGAGGCCAAACCGGTGAAAGTGATCGTATCAGATAGTGCCCTGCCTGCCGTGATTGAAACTGCACCGTTTGCCGAGTATGTGATCGTGCTGTACCTTGTGATGCCCGCAGAGGTCACTGCAACTGTCCCGTTTGCCGTGTAGGTGACGGTGTCTTGCAGCTCTTGGCCTGCAGTGTAATCTATCACAAGCTTTGGATCGTAATCAGTTCCTGATTGTTCAGATGAATAGATATAGCCGGCATAAGTGGTCGCCATGGAAGGAGTAGTGTTCCCGTAGTCGTATGTGTATTCCATCAGGCAGTATTTTGTTGTGCCTGTTTTGGAGATATCTGATTTCCCTGTAGAATCGAGGGTGATAGTTTTGTATCCACTTGAACTAGTGGCGATGGTCCCATATGGGCTGCCGCTATATGCCGTGAAATCGCTTGTTGTGAGTGATGATGCCTGTGTTCCTTTCAAGGCGCAAAGAGTGGCGCTGTTGGAATTTGAATAGACATAGACGGAAAGGGATGCCGAGGTGATCGTTGCATTGTCTGGAAGG
>Ga0067045_1032176_pt1 | contig 10701 bp, 8 predicted proteins | sample TerdegcTABiofilm_FD_59184 | JGI IMG/M metagenome (GOLD analysis project Ga0067045, IMG submission 59184) | Combined Assembly of (Gp0054472, Gp0054536) Wastewater bioreactor microbial communities from Singapore -Terephthalate degrading...
GAAATCTATGTTGCAGGAAGACTATTTTAAGGCTTGCTTTGTAGAAATACTAAACAAAGCAAAGGCTAAGTATCACTTTAAGCTCATTGCCTTCTGTATTATGGATAATCACATACATTTAGTTATTCACACAGTAGATGATGGTGCACCAATATCCCGTATTGTACAGTATATTAAGGCACGGTTTGCTGAAGTTTATAATAAGGTAACCGGTAGAACCGGACCCTTCTGGAATGAGCGGTATAAGGATAGCATTATACAGTTTGCAAAAGATGGGTTTCACTATTTGTTGTGGTTGTTGTGGTATTTAGCGTATAATCCCATACGGAGAAGGCTATGCTCTGACCCTACAAAATACCACTACAGCAGCATACAGGCATATTTAGATGAAAATGCCGATGTAGGGGTTCCTATAGACCATCATGAGTATTTTTTAGAGTTAGGTGAAACCTTTGCCAAAAGGGTGGCTATGTTCATGAAGTATGAGGAATATTATAAAAAGAAGTATTCCATGATACTTGAGTGGGTTTGAAAATAAGGGTCAGAGCCTATATGTAAAAATACTTGAATAAATACATCCAACAATGTATTTTATAATGTATACATAAGATTTAACATCATTCATGCTATAAGATGTAATTGATAATTGTATCGTATGGTGCAACTTATTTGTATAATCGAATAATGTATGGAACAGGAACAATTTTATATAGGCTGTTCAGGATGGAATTATCAGCACTGGCGCGGTGTTTTCTATCCAGTAGCAGTTGCAAAGTCAAAGTGGCTTCAGTATTATGCTACAGTCTTTAATACCGTGGAGATTAATGCAACATTCTACAGACAATTTAAAGATGCTGCGTATGTAAACTGGTATAATAAGGTTCCACATGGCTTTTGTTTCAGTGTGAAGTTGTCAAAATATATAACACATATTAAACGACTTATTGATGTTAATGCTGATGTAACAACGTGTGTTGCTTCTGCATCATTATTACATGAAAAGTTAGGAGTCATTCTTATTCAATTGCCGCCATCACTAAAATTTGATGCTTCACTGGTTTCTGATTTTCTGTCAGTATTACCCGGTAACTATCGCTATGCCATAGAAGCACGGCATAATTCATGGATGTGCGATAGTTCCTTTTCATTATTGCATCATTATAATGTGGCATGGTGTATATCAGATACTGCTGGAAGATATCCATACTATGAAGAAGTAACTGCTGATTTTGTGTACATACGATTGCATGGTTCAACACAATTGTATGCATCAAATTATTCAGATAATGAGTTGCATAATTGGGCAGAAAAGATTTTAAAGTGGAATAAATTAACATACTGTTATTTTGATAACGATTTCAATGCTTATGCAGTTTATAATGCGCTATCGTTAAAAAAATTATTAATGCTTGTCCGTCCTTCACCATGTAGTGATTATATGTAAAAAATGTTTAAAAAAATTATCAGGTTGTTTTTTTTCAGCACTTGTGCTATCGTAAAAAAAATATTTAAGCAGGTTTAATTGTTATGGAGCTAATTGATCTACACTGTCACACAACAGCATCCGATGGGATCTATTCACCAACAGGTATTATTGATTATGCAATTGCACATAATGTTAGCGTGCTTGCTATTACTGACCACGATTCTATTGATGGGTTAGCTGAGGCTCTTGATTATGCAAAACAAAAATCATTTACGCTCATACCTGGCATAGAGTTCAGTATAGATTTTCATCATGGTTCATTTCATCTGGTGGGTATGGGAATTGATTATACCAATGCTGATTTACGGTATGAGTTAGAGCATCTGCAAATGTTGCGAAAACAAAGGATATATAAAATTATAAAAGATTTGCAGCTACATGGCATCGATGTTACCGATGAAGAGGTTGATAAAGAAGCTCTGGGCAATTCCCCTGGTAGGCCGCATGTTGCTCGTGTGCTGGTGAAAAAAGGATATGCACCAACAGTGAGTGATGTTTTTACTCGGTTTATGGTAAAAGGAAAACCGGGATACGTTAAGAAAGAAAAAATAAATTTTCACCGCGCTTTACAGCTTATTAAAGCAAGTGGTGGAATTGCAATTGTTGCACATCCTGTGTCTCTTGGTTTTTCTACATGGGATGACTGTGAACAATTAATCAAAAATTTTTTTGATGCTGGTGTAGCAGGGATTGAAGTGTATTCAGCAATGCATGGTGATGAAGATGTAACACATCTTTTACATATTGCAAAAAAATATTCTTTGCTTATTTCCGGTGGAAGTGATTTCCATGGAGATAAGAACGAATCCATGGGATACTATGGTGAAGGCAAGCCTATACCAGTAGAATTGGCAAAACAATTTTTGAAAATGGTATGATAGGGTATGAAAGTTGACAGGGGATATCAAAAATCGTTTTTAATTGATATCGATGGTGTAATTGTAAGAGGAAGCTCACTTATTACTGGTGCAAAGGATTTTATTGATAAGCTCAAGAAAGGTAGTTACCCCTTTTTATTTTTAACAAATAATTCATATTATACACCTAAAGAGCTTTCAGAAAAGTTTTTTGCTTTAGGACTGGATGTTGATGATGACAGATTTTACACGTCAGCTATGGCAACTGCAAGTTTTCTTGTGTATCAGAAGCCTGGTTGTTCTGCATACGTCATTGGAGGAAAAGGGTTGATTCAGGAACTGGAAAAGAATGGTATTGTTATTACGTATAAAAACCCTGATTACGTAATCATTGGCGAAACTGAAGAATATGACTATGCCCGTATTATAGAAGCCACGTACCTTATACAGGAAGGAGCACGGTTTATTGCTACTAACCCTGATTTAACCGGCCCAACACAACGTGGTCCGGTACCTGCCTGTGGTGCGCTGGTAGCACCAATTGAAAGAGTTACTGGTGTAAGGCCTTATTTTTTAGGGAAACCCAATCCTGCAATGATGTATTGGGCACGTAAAAAGCTGAATGTTCACTCGGCAAATTGTTTTATGATTGGAGATAGAATGGATACTGATATTTTAGGAGGCTCTGAAGCTGGAATGACATGTATTCTTGTTCTTTCTGGTGTAACAACATTGGCAATGGTTGATAGATTCCCTTATCAACCAGATTATATATTTGAACATGTTGGCGAAATTGACCCCGATGCAATACTATCCCGTCGTGAAAGAGTCAAAGAGTAGAAATATAAACATGTATATAAAATATAATGTGTACATTGTATATTAATAACGCAATATATCATATTATAGACTAAGATAAAACAACACATTCTTATAATGTTATACAAATTTTTATGACATACATATTACAATTATATGCTAATATTTTATACACAAAAATATTGACAAATTTATATATAAAATAATAAGTACAAATTAATATATTATAAATTATATTTAATACCAAACAGTTGGTAATTGAATATAATTTTTGTAATATATAAAATTGTATGTTATAATTATTAATGTTTTTAAAGCTTTTTTGAAATAATTAATAACGCAGGAGGATGTAAATGGGAAAATTCAGCTTTAATGAAGAAGCACTTAAAAATCTCAAAATCACTGATACCTCAATTCTTGAGAGGTTGGTAGATTTTGAGGATGCGCGAAGGTTCCATTTGAATAAGGACAGATCGCGCAAAGATAAAAGAATGTCTTTAAAGGAAGCTGTTGCTGAATACGTCCATGATGGTGATATCATGACTGATGGCGGCTTTTGTTATGTTCGCACTTCTATTCAATCATATTTTGAAGTTATACGACAACAGAAGAAGAACCTGCAGTTTTGTAGTTCACCAAATACCAATCACTCGTACATGATTAATGCAGGCTGTTGCCGTTATTCGCACAATTCTTATCTGGGTGCTGAAATGCGAGGTATTGACCGCAACTATGCCCGTCAACTCAAAGCTGGCAAAGTAACTATACTTTCTGAGTGGAGTCATGGAACAATGGCGCAGGGATTTAAAGCAGCACAATTGGGTTTGCCAGGGGTATTCTCCAAGCAGCTTTTAGGTTCTGATATGCTGAAATATAATCCGTATGTTAAGGTTATGCAGAATCCAATAAGAAGTGATTCTGATCCCGTGGTATTTATTCCAGCAATATATCCTGATGTATCCATTATTCATGTTCATGCTGCTGATAAAAAAGGAAATGCGCGTTTCTTTGGGCCAGCAATAAATGACATCGCAATGGCTGCAGCAACCCGTAAACTAATTATTACCGCAGAAGAGATAGTTCCTGAAAGTGATATACGATACAACAACAAGGGTGTATATATTCCAGCAATGTATGTAGATGCAGTGGTTGAGTTGCCTTTTGGTGCAGTGCCCGGTCAAATGCCTGGCTGCTATTACTGGTCACGTCAGTGGTGGGAAATGGCTTTCAGGTATGCAATGAAGTCAGATGAAAACTTCCAGCGTTTCCTTGAATACTGGGTTTATGGTGTTAAAGATCAATATGAATTCATAGAAAAGTTAGGTGGTGCAAAATGGATTGCTGAATCACGCCGATTAACCAAAGCTGAAGAGTATGATAATGAAGACATCGGTGTTGATTTTGATTATGAAGAATACACCAGTGGTGAATGGCCTGAAGATATGAGCAAAATGAGATTCTATTAAAATTTATTTTTTAAAATTATTGAAAAATTAAGGAGGACTTATGGGAAATAGATCTGATAAACCAATGAATCCATTAGAAATGCTTGCATATATTTTATCAAAGCAGATAAAAGATCATGAAGTAGTTTATATTGGGACAGGGTTGCCAATGATTGCCGGCATACTGGCACGCAAGACCCATGCACCAAATATTGTACTGGTGTATGAATCAGGTGCACAGGACCCAATGGAAGGAGCACTCCCATGGTCAGTAGGTGGCCCTGCAACATGGCGCAAGTCGCCATTAATCATGGAAATGGCGTATTCATTTGGCCAGTTATACAATGGCTATGTTGATAAAGCCTTTTTGGGATTTGCACAGATTGACATGTATGGCAATGTCAATACCCACATGATTGGTAAAGATTTCTTGAAACCTGATCACCGCTTAACCGGTTCTGGTGGCAATAATGACCTTTCCTCACTGGCTGAAAGTATGATTCTTGTTGGATTACAGTCACCGCAAAAATTTGTTCCTAAAGTTGATTTTATTACTTCACCAGGATTTCTGGATGGTGGGGATAGCAGGAAGAAAGCAGGGTTATTGGGAAACGGACCTGTATGCGTCATATCTCAGGCTGCAGTATTTGATTTTGAACCTGAAACAAAGCGTATGAGAGTCAAATCACTGCATCCGGGAGTATCATTTGATCTGTGCCAGTTAGCCTGTGGATTTGAACTGCTGAAACCTGAAGGAGAAATTCCTGTAACTGAAGTTCCATCTAAGGAAATCCTTGAAATATTACGCAATGAAGTTGATCCACGCGGAGTGTTTACAAGCATTCCAGGTATGTAAATCTTGCTTATATTAAATTTAAATAAAAGAAAACCTCTGCAAGCCACAGCAGAGGTTTTCTTTATATTAAAATTCAACTCAATAAACTATAGCTATTATCATCAAATACTATCCTCAAAGTTTTTTTCAAGATAAAACTGTTGGCGTTTGACAAAAGACGTTTGCTTATAAATTCCTAACAACTTGTCTAGGATATTTTTATACAATGTTGTATCAAGATAGACGTAAAGTATAATCCAAATATTTAACAAAGATGGGAAAAAGTAGTAATAATATTAAGTGACAAAATATCATGTATATTATATGATTGTAATACAAGGTAAGTGCAGTTTTGGATTTAATTTGTGTAACATTCTTATAACGCTTCCAATCTGCATTAAAAATAATTTAATAGGGGGTCTGGATGAGGTTTTTATCTTATTTTTGTATTATGTTTATTGCTATATCAGCAGTGCTAACAGTTTCTTCCTTAGTTATTGTTCAGGATGTGTTTGCTTATGAAGATGTATATAAAAAACTTTCACGTATAACCAAATCTCAGCAAGATGTGCATCAAATTAAAAAATTGAATCAAGCTGGTAGAAAGATTGATTGGACTAAGGCTAAAGAATTAGAATGCCATGGACATTTAAGAGTTTTAAAGACTGATATAATTAAAGGTAATGATGACGAGACAAAGCTTTTTTTTATCAGAAACATAACTGGTGAAATTTATATATTATCAATTCCTGAAAAAAATGAAATACTTAAGCATGATTTGAAAACTGCATACGAAGAACTTGAAAAAATGTTAGATATAAAATAAATTTCAAATTGCTTAAATCACAACTATCAATAAATGGTGAATATTATAATTTTGCTCGTTTTCAAGAAGCGCCTCAACAATTGCCTCTGGATAAAATTTTTAAAACATCAATAGTGTTGATGCTATTTTTTGTTATGTTGGGTATGGGTTTAACACTTACACTCAATGATTTTAAAATTGTATTTACAAAACCAAAAGGGATTATAACTGGTGCAATTTTACAATGGACTATTATGCCATTTATTGCAGCAGCTATTGGAAAGGCATTAGGCTTTTTTGAAGCATTCCCCTATATTTATGTTGGTATTGTTTTAATAACTGTTAGCCCAGGCGGAGTTACTTCAAATCTGATGACATATTATGCTAAAGGTGATTTAGCGTTATCAATTTCACTAATTTCGTTTTCAACAGTTTTATCATTATTCTTTACGCCTTTTCTCTTAACACTATTGTGTGCTAATGTTCCAGAAGTAACCATACCTGTGAAACTTATTGTCCAAACTATCATAGTGCTGGTGATTATTCCACTGACTAGAGGTTTTTACCTGTTGAATCTCAACCTCCACTACCAGTAAAGGTTGAAGAAGGAGAATATTAATTGATTCGCAAGTAGGGGTTGAAGTAATAGCCATTCAACCCCTATTGTGATGATATAAAAAACCATCCTTTAACATAAAGAAAGAGAGTTTATAGAATCATTAAACGGCCGAACACGTTGATGCATACAAGACATATTTAAAATATATTTTATCTTCCCAATGCCAATTTAATCACCTCATAGGCACCATTATACACACCTATACTTTTAGCTTTTATTATATTATTACAGTACATAGAAAGCAGGTCATCATCATATACTAATAAATCCAGTGCCTGTAATGTGTGTTCAGTAGTTTCACATTCAACAGTGCTATCGCCAACTTCAGCACCACGTATTGCACCCCACATTTCATGACCACCAACCCTTGCAACAAAAAGCTTTGGTATTGGGTAATATGCAAGTTCACTGGGCTTGGTAATAAGGCAGTCAGACACTCGCATTAAAAGATTAGTGGCATACACTGCGGAAAAAATATTTTCATTATATACCACATGAAGTCCAGGAATATCCTTTGTGCTGAGGGAACTTACCAATTTTTCTGTATCAGCCCACTGAGTATATGTCTTACACTGAATTTTTGGGTAGAGTGGTGTATTAATTATCATATCAAAAATGTTTTTATGGTCACCGGTATTTATAATCAATGTAAGTTTTTCATTTTCCAGATGCGGTATGCAATGCTGAATGATATCCATACACAGCTTTTGTTGTGCACCAGCACCACCAATGCTTAACAAAAATCGTCGCGGTTTTTTTGCTTTCATTCTGTTTAAACGTGCGGCACAGTCTTTTTCAATATTGGCAACCAGTTCATGGTCAATATAATGGCCAGTATAATACAAGCTATCCTTTGGCATGGGGTTTAAGATTTCATTGCGCTTGCCCATATTTTTTAGCGTCCTATACCCATAATAGGCAGATGGAGTCTGCACAGTGTGCAACGCTCCTTCGGAAAGATGCAGTGCCAGAGGCCAGTTGTCGGGTATCATATTGACAACACGTTTCATGCCAGCATGAATAGCAGCCTGAGATGCCCAGGCATGTGTTGCAACAAAAGGCACCGAATGGGGAAGATTTTCATATATATTTGCAAAAAGCTCGGTCATTTTCTGGTCACTTGCATTATAGGGTAGGCGTTTGAACCCAATTGCGGTGAGATGTTCCCAGTACAACTTATTAAACAAATAAAATTGCTGTGAAAGGCGGGAACCCAGTGAATATAGCTTTTCTAAATGCTTTATTATTCGGGCACCGGTAGTATCAAATGACAGCAGATCAAACCAGTATGGTGTTAACCCCATAGAATGTGCTGCTGATGCAACTGCCATAGCTATTCGATAATGCCCATAACCCATGCGGATGGTGCCAATAATGATTGATTTTGATTTTGCAATTTCTGCACCCCTTTCCTGCGAAATGGTATGCAGGTTAAAATATTTTTTTAATACCGGGTTTGGTTGAGCAAAAAGTGGATAAGTATCCTGTGGATTATATCCAAATTGTTTTGCAAAACGTTCTTTCTGCTTGACGGCTTTGTTGTACGCATGTTTGGAAATCTGATTGCCAAATATAGATTGAGATTTGTCGCCTGCCATGTATCTCCTCCGTTAAATTAAATTCAGTACTGGATATCATTATAAAAATTCCCTCTTGTCGGGGAAACAAAGCAAAATTATTAGTAACTATCGCCCAAATATTTTTTGGCGATAGTTACTGTTAATAAATTCACCGAAAACAATAAAATATTGCAAGTTTTAATTTAAAAATATAAAAAAATTTTTAAAATTGTTGACAGGTTTGCTATCTTTATCACTATGACCGACCATATTTAGTGGTATTCTTCCTCTTAGATTATAAAGAAAGCGTACATCAATTCCACTATAGTAATAAGCGGTCAGCTGAGCTTTTTGCTGATAATGAAATTATTGTATTGTAAGGAGTAAAAAACTATGCCACTTAGAAAACTGAGAAACATTGGTATAGCTGCACATATAGATGCAGGCAAAACAACTGTAACCGAGCGTATTTTGTATTTTACTGGAGTAACACGAAAATTGGGCGAGGTTCATGACGGCCAGGCTGTAATGGACTTCATGAAACAGGAGCAGGAACGGGGGATAACTATTTCTTCAGCTGCTATCTCATGCCAGTGGAAAGACCACAGTATCAATATTATAGATACCCCGGGGCACGTTGATTTCACTGTTGAAGTGGAGCGGTCTTTGCGTGTTATTGATGGATTGATTGCTGTATTCTGCGCGGTTGGCGGTGTTGAGCCTCAGAGTGAAACAGTATGGAATCAGGCTGACAGGTACAAAGTACCTCGTATTGCATTTATTAATAAAATGGACCGTGTTGGTGCTGATTTTTATGAAGTTGTTTCGCAGATGGATAAATATTTAGATGCAAACCCGGTGCCATTCCAGATTCCCATTGGTGCTGAAGATAACTTTGAAGGTTGTATTGACCTTGTTGAACAAAAGGCAATAGTGTTTAAAGAAAATGAAAGGCTTGTTGTAGAAATACCTGACGATTACAAAGAAAAGGCAAAAGAAGCTCGCAGACACATTATTGAAAAGTTAGCTGATTTTGATGATGAGATAATGGAACTGTACTTAGCTGAACAGGAAGTTCCTGCCGAACTAATAAAAAAAGCCGGGCGTGAAGCAACATTAAAAATGCTAATAACCCCGGTATTATGTGGTGCTGCATACAAGAATAAGGGTATACAGCTTTTACTGGATGCAGTTGTGGATTATTTACCTTCACCGGTTGATATTGGTGCTGTTGTGGGTACTGACCTCAATGATCCGGAAAAAACCCATACACGACATCCTTCGGCAAATGAACCATTTGCTGCGTTAGCATTTAAATTAATTAATGATCTATACGTAGGTCAGCAGACATTTATACGCATATATTCAGGCAAACTTGAAAGCGGTATGCAGGTATTTAACTCAACAAAAGGTAAATATGAACGTATAGGCCGAATTATGCGAATCCGTGCCAAAGACAGGGAAGAAATTTCAGAAGCAGGCCCTGGTGATATAGTGGCATTAATTGGGATGAAATATACCAAAACAGGCGATACATTATGTGATCCCAATCATCCGTTGTTGCTTGAATCCATCTTTGTGCCGCCTTCAGTCATTGATTTGCAGATAATGCCTACATCAAAAAAAGAAGAAGAAAAATTGGGTATTGCGCTGCACAAACTTGCATCAGAAGACCCGTCATTCAATGTGCGAGTTGATGAAGAAACAGGCGAAACCATAATTTCAGGTATGGGTGAACTTCACCTGGAAATTATGGTGGACAGGTTAAAAGAAGAGTTTGGCCTGAATGTACAGGTGGGTGAACCGTCAGTAGCATTTAGAGAAACCATAACCACTGAAGCCCAGCAGGAAACCAAATTTGTTAAACAGACAGGTGGTAAAGGTCAATATGCACATTGTGTTATCCGAATTGAACCAAATCCTGCCAGGGGATTTGAGTTTGTGGATCATATTAAAGGTGGGGCTATACCTAATGAATACATACCTTCAATACAGAAGGGGATACATGCTGCAATGGAAGAAGGTATTTTAGCTGGATTCCCTGTTGTGGATGTTAAAGTCGTTCTTCTTGATGGCAGTTTCCATCCGGTTGACTCATCAGATATGGCATTCAGAACCTGTGCATCCATATGTTTTAAAGATGCATTTATGAAAGCAAAACCAATTTTACTTGAACCACAGATGAAGATAGAAGTTAATACTCCTGATGAATATATTGGCGATGTTATTGGCGATTTAAATAAAAGGCGTGGTAAAGTTGAGGCTATGCGGCGTTT
>Ga0067045_1032178_pt1 | contig 10700 bp, 7 predicted proteins | sample TerdegcTABiofilm_FD_59184 | JGI IMG/M metagenome (GOLD analysis project Ga0067045, IMG submission 59184) | Combined Assembly of (Gp0054472, Gp0054536) Wastewater bioreactor microbial communities from Singapore -Terephthalate degrading...
ATTCATCGTAGGGGTTGATGATCAAGCCGACACCCTTTTTGCTGATCTTGCCGCCCTCGATTTCAATTTTTGCCTCTGTGTCAAAGGTCTGTTTTAAGAGAACTGCAATATTCATTTCATTCCCCGGTTTAGGGACACATGTCCCGCTCCCGCCGACTACACGGGAGGCAGCGCTACAAATAACGGCACTGTTATTGACTATTTTTCGGCGCGTTACCGGACCGCACTGCTAAAACCTTTTCCTTTCCTTGATATTAGTATCGATGATGTAATTCATCACACTTATTATAACAAGTCAATCAGTTATATAAAAGTTTAAGTTTTTTCACTCAGAGCTTTTCTTGCTCAAGAGATCTAAGCCTGGACTCTCAACTCCTTTCATCATAAAATTACTTTTTTTCATGGACAACACCTCCAGTACTTATCGAACCTGTTAAATCGCCTTTATTTGATTAAGCTGTAACTGTTTGGCTGTACTTGACGGCTGTTCTTAAATTGTTTTATTTTTTGCAGTTTCCTGATTACAGTAGACTGGTCAATCCCAAGCACTTTCGCGGCTTTATAAGTACTCCCGTATAGATTAAGCGCCTCATTAATCAACTGGCTCTCCATTTCCAGGAGCGCCTCTTTAAAAGGAAGAACTCCCTGCACCACTACCTTCGCCGAAGTATTCTTCACAACATAGCGCAGGCTTTCCGGCAAGTGTTTGGGGGTAATCACCGTTTCGGGCGCGGTTACGACCATTCTCTCTACAATGTTCTCCAATTCCCTGATATTGCCCGGCCAGTGATATTCATAAAATATTTTGAGAACCTCGGGGGAAAACTGCTTCCGAATGCCATACTTCTTATAATATTTTTCACAGAAGTAGTTTACCAGCGGAACAATGTCCGAGCGACGGTCCCTTAAAGGAGGAATCTGTACAGGGACAACATTCAGGCGGAAGAACAAGTCTTCCCTGAAAGAACCCTGTTGCACCATGTCGGCCAGATTCCGGTTCGTCGCCGCTAAGATACGCACATCCACACTGCGCGTTTTAGTCCCGCCTACTCTGGTGATTTCCTTATCCTGTAACACTCTGAGCAATTTCACTTGCAGCGATAGCGGTAAATCACCAACCTCATCCAAAAGCAAAGTCCCGTTATGAGCCATTTCAAAAATACCGGGTTTACCGTCTTTTCCCGCACCGGTAAAAGCCCCCCGCTCATAGCCGAAGAGTTCTGATTCCAATAACGTTTCCGGAATTGCGCCGCAGTTAATCTTGATAAACGGCCCCTGCTTGCGGGCGCTGTGGCTATGAATATGCTTTGCCAGCACTTCCTTACCCACACCGGAATCACCTATCAGAAGAACCGTTGAGTCGACCTGGGCCACCCTGGTGCACAGGTCAATCACACTTTGCATTACCGGCGAGTTGCTGGATAACTTTTGTTCTTGTTCCTGCTGGCCGTGCCGGCTGCATAATTCCGCCTGATAGCGGCGATTCAGATTTTTACTGTCCTGCAGTTCCTGTCTTAATTTTTCAAACTCAGTGAGGTCCCGTACGTTAATAACGACTCTGATAATCTCACAACGTTCGTTTAACACCGGGTTGCCGGTGATCAAAAGCCTGTTCCCCAGCGGTGATGTTTGAAGATTGGTAACGGCCTTTTTTTTCTTTAAGACAGAATCTACAATCGATGAGGCGTAATGACCGCCGTCGACCAATTTCTGAAAAGGCCTGCCGATAATATTTTCCGCCTTCAGTCCGGTCATCCTGGTATATGCCTTATTGACTTGAGTGACGACACCATCACATCGCGCAATCAAAATACCATCGTATGATGATTCAATCAGCGCCTTCAGTTCTTTGTTCAGTTCTTTAACAGATTCCAATTCATTAGATATAAACTCGATTTCGGATATATCCTGAAAAATACCTACCGCTCCGACTACCTTTCCATCTTCAATAATGGGGCTGCGGTTACTGACGTATATCCTGGTGCCTATCGAATACTTAACCGGAAGCCTTTCGCCGAATTTAGACTCACCGGTCCCAAGGACTTCAAGAAGTCCGGTCGGTATCACAACATCCGCTAAAAATTTTCCAATGGCCTCTTTTCGCGACCTTCTGGTAATTTTCTCCGCGGCGGGGTTGAATGTTGTAATAATGCCGTCCTTGTTGATTGATATAATGCCAGTATTAGCCGCGTTAAGTACAGCATCTAGTTCCCGGCTGATAAACTTGGTATAAGGATAGAGAGAGGCAGCCAGGTCATACTTCGTACTGATACCCTGCAACTTTCCGTCAGCGTCAACAATAGCTATTACCTCACTGGGAGCTGCCCAGGCTTCTTCCTGGTATACATCCGGACTCATACTAATAAAATTAGTCTCCATTACTTCAGCCAGCGGTGTGTCCAGTGAGAGCGACGTCCCGGCACGTAAGGTCAGCCCGCTGCCTACCACTCCGAGCAGACGGCCTTGTTCGTCAACGATGCCGACAACTCCAATAGGATGCGTCTGCCATAAGCGCAACACATCCCCAATTGTCTGTTCCGGACAGAGGGTCAGCGGCGGTTTCTTAATCAGATTAGCCAGCATAAAATCTTATCACCGCCTCACTCCCAGTCATTATAGTATTACTTTTCGATAAACAGGCTCCGCCGGCGGGCGAAGCCTAAATATTTACTTTTAATATTGCCTGTCAGTGACGCAGTTTCATGGCCTGAACCCTCTACCGCGTCACTGACTTTTATTAAACATTAATCTTTGTAATTAGCTAATTATCTGAAATACTACATGTTAATGTTGGAATGTTTTCTATACGGTCTGGCCACATGCTTGTTCTCCAGCATATCCAGAGCCAGGCAAATATTTCTCCTGGTTTCATGCGGCATGATCACATCGTCGATATAACCGCGCTCGGCGGCGCTGTACGGGTTCTGATAAATATCCTTGTACTCCTGAATCCTTTTAGCCGCTGTCTCTCTCGGGTTCTCCGAATTCTTAATTTCTTTGGCAAAAATAACACTGGCGGCTGTTTCCGCGCCGACGATGGTCACTGTGGCCTGCGGCCAGCTAAACACGATATCGGCGCCGGTGTCCTTGCAGCACATGCCGAGATATGCGCCGGCAAAGGATTTACCAATGATAACAGTTACTTTCGGCACAGTCGCGTCAATATAAGCAAACAGCATCTTGGCGCCGTGTCTCAGGATCCCTTTCCAGTCTTCGTCGGGACCGATCATATACGCCGGAGTATCATGAATATTTACGAGAGGAATATTAAACAGGTCGCAGAACCTGACAAACCTTGCAACCTTGTCCGCTGCGTCGCAGTTAATCACGCCGCCCATCCAGTTGGGCTGGCTGGCCACGATGCCTGTGCTTCTGCCGTTAAACCGGCCGAAACCGACAATGACGTTCTTCGCAAATTCCGTATGGATCTCAAAGAACTTGCCGTTGTCAACGATATTATAAATAACATCGTGCATGTCATAGGGCATGTTTCTGTTTTCCGGCATCACTTCGTCCAGTGCCGGCACCATTCTCAGCGGGTCATCCTTACACTCTATGCGCGGCGCTTTTTCCCTGTTGTTCTGCGGCAGGTACGTGAGCAATTCTTTAACCTTGTCGATGCAGTCTTTGTCGTCTTCCACCACGACGTGGGTGCACCCGGACTTAACAGCGTGCGCCTGCCAGCCGCACAGCGTCGGCAGATCAATTTCCTGTCCCAACTGAGTCTTAACAAAAGCCGGGCCGGCAATACCCATAAAACCATATTCACGGCACTGGAAGACAAAGTCCTGCATGACCGGGTGATAAGCCTGACCGCCCAGGCACGGACCCATCAGGGTGGCAATTTGCGGGATAATGCCTGAAGCCAGGTTCTGAGAACGGAACAACCACGCGTAAGCTTCCAGGGTGTCAATACCTTCCTGCAACCTGGCGCCGCCGGAGTCATTCATGCCGATAAAGGGAATTCCCATATCCTTGGCCATATCAATGGCAGCGGCAAACTTCTTGCCATGGTACTCGCCGAAAGTACCCGCCATGGACGTGTAATCCTCGGCGCCGACCATCACCATCCGGCCGTTTACCTTGCCGTAGCCGCAAATAACCCCTTCAGCCGGAATTTCTTTGCCGGCCAAACCGAAATGAGTGGTCCTGTGTTTGATATGCATGCCGATTTCCGTGAAGGTACCGGGGTCGAATAAATACTCCACTCTTTCCCGGGCCGTCATCTTGCCTTCCTTGTGCACTTTCTCGATAGCCTTGTCCCCGCCCATTTTTTTAATCTTTTCTCTTCTTTGGGCCAGTTCAGCGTATAAACTTTCGTGCATTTGAAAACCCCCTAATATTTAGTTTCATAATAGTACTAAATGCGCTTGCGATAGCCAAGCATTGTTTCACCGATGATTAGTTTTTGAATGTTGCTGGTACCTTCAACAATCTGATACGACTTGGCGTCACGATAGTAACGGGCAACCGGGTACTCCTCGGAGTAACCATAGGAACCGTAAATCTTCATGGCGTAATCAGCGCATTTGTTTACTACTTCGCCAACATAGTACTTGCCCATGGAAGTTTCCAAAGTGCATGGCTTACCTTGATCTTTCAGGAAAGCAGCGCGGTACACCAAGAACCTGGCTGCTTCAACTTCAGTCGCCATCTGGGCGATCATGTCGGTGACCATTTGGAACTTGCCGATCGGCACGCCAAACTGCTGCCGTTCATTAGCATAATTCAAGGCCGCGTCCAGGCAGGCCTGCGCCAAACCGAGACCGCCGGCCTGGCAGCCCAAACGGGTGTCGTTTAACTGTTCCATACAGATCTTGAAGCCCTGTCCTTCTTTACCAAGCAAAGCGGATGCCGGAATGCGGCAGTTTTCAAACGTAATCGAACCGACCGGCGCGCCCCATGTGCCCAGTTTGTCGGTAATGGGTTCAACGGTGATACCCGGTGTGTTCATGTCAATGACAAAAGCCGATAAACCCTTAATTTTCTGGGTCGGGTCGGTATAAGCATAGAGCAGGCCCATGTCAGCGACTGTGGCGTTGGAAATCCACATCTTATTACCGTTAACTATATAGCTGTCGCCGTCTTTGATCGCTCTCGTCTTCATCGAACCTACGTCAGACCCGGAGTCGGGTTCGGTAATGGCGAACATGCCCAGAATACTCGCGTCAACCAGGCCCGGTATATATTTTTTCTTTTGCTCTTCAGTGCCGTATCTCAGAATAGTGCATGCCGGACCATTTTGGTTCATATTGAACGGCAAACGCATCGATGCGTGCACACGCGCTATTTCTTCAGCGATAATAACGCTAGCCAGCCAACCCATCTCGTTCCCGCCGTATTCTTCCGGTATAACACAACCGAAGAACCCAAGTTCAGCCATCTTTTCCACTAAATCCCGGCGGAACCGGTGCGCCTTGTCGTCCTCGTCAACTGTCGGCTTTATTTCCTTTTCCGCGAAATCCCTGGCCACTTTCCTAATGTCTTGCAACTCATCGGTCAATTCGAAATTCATTGTCAAGCCTCCCCTTCATTTTAGCTTATTACATGTTAAAAAATTAACATGCACATCACCCTATAACTATGCAAAAATCTTGCCAGAACAACGTGTACCTCATTGTGCGGTTATTAATAATTTTGTGCCGCTATATCAATGCAATATTGCATAGCTCAAATCAAACAAACCCCCGGCCATTATCTTAAAGTAACAACCTTAAGTTTTCGACTGCGTTTATGCATTACTAATGCATAAACGCAGTCAGGCCGGGGGGAATCATTCTAGAAATCTGGCGTCAGCACAATACGCTGCATTAACTTCCCGCTATGCGCTTCTTCATATGCCTTTAAGATTGTGCTCATCGGTCTCACATCTACAAACGGCTCAACCTTGATTTTGCCTTCAAGCACCATATTCAGCACTTCCGGATAGTATTTCGGCAGGCAGCCCCAAGTACCCACAATTTCAGCATCGAACGCCATTAATCTGGACAGCATATACTCAGTCTTAACCATGCCGAAGCCGACGACCATCATCGTGCTGACAAATGTAAGCAGTCCCAAGGCGATTTCCTGACCGGCTTTCGTCCCGGTGCACTCAAAAATCTTCAACCCGTAGTTGGGCAATTTCTTTTCTTTTGAATATGCCTTGAAATCAGCTGAAATCGCTTTAACGTCTTTGTCCAGCGTGCTGATCGCGTAAGTTGCGCCATAATTCAGTGAACGTTCCAGTTTTTCCTTATTTCTCGCAATCGCGATCACTTCTTTAGCGCCCATTGCCGCGACGATCTGAGTCATGTATACGCCAATCCCGCCGGTCGCGCCGATAACGATGGCGACGTCTCCTTCTTTAATGCCAGACTTGATAGCGGCCTGATACGGCGAGGTAATCGCGTCGGCAACAACGGACAGCTTTTCTAAAGCAAAGCCTTTCTTGTCTTCAACTACGCACAGGTCAGCAGCGGGAACCGGTATATAATCAGAAAAACCGCCATAAATTCCCAGGCTATTGCCGGGCATCGCCTGCTTCAAGCAGCGGTTGCCGCGGCCGGAAGCGCAGATGGGGCAGTTATTGCAAGGCATAACCGCCGGTACGATAACTTCTTTACCAATTAATTTTTCTTCACCGGCAACAACAGTTCCGGCAATCTCATGGCCGAGTGTTAAGGGCGGCTTGGTGACAGTGGGGACGCCATCATAAAAGTAGCCGACATCGGTGTGACAAACACCGCAACCGGCAATTTTAACCAGGGCTTCACCGGGCTTAAGTTCCGGCACGTCGATAGTTGTCTTTTCCAGCTTTCCGGGCTCAACCATCTGCCAGGTATTGATCTTGGTCGGTACATCCATTATGTTTACCCCCTTTTTTATTTAAGTAACTAATAAGTAACCAACTATGAAAAACACAAATCGAATCGATCCGGACGTTAACGGCTCACTATTTCCCCTGCCAAACCGGTTTGCGCTTCTCCATAAAAGCAGCCAGGCCTTCCTTGGCATCATGAGAAGACATCAATTCTTGCAAGTATATTCTGTCAATTTCTTTCAAGCCTTCGACAAAACTTTTGTTCAAACCCGCACGCGCCGCTTTTTTGGTTTTTGCCAGGACAAACGCGCTGTTGGCAAGGAATTTCTTGATATATTCTTTAACTCCGTCGGCAAAGTTTTCCGCCGGCAACACCGCGTTGACCAATCCAATCTGTTCCGCCTTGGCTGCCCCGATTACCTCACCGCTCAAAAGCAGTTCCATCGCCCTCGGCCACGACAGCAAGCGAGGGAGCATATAACCGGCAATGGGCGGGAATACGCCTACCGCTATTTCCGGCTGGCCCAGCTTCGCTTTTTCCGAAGCCACTACCACGTCGCAGAAGATCACCAACTCGCAGCCGCCGCCAAGGGCCGCTCCGTTCACCGCGCAGACGATCGGCTTTTCCATCTCATCCATGGTCAAAAACAGGCGATCGAAAACATCGATCATCGCCTCGACCTTGTCCGGCGTATGATCGGCTACATCCACCCCGGCCGAGAATGCCTTGCCGGCGGCGTCCAGCAGGATTATTTGCCCAGTTTCCTGCTGCGCCCATTTGAAGGCGAGGATCAGCTCTTCCATCATGGCAATAGTCAAGACATTAAGCGGCGCCCGGTCGAGGGTAATATTCACGACCCCGCCTTCGTTTTTCACCTTGACGAACTCGTAGCTCAAGAGAAAGCCTCCTTCCGGCTACAAGCGAAGGGGCGTTAGCCACCCCTTCGCTTCAGTTTTAACAAAATATCTTCAGATTTCAGTTTACGATATCAATCTTACTATTACACACGCTTGGGCAGTACGGCGTCTACAAACTCCTGGGTATACGGCTTGCCTTCGGCGCACAGCCGGCGGTATTCGATAAAGTCGCAGACATCCACGCCGCCGGTGAGCTTCTTGTTGCTGAAAGCGTTGAAGCCGAGGTATGCTTCGGCGTTCATGTTGGCAGCCAGCCAGTGCCTGTTAGGCAGCTTGGACATATCCCAGAAGAACTTTTTCTTCTGGCGGATGCCGTCGATGGAGAACATCAGGCACTGCGGCATAAGGTTGGTAAAGGTCCAGACCAGCTTGTCGACTTCCTGATCGACCAGGGAGAAGTCGACTTCACATTCTTGAATAAGCGCTTTGGCCTCTTTAGCCGCGTCGCCGGTCTTGAATTCACCGTATACAATGGCGCCGTCATCGATGATCTTGTCGGTGATGACCTGCGGGTTTCTGATGAACTTGCCGTCTTTCTTCAGGACCGGCAGGGCCTTGGTGATCATGCCGTTGTATTGCATTTTGTAGGCGCTCCACATTTCGCAGGAAACGCAGTTCCACATGCCTTTTTCAGCGCCCAGATACCACATGATGTAGTCGGTGGAGCCGCCGGCCGGGGCGGAACCGTGGCGGGGGCCCGCCTGCCCGTAAATAGCCAGGTCGGAAGAAATAGTAATGTCGGTGGCCATGCCGATTTCCTGGCCGCCGGCCACGCGCATCCCGTTAGCCCGGCAGATAACCGGCTTCTTGCACATATAAATAGCGTCCACCATGCCGTTGAACAGGTCCATGTAGAGGGCGTACTCATGAGGCTTCATGCTGTAGTAGTGGGCGTATTCCACAGTGTTGCCGCCGGTGCAGAACGCCTTGTCGCCCACTGCCGTAAAGATAACAGCCACTACTTCCCGGTCCATGGAAGCGCGGTGCATCCCGGCGATAACGCCTTTAACCATATCTGTGGTGTAAGAGTTGAACTGCCTCGGGTTGTTAAGAATTACCCAGGCGGTATACAGGCCCTTGACTTCATTTCCTTTCGGGTCCTTGACAGGCCTCTTTTCGTAAACTACACACGGGGCCTGATCCATTGTACCAAAATGCTCGTCGCCGAAGAGATCGTGGTTCTTAATGCCTTCCTCGCGGGGCCACTTATAAAGATCCATATCCATCCTCCTGTTTTTTAAAATTCATAAGCAAGTTATCATAATATAAATTCACAAAATACAAACTGCCGCAGATCAAAGGTGGCGATAACGTCTTTTAAACCACCTCCTTAATGGGTGAGGATATTCTCTACGAGCTGCAGCCGGTCTTGGCGTTATAATGCCTCATCCAGGCCAGACCTATCCTCCTAGGCCGGTAGAAACTCGTAGGTAACTTGACCGTCAGGCAACTTAACGATCTCCACTTTCACAGGCATACCGACTTTCAGAGTCTCAACAGGCACGCTCTTGTTCATGCGGCCTAAAACCTTAACCTCGCCGAAATCCACCACCACAATGGTATAGGGGGCATCGGCCTCAAAGCCGGTGGGCGCATACATCGTATGCGTAAAGGTCGCTATTGTGCCGCTACCTTCAATTGCTTTCCACTCCATGTCGTCACCCAGGCAATTAGCGCAGTCAGCCCGCGGGGGGAAATAAGCCTGGGAACAGGTCCGGCACTTTGTGTATGTCAATTCGCCCTTGTCCAGGTAGTCAACAAATTCCGCCACCTTGGCCTGAGACGTGAAACTTTTACTTCCGAACCGCTCAAATCCCATTATCCTTACCTCCCGAAAATAATGACGTTTCCATAAATACCAACGCCGCCAATATTGTGAACCAAACCTATTTCCGCACCGGGCACTTGAATCGCGCCTGCCCTGTTACGCAGCTGAAGCACTATGGTACGCACCTGTGAACCGCCTGTGGCGCCGATCGGGTGACCTTTCGACAACAAGCCGCCGTCAACGTTGACAGGTATTTTACCTTCTTTGTAAGTTTCGCGGTTACGGATAAGTTCCCGCCCCTTGCCGGGTTCGGCGAAACCCAGCATCTCATAAGCCATCAACTCAGCGATTGTAAAGCAGTCGTGGACTTCAGCCACATCAATATCCTGCGGGCCTACGCCGGCCATTTCATAAGCTTCCTTGGCCGCCAGCCTGGCGCAATCAAGACCGGTAAAAGTACTGCGTCCGGTGACGTTCATCGGCGCGCTCGCCGCTCCCATGCCAAGAATATATACCGGTTCCTTGGAAATCTCTTTAGCTCTGTCGGCGCTCGCCAAAATAACACACGACGCGCCGTCTGCGTTGGCGCAGCAGTCAAAAACTTTCAGCGGGCTGCAAACCGGACCGGCTTCCAGCGCCTGCTCCAGAGTTACCTCTTTACGGTAGACCGCCTTCTCATTGAGCATGCCGTAACTGGCCGCCTTGACCCTGATTAGCGCCAAGTCCTCTTCCGTGGTGCCGTACTTGGCAAAGTGCGCCCTGGCATGCATGGCGTAATACGCGGGCATCAAGGTCCCGAACGGCGATTCAAACATAATGTCAGCGCCGCGCCCCATCCGTTCCTGGGAATCGGCAGAAGTAATCTCAGACATTTTCTGGAATCCCAGCACAACCACTATGTCGTGCAGTCCGGACTTGATTAAGCCGTAAGCTACTCTTATGCCGGATGTGCTTGAAGAGCAGACATTCTCCACGATAAAAGTGGGCTGCGGGTTAAGTCCCAGGTACTCGGCAATCAACCCTGACGGTGTGCGCTGCTTGTCATACTCAGGCGCGGAGCAAACCACCGACGCCCCAACATCTTTAACACTGATTGCTGCATCCTGCATGGCCTCTCTAAAGGCTTCAAAGGCCAGTTCTCTAATTGAGCCCTGATAGCCGCGCACAAAAGCGCTTTGGCCGACACCGATTACAGCCACGTCCTTTGGCATA
>Ga0067045_1032179_pt1 | contig 10700 bp, 10 predicted proteins | sample TerdegcTABiofilm_FD_59184 | JGI IMG/M metagenome (GOLD analysis project Ga0067045, IMG submission 59184) | Combined Assembly of (Gp0054472, Gp0054536) Wastewater bioreactor microbial communities from Singapore -Terephthalate degrading...
TGATCGTGCTCGATGAGCAGGACCGTTCGCTGTGGGATGCCCAGATGATCGCCGAGGGCTGCGCCTTGATCGAGCACGCGCTGGGCCGGGGGGAGATCGGGCCGTATTGTCTGCAGGCGGCGATCTCGGCAGTGCATGCCGAGGCACCCACCGCCGGGGACACCGATTGGGCGCAGATCGTCGGTTTGTACGATGTCTTGCTGCAGGCGCTGCCTTCGCCGGTGATTGAACTCAACCGGGCCGCCGCCCTATCCCGGCGTGACGGGCCCTTGGCGGGGTTGACCCTGGTCGACGGGATTTTGCAGCGCGGCGAGTTGCTCGATTATCACCTGGCGCATTCGGCGCGTGCCGAGTTCTGTCGGCAACTGGGTCGAGTGGAGGAGGCGAGGGCGGCTTATCAGCGTGCGCTGGAACTGACCCAGCAAGTGCCGGAGCGCCGCTTCATCGAACGGCGCCTGGCGGAGCTGGGGCGCACCTGAGGCCGGCTTCACTCGAGCATCCTCTCTAGCAACCAACTGCCTGCCGGACCCGGCGGGTGCAAGCGTGACCAGAGCGCATCCACCGAGACCGGCCGAGGCCAGCCGCGGACGTTGAGCTCCTGCAGGGTGCCGGCGCCAAAGCGTTCGACCAGCCAGCGCGGCAGGGGCGCCCAGCCGAATCCGCCCTGGGCCATTTCCAGCAGCATCAGGTAACTGGGGGCTGACCAGACTCGCCCCTGGGCGCGGGCCTCATACGGATTGATGATGGTCGCCAGGCGCAGTTCGCGGTGCTGTTGCAGGGTTTGCCGATCGATTTTCGGCAGGCTCGCCAACGGGTGCGTGGGCGCCACGAACAGGGCGATCTCGGTGTGCTCATCGACGGTGGCGCTGTCCAGGTCCGGCGGGTAGCGCTCCTGCATTTCGGCGAAGGCCAGGTGTGCGCGACCGCGTTGCACCAGGGCAACCAGGTCATCGCATTCGGCGATCAGGCATTCCAGTTCGAGGTCCGGGTAACGCTGTTCGAAAGCCGTCAAGGCCGCTTCGAAACGGTCCGATTGATAGGTGTCGGAAAGCGCGACGGTCAGCTTCGCTTCAACCCCCTGGGACAACTGCGCGGCGCTCATTTCCAGGCGACTGGTGGCAGCGAGGATCTCTTCGGCGCGCTGCAACAGCACATGCCCGGCCAAGGTCAGGGCGGGCTTGCGGGTACTGCGGTCGAACAGTGTCAGGTTGAGGTCGATTTCCAGGCTGGCCACCGCCGCGCTGATGGTCGACTGGCTCTTGCCCAGCTTGCGCGCTGCGGCGGAAAACGAGCCTTGGGTGGCCGCCTGGACGAATGCCAGCAGGACTTCATGTGAGGCCATGAACTATCGCCTTGATCGATGGTTATTGGTTATGAAGTATCGGCACTGTGCTGGATGATGGCAACACATTCACCCACCGGAGCCGGCTCATGAGTCCTCATAAATCCCTCACTGAACGTGTGTTTCAAGCCATCGGCTTCGAGCTGCTGGCGGTCATGCTGTGTACGCCTTTGCTGGCGTGGCTGATGGACAAGCCGCTGGTCGACATGGGCGTCGCGACCATTGCCATCGGCCTGATTGCCCTGGCCTGGAACGTGTTGTTCAACGGCCTGTTCGACCGGTTGCTCAAACGCCTGGCGCTGGTGCCCAGTGCCGCGACCCGGGTGCTGCATGCCTTGCTGTTCGAGGGCGGCCTGGTGGCAGTCAGCGTGCCTTTGATTGCCTGGTGGCTGAACGTCAGCCTGCTTGAGGCGCTGATTCTGGACATCGGGGTGCTGCTGTTTTTCCTGCCGTACACCTACGTCTACCACTGGGCCTATGACGTATTTCGGGAGCGGATGTTGCTGGCGCGGGCAGTGCGCTGATTGACCTTGTCCGATCTCGTCGCAGCGCGAGACGGCGTCAATGGCCGGGCCCTGCCTCAGCGTCTGCTCGACAGTTGTTGCGGGGCCAGGAACGCATCGTGGAAGTAATCCCGGAAGGCCTGCATCGCCGGGGTAAATGCCCGTTCGCGGTGCCAGGCCAGGCCCACACTCATGGGGGTGACCGGGTCGGTGATGGTGAGGGTCTCGATGCGCTTGCCCTCCAGTGACCAGGGGCGGTGCACCAGGTCCGAGAGGATCGCCACGCCGCTGCCATTGGCGACCATGCTGCGAACCGCTTCCACCGAGCTGGTGCGCACCCGTACTTTCGGTTGCTGGTGGGCGTGTTCCCAGTAACGCATTGCGGCCTGTTCGGCCTCGTCGACGGTCAGCAGGATGTAGGGTTCCTGGGCCACATCCGCGAGGCTGACAGCCGAACGCTCGCACAGGGGGTGACGGCTGGGCAGCCACAGGCGGCGTTCGGAGTTGAACAGGATTTCCGAGACGATGTCGGGGTGCGTCAGGTTCGCGGTCAGCACCACCGCCATGTCGAAACGCCCCTCCAGCAAGCCAAGTTCGATGGCCTGGCGTTCCTGTTCGTGGACTTCGATGGCGACATCCGGGTGCCAGTGTTCCAGGCGTTGCAGATGGTGGGGCAGGAAGTAGCCGATGACCGTGTAGCTGGCCGCCAGGCGCAGCCGGCCACTGGCGCGCACATCCGGCAGTGGGCTGTTGAGGGCGTCATCGACGCTGCGCAGAATCACGTAGGCGCGGTTGAGAAAGTGCCGTCCGGCATCGGTCAGGCTCATGCCCTGGGCCGAGCGCTGGAACAGCAGGGTGCCGAGCATGCCCTCCAGTTCCTTGATCGCGGTGGTCACCGCTGACTGGGAGATGTTCAGGTGGATCGCCGCTTGGGAAATCTGCCCGATCTCGGCGGTGGCGACGAAATAGCGGACTTGGCGCAGGGTCAGTGACATTGAGACTCCGGGCGAACAGGTATCTGTTTTTCAGAAGATACCCTATCTGTTAATAGATCTTCCCAAGGGGGTGGCCGGAATTTAACGTGGCCTGCATGAAGTCACAAGCGTCAGGAGCACGTGTCATGCAGGCAGTAGATTTCAATTCGGACATGGGTGAAGGCTTTGGCCCATGGACCATCGGCGACGGCGTCGACACAGAGCTGATGGCCTTCATCAGCTCGGCCAACATCGCTACCGGTTTCCATGCCGGTGACCCCGGCACCATGCGCCGCACCGTCGAACAGGCCAAGCGCCAGGGCGTGGCCATCGGCGCCCACCCGGGGTTCCGCGACCTGGTGGGGTTCGGTCGCCGCCACATCAATGCACCGGCCCAGGAGCTGGTCGACGACATGCTCTATCAACTCGGCGCCCTGCGCGAACTGGCGCGAGTGCAGGGCGTGCCCCTGCAACACATCAAGCCCCATGGCGCGTTGTACATGCACCTGGCGCGGGACGAGGAAGCGGCCCGCTTGCTGGTGGAAAACCTGCAGCGCCTGGAGCCCGGACTGCTGCTGTATTGCATGCCTGGCTCCGTCATCTGGCGGGTCGCGACAGAACTCGGCCAGCCGGTGATTCGCGAGTTCTACGCCGACCGCGAGTACGACCTCAGCGGCTCTATCGTCTTTACCCGCCATGTGCGCGCCCACGATCCGCAGCAGGTCGCCGCACGGGTGTTGCGTGCCTGCCAGGAGGGCGTGGTACGCACGGTCGAGGGCCAGGACCTGGCGATCGAATTCGACTCGATCTGTCTGCACAGCGATACGCCGGGTGCCCTGGCGTTGGTCGAGGCCACACGCAAGGCGCTGGACGCCGCGGGGATCACGGTGCGCGCCCCCCGCTGAACACGGACCCGGCGCACAGACGCCCGGGGCGACCCAACGATGGATTTTTTGCCTGCCTTTCTACAACTATTCCAAAAGGAACAGACATGGCCGAACACACAGTTATCACCCCATTACCAGGGACCTTCTATCGCAAAGCCACGCCGGAGTCGGCGAACTTCGTCGAGGTCGGTGCGCAGGTCAGCGCCGACACAGTGATTGGCCTGATCGAGGTCATGAAGCAGTTTTCCGAACTGACCGCCGGGACGGCCGGTCGCCTGAGTGCATTCCTGGTGGAAGACGGCGATCCGGTGGAACCGGGTCAGGTCGTCGCAACACTCGACGACGAGTGAGGGGCACGATCATGACCCAAGGCATCACTAAACTGCTGGTCGCCAACCGTGGCGAAATCGCCGTGCGGATTATCCGCGCCGCCCAGGAACTGGGCATTCCAACCGTTGCCGCGTGCAGTGAGGCGGACCTCGACTCCCAGGCCGCGCGCATGGCCGACGAAGTGCACCTGCTCGGCCCGGCCCGCGCCGACAAAAGCTACCTGAATGTCGAGGCCCTGCTGGGCGCCTTGAAAGCCACCGGGGCCAACGCAGTGCACCCAGGCTATGGCTTTCTCTCGGAGAACGCAGACTTCGCCGAAGCGGTGCAGGCCGCCGGGGCGATTTTTGTCGGGCCCAGCCCACAGACGATCCGCCGCATGGGCGACAAGGCCGAGGCGCGACGCACCGCACAAGCTGCCGGCGTGCCGGTGGTGCCGGGTTCGCCTGGCGAGCTGTTTGACGTCGAGGCCGCACTCGCGGCAGCCGAGCACGTGGGTTTTCCCCTGCTGATCAAGGCCTCGGCCGGTGGTGGCGGACGGGGTATTCGCCTGGCGGAGAGTCCCGCGCAACTGCGCGAAGAGTTCCCCCGTTCCCAGCGCGAAGCCCAGGCGGCATTTGGCAATGGCGCGGTGTACCTGGAGCGTTTCATCAGCCGTGCCCGGCACATTGAAGTGCAGGTACTGGGCGACGGTAAACACGCGGTTCACCTGTTCGAACGCGAGTGTTCGCTGCAACGCCGGCGGCAGAAGATCTTTGAGGAAGCGCCGTCGCCGGCCCTCGATCCGCAACAGCGCGAAACCCTCTGCGCCAGCGCCGTTCGCTTGACCGAGTCCCTCGGCTATCAGGGTGCCGGGACCCTGGAGTACCTGTATGACGACGCCAGTGGTGAGTTCTTCTTTATCGAGATGAACACGCGGATCCAGGTCGAGCACCCGGTCAGCGAGCTGATCACCGGCATCGACCTGGTTCAGGCGATGTTGCGAATCGCCGGCGGCGAGCCGTTGGGCCTGCGCCAAAGTGATATCCGACTCAATGGCGCGGCCCTGCAAATGCGCCTGAATGCCGAAGACCCGGCCCGGGACTTCTTCCCAAGCCCGGGCCTGGTCGAAGCGTTGTCGTGGCCGCACGGTCCGGGCGTGCGGGTCGACAGCCATCTGTATGAAGGCTATCGGGTGCCGCCGTACTATGATTCGCTGCTGGCCAAACTGATTGTCCACGGTGGCGACCGCGCCCAAGCGTTGGCCCGGGCGCGGGTTGCCGTGGCCCAGACCCGCTTGAGCGGCATGGCGACGACCCTGGGGTTGCATGCCGAGCTGCTGGAGCAACCTTGGCTGCACGACGCCGACTTCCACACCGGCACCCTGGAAACCTGGCTGGCCGCGCGCCGCAGTGGAGGTGCAGCATGAACAAGCCGATCCGCTACAGTTTTGGCGCCGATGAACACCTGTTCGCCGAAGTCAGTGACAGCATGTCCCTGGAAGCGTTCTTCAAGGGCATGGCCGTGACCCGTGCGGTCGAGCGCCTGGCCCTGGATGGGGTGCTGGACGTGTGCCTGGCCAACGCCTCGTTCCAGATCCGCTTCGATCCGGACCGCATCGCGCCCCATGACCTGCTCGAAGCGGTCAAGGGCGCGGAGGCCGAAGCGGTTGCCGAACGCACCCTGCATACGCGGATCATCGAGATCCCGGTGCTCTACAACGACCCCTGGACCCACGAGACCCTGATGCGTTTTCGTGACCGGCATCAGGACCCCAGTGCCACGGACCTGGAGTACGCGGCGCGGATCAATGGCCTGGCCGACGTCGAGGCGTTCATTGCCGCCCACAGCGGTGCGCCGTGGTTCGTCTCGATGGTCGGTTTTGTCGCCGGCCTGCCGTTCATGTTCCAGATGGTCGAGCGTGAGCGTCAGTTGCAGGTGCCCAAATACCTGCGGCCCCGCACCGACACGCCGAAACTGACCCTGGGCCACGGCGGCTGCTTCGGCTGTATCTACTCGGTGCGTGGCGCCGGTGGTTATCAGATGTTTGGCGTGACGCCAGCACCGATCTACGACCCACAGCAGAACCTGGCGTACCTCAAAGAGCACATGGTGTTTTTCCGTCCCGGCGACATTGTGCAGTTCAAACCCATGGACCGCGCCGCCTACGATCAGGCCGTGGCCGAAGTGGATGCGGGGCGCTTCGACCTGCGGATTCGGCCGGTGGAGTTTTCCCTGGACGCGTTCCTCGCCGACCCCGTCGGCTATCCCAAGTCGTTGCAGGAGGTGCTGGCATGATCAAGGTACTCAAACCCGGTCTGGCCACCTCGGTACAGGACCTGGGCCGCGAAGGTTACTACCACCTGGGGATTCCCCCTTCCGGTGCGCTCGACCAATACGCCCTGAGCGCGGCCAACCAGTTGGTCGGCAACCCGGCCGGGGCGGCGGCGCTGGAGTGCACGCTGCTGGGACCGGAGCTGGAGTTTGCCGATGACGCGCTGGTGGCGGTGTGTGGTGCGCACATGACGCCACGGGTCGATGGCGTGGAAATGCATGCCGACACCGCGTTCACGGTCAAGGCCGGCCAAGTGCTGCGTTTTGATTTCCCCAAGGCCGGCGCCCGCGCATACCTGGCGGTGGCCGGTGGCATTGATGTGCCGCTGGTGCTGGGCAGTCGCTCAACCTATGCGTTGGGGGCGCTGGGCGGGTTCCAGGGGCGCCGGTTGGTGGCCGGTGACGAATTGCCGGTGGGTGTTGCCAGTGGCAAGAGCCGCGCAGGGGCCAGTCTGCCCATGGCGTTGCGGCAGTCGCTGGGCGGCGAGATCAGCCTGCGGGTGGTGCCGGGCTTGTACTACGAACGCCTGACCGAAGCGGCGGCCAGTAGCTTTTTCGCTGAGCCCTGGACGGTCGGCTCGGAGGCGGACCGCATCGGCTATCGCTTCAAGGGTGGCAGCGCCTTGAGTTTCCAACCCCGGGAGCAGCCGTTCGGGGCCGGTTCCGATCCGTCGAACATCGTCGACAGCTGTTACCCGATCGGCTCGATCCAGGTTCCGGCCGGGCTCGAACCGATCGTGCTGCATCGCGATGCAGTGTCCGGTGGTGGCTACGCGATGATCGGTACGGTGATCAGCGCCGACCTCGACCTGATCGGCCAGATGCAGCCTAACCAGAAGGCGCGGTTTGTCGCGGTGACTCTGGAGCAGGCGCTGGAGGCGCGACGTTCCTATAAGAAAAAACTCAGCTGCCTGAGCAAGCTGTTCCCTTCCTGATTCTGCCCGCCGCATCGCGCGGGCCATGCCAAACGGTACGCCAACGCCGCACTTCGGTGCGGTGACGGCTGCCCGCGCTTCAACCTTTGACTGGTTCTGGAGTTCACGCATATGGCTGCTTTATCGCAATCGAGTCAAACCGGGCAGGACCCGGCCAATCACCCGGTCCCTGCTGCAGCACGCATGGGCCGGCTGTCCCTGACCATGGCCTGGTGGGCCGTGTGCAGCGCCATGTTCTATATCGTGGTCGGCGCGTCCCTGGCGTTGTCCTATGGCACCCGCAATGCGCTGATCGGCATGCTCCTGTCGGTGCTCAGCTACGGGCTGATCAACAGCGTGCTCAGTCGTTTTGCGATTCGCAGCGGCCTGTCGGTGGCGCTGTTTTCGCGGTTGTTGTTCGGCAGCACCGGTGCCTGCCTGGCGACGTTGATCTTCTTCTCTACGGCGATCTACTACGCGGTGTTCGAGGGCTCGGTGATCGCGGTGGCGCTCAACCACCTGTACCCGGAGCTGGTCTACCCGCTGGCTGCCTTGCTCGTGGTGCTGTACAGCGTGCCGATGATCCTGGGGAGCGTGCAGCACTGGCTGGACAAGCTCAATGGCGTGTTGCTTCCGATCTATCTGGGCGGTCTGCTGGTGGCGGTGGGGTTGTCGATCAGTCGCTACGGTTACCAGCCGCAGTGGCTGGATTTCGGGCCGGCCAATCCCAGTGCGTTTGGCTGGTGGGATTGCTTCGTCGCGTACATGGGCGTCTGGGTGTTGATGCTGTTCACCTTCGACTATGCCCGTTTCGGCAAGCCCGAGGATCAGACTTACCACGGCCGCTGGAACTTCGGCATGCCGTTCTACGCGGTGACGTTTTTGCTCAATGGCGCGGCGGGGATTTACCTGGTCAGCAGCATTCCCCATGAGGGCGCATTGAACGAAGTCTCGGTGGTGATGGCGATCCTGCAACTGATGGGGTTGTGGGGCCTGTTGTTTGTCTGGGCCACGCAGACCCGGATCAACACCGCCAACTACTACCTGGCGACGCTGAACATGCAGGCGTTTTTCGGTCGGTTCGGTGTGCGCGGCTCGTACCTGGTGTGGGCGCTGGCGGTGGGGGTGATCGTCTACGGCCTGATGCTGGCCGATGTGTTTGCCTACCTGCTGAAGGCGCTGGCTTATCAAGGGATCTTTGTGGTGGCCTGGGTGGGTGTGGCGCTGGCGCAGATCCTCTATGGCCGCAGTGATGTGACGGCGCTTGCGCGGGTGTCGGCCTATAACCCGGCAGGTTTGGTGGCCTGGTTTGGCGGCACGGCGCTGGGGCTGATGCTGATGTTTGCCGGCCCGGGGCTGAGCAGTTTCTCCGCACCGTTGACCGGAGTGCTGGCGTTCGGGCTGCAGTTCGCACTTTCGCGCCGGCAGGCGGCAAGCGTGGTGAGCCCAACCCGGTAGCCGCTGCTGGGTGTTCAGAACGCTGGGGGTGAGCCGCCCATAGGGGCGGCTCGATCAGGGCAGGCGTCAGGTGGCTCAGTAATCTGCGCGCTTGCGAAACGCCCAGCGTCCGGCAATCAGCGTGAAGGTGGCGACCAGTGCCACCAGCACCCAGAACCCGTGGGGGTCACCGGACAGCGGTACGCCGCCGACGTTCATGCCGAAAAAGCCGGCAATGATGTTGATCGGCAGGGCCAGTACGGTGACCACGGTCAGGGTGAACAGGGTGCGGTTGCTCTGTTCGTTGAGGTTGGCGGCGATTTCTTCCTGCAGCAGTTTGATCCGCTCACCCAGGGCCGTGAGGTCGTTGATGATCAGCGCAAATTCTTCGGTGGATTTGCGCAGCTCCTTGACGTCTTCCTTCTGCAACCACTGCGGCGGGCGGTTGAGCAGGCGCAGCAGGGAGCCGGGTTCCAGGGCCAGCAGGCGTTGCAGGCGCACCAGCACCCGGCGGTTGGCGCCCAGTTCGGCGCGGTTGGTCGACAGCCGCGAGGACAGCAACTGGTCCTCGACCTGGTCCACGCTGAGGCTGGTCTTGCGCACGATCTGGGTCAGTACTTCCCCTTGGTCGCGGAGCAGATGCACCAGCAACTCCAGGGGCGAGCGAAAACACTCGCCGGCCTTGACCGAGGAGCGCAGTTTGTCCACCGAGTGCAACGGTTGCAGGCGTGCGCTGATGATCAGTCGACTGCGGACGCAGACCCACAGGGTCGAGACATCCGAGGACACCAGGTTGCTGAGATTGAACACCACATCGTTGACCACCGCCAGCAGGGCCGAGTCGACGTGCTCGATGCGGGTCGAACGCGAGCCCTCGTGCAGGGCTTCGAAGAATTCTTCGGGTAAGGCCAGGTGCGTTTTCATCCAGCGTTCGCAGGCCGCGTGGGCCAGGTTCAGGTGCAGCCAGAGAAACTCATCGGCGCTGTCGGGCCGGTGCAGGCGCTGCAGGGCCTGGGCTGAGGTGATTTCCCGACCGGGTTCGCCGGGGCGGAAGCTGAACCCGTAGAGCAGGCCAAAAAGATCGGCGTCGCGGTGGCGTTGGTCGATGCTGTGGTTCATGGCGTCTCGCTGGCGGGAGCGCCCGCCATGCAATTCACAGCGGCGCTTGAGCGGCATCATGGCAAGCCAATCTGACCGTTTTGTGACACCTTTTCGAGCGACAGGGAGGCCTCTAAACCGCTGGTCAGCGCGACTCAAGAAATTCTTGTCAGGGCCGATGACGGCTAGGCTGGTCTGCGCACTTCGGTGTCCGCCTTATTCCTGTCATGAGATATCACTCGATGTTTTTGCAAAAATCCCTGAGAGCCAAACTCCTCGCGTTGCTGAGCGGTAGCCTGTTGGCCATGTTGTTGATCGCACTGGCCAGCTTTCACTTCCTCTCGGCCGGGGTGCAGAGTTACCGCAACCTGATTGAAGGGCCTTTGCATACTTCCCAGTTGATTGACGAGGCCAACCTGCAATTCAAGGTGCAGGTCCAGGAGTGGAAAAACGTGTTGTTGCGCGGCAAGCAGCCGGCGGAAGGGGACAAGTACTGGGCGCAGTTCCAGGCGCGCCAGGGCGAGGTGCAGAACATCCTGGGCGAACTGGTGCGCCAGCCTGGCATCGAGCCTGCGCTGAAGGCGCGCATCGACAGCCTGCGCGAAGCCCATCGAGTCCTGGGCAGCGCCTACCAGCAAGGTCGCGCGGCCTATCTGGCGGCCGGTGCCGATCCGGCCGCCGGCGACGCGGCGGTCAAGGGGGTGGACCGTGCCACCAGCGAGCAGATGAGCGAGTTGGTCAGCGAGTTGCGCAAGCGCGGCAACGCGCAATCGCTGCAGATCAGTGCCAGCGCCGATCGCACCGTGCTGCTGGGGATGGTGGTGATGTTGGTGTCGGCGCTGCTGATCGGGCTGTTGAGCCTGTGGCTGGTCAACCGTCATTTGGTGGAGCCGATCCGTCAGTTG
>Ga0067045_1032180_pt1 | contig 10698 bp, 10 predicted proteins | sample TerdegcTABiofilm_FD_59184 | JGI IMG/M metagenome (GOLD analysis project Ga0067045, IMG submission 59184) | Combined Assembly of (Gp0054472, Gp0054536) Wastewater bioreactor microbial communities from Singapore -Terephthalate degrading...
GGGATGCTGCAAACCGACGCGTTACTTTTAAAGTTGTTCCAAAGAAGTAGCATAAACAATAATTTAATGTTGATATTGATGCACACGTGTAGAGCCAGTTTTACAACTGGCTCTACGTTATTGTAATAAAGGTTTACCTGATATGCGTGGTGTAGTTTCTAAAGTAATGGGGCTTTATTATACCGTATATCATGATGCCTCATATACAAACTGTGTGTTGAGAGGTAAATTACGTCAGAAATTTGAATCTGATAATGAAAAGTTTTCTAATCCGGTTGCTGTTGGCGATGAGGTTGAAATAACGATAGCCGATGATGGTACAGGTGTTATTGAAGATATAATTCCCCGGAAAAATTATTTTTCACGCAAAGAAAAAGGTAAACACAGAAAAATAGATATCATTGCCGCAAATTGCGATTGTGTTGTTGTCATGCAGTCATTTGCACTGCCAAAGCTGAATTTGCGATTTGCTGATAGAATAGCAGTCAGGTGTGGACAGCAACATATTCCACTTATTCTGTGTGTTAATAAATATGATTTAGCTTTGAAAAAAGATATTGAATATGTACACGATTATTACAAAAATACTGATATCAGTATCATAATGACCAGTGCTAAAACGGGTCACACTATTGACGAGTTTAAAGAACTCTTATACAATAAAACTTCAGTCGTTGTTGGCTATTCAGGAGTTGGCAAAACGAGCATATTGAATACCATGTATCCACATCTGGATCTTAGGGTGGGGGAGGTTTCTGCAAGCACTGGTAAAGGTAAACACACTACAACCAATGTTTCCATGATAATCGTGGAAGAGCACACGCGAATTATTGACACTCCTGGCCTTCGTGAATTTGGGATTATGGATATTGAGCCTCATCTGGTGAGTACATATTTTTATGAATTTGAAAAATATGCTGCCAGATGTGCATTTAAGCCCTGCACCCATGACCATGAACCAGATTGCGAAGTGAAGCGGTTGGTGGAAAAAGGTGTAATATACCAAGAACGGTATATTTCATATATTAATATTCTCTATTCATTAAAAGATTATTATGCAACGATGTATTCATGATAACTGTAAATCATGTTGGGTTAACATTTAATCATCATTCAGTGTTGCAAGATGTGAGCCTTTCTGTACCACAGGGCTTAATCTATGTCATTCTTGGAAAAAATGGAAGTGGCAAGACAGTTCTGTTAAAAACAATTGCAGGGCTATTTCCTCATTTTACAGGAACTATCGCGTTAGCTGGAATTCCGTTACAACAATACCTTACGCTCTCTATAGAAGAAAAAATGAAACGCAATATAACCATGGCGTATGTGTTCCAGAAAGGCGGGCTTTTTGATTCCATGAATGTGTTTGATAATGTGGCTTTTGGGTTACGGCGTCGTAAAGTAGATGAGGCGATAGTTACTGAAAAAGTAATGGAGGCTTTAGAATGGGTTGGCCTGTCAGGATCAGAACAAAAATTACCTTCCCAGTTAAGTGGTGGCATGCAAAAAAGAGTTGGGCTTGCTCGTGCATTATGCCTTTCACCATCAATCATTCTGTATGATGATCCCACTGCAGGGCTTGACCCGGTGCTTGCTGATTCAATTTCTGATCTTATTTTGGCAACTCAGGAAAAATACAAGATGACATCTTTACTGGTAACGCAGGATTTAGCTGTAGCCCGTAAAACTGCTAACCAGGTTGGTTTGTTACTGAATGGTATGATTGTTGTAGATATGGAATCACATGAATTTTTTTCAAAGAATAATCCGTATGCAAAGCAGTTCATTGATGGCGATAGTGAAGGGCCAATCGATAGTATGTAAAAAAACGTAACACACCCTTAAATAATATATTAATTAAAATATATTTGACACTGTACTATTATGTTGGTAAAATGATATAAATATGTTTAATAAATTAAACCATATCAAAGGCTATGGTTTTTTATTTTTTATGAGGGTTTATGAGCTATGCAAACACAACGAGAAAAATCTAAGTTAGACTGGCAAAATCTACCGTTTGGATACATAAAGACAGATTATAATATTAGATATTTTTATAAAGATGGGAAGTGGTCTGGAGGAGAGCTTTCAACCGAAGAAACCATCCCTATTCATATTGCTGCACCAGGCCTCCATTATGGACAGCAAGCTTTTGAGGGACTTAAAGTCTTTGAAACTGTGGATGGGCGTATTGTAGCATTCAGACCCGATGAGAATGCAAAGCGAATGCAGCGCAGTTGTGAAAGGATTTTCATTCCTGAAGTGCCTGTGGATATGTTCATTGAAGCTGTGGATAAAGTGGTTGCAGCAAATGCAAAATTTGTACCACCATTTGGTACGGGTGCAAGCCTGTATGTACGGCCTGTTATCTATGGTGCTGGTGCAAGAGTTGGGTTGGGACCAGCGGATGAATATGTATTTATTGTGTTTGTAACCCCTGTGGGACCTTACTACAAAGGCGGATTTAAGCCAGTTAAGGCTCTAGTTGTAGAACAATATGATAGAGCAGCTCCCAATGGTGTGGGGGACTGCAAAGTTGGGGGTAATTATGCTGCTGGATTACGTGGTGGGGAATATGCTAAAAAGAAAGGTTTCCCTATACCGCTGTATCTGGATCCAAAAGAAAAGAAATATGTTGATGAATTTGGGACGTCTAATTTTATAGCAATCAAGGGTAATACCTATCTTACCCCTGAATCAAATTCTATTTTGCCCAGCATAACTAACAAAAGCCTTATGGATATAGCTACGCTTTTGGGAATGAATGTTGACAAACGCCCAATAGCAATAGATGAAGTTGAGCATTTTGATGAGGTGGGAGCTGTTGGTACTGCAGCGGTTATTACACCAGTATGCAGCATCCACTATCGTGACAAAGTATTTACATTCTGCGATGAGGAAAAAGCAGGACCAACTATTACTAAATTATATGAGTATCTTACAAAATTGCAGACAGGTGAAATAAAAGATTCTTTTGGCTGGTTACATGAAATTAAAGTAAAATAGCATAACGAAAATACCTCTGAACATTACTTTTATGGCATATAAGGATATACGATGGATACAGCGTTTTAACCATTATATGAATGCCTTCAGGCAATTAATGAATGCAGTTAATATATATCATGAGCGTGAGTTGTCTGATGTGGAAAAGCAGGGTTTGATACAGGCATTTGAGTATACACATGAGTTGGCATGGAATGTTTTTAAAGATTTCCTTGAAGAACAGGGACTATCAAATTTATATGGTTCAAAGGACACTACCCGACAGGCTTTTAAAACAGGACTTATTGATAATGGCGAAATCTGGATGGATATGATTACAAGTCGTAATATGACTCCCCATACCTACAATGATGCATTAGCACAAGAAATCATAAAAAAAATTGTCAATATGTATAGCAAAGAATTTGAAAAAATGGCTAAACATTTTACTGCACTAAAAGATAAAAAAGAAATATGAAATTTGGTTTGTCAGAATGATTTATTGTTACCATATACATTCGATATTTCATTATTTAAATATATACATGACCCTGATGTAATAGACCACATACATCGTGTTGGACTGGTTTTTTATCAAAAGTAGAATAATCCTTCCTACATTTGTTGAATTAATATTCATTCGTGCTATAGTCTGTAGTAGAAATAAACTACTACGGAATTATATATATGCTAAGCAAACAGCAATATGCCCTATTGCTTGATATTTTTAAAACGGCTCAGAACGCAACAAATAGTGATGCATTTTTATCCAATGTTGTGGATTTACTGCATCATGAAATGAAATCGGTAGCTGTTTCAGTCTATACTCTGGTTGGGGATGAACGGCTGGTACTGCACCATGAAGCAGGTAAAAACTTTGATGAACTGGTAGTGAAAATTTATAATTTTTCGTTGATTGTACGCAAGTCAATTAAAAAGAAAAGCGTTTTGTTTTTACCCACGGCCAAACCTTTTCAACATGATGAAACCGATATCTCCGTAGTAATTATTCCTCTATTGCATGCAGATATAGTCGTTGGCATGGTATGTCTGGTTTTTCCATTAGAGGAACTTCAATATTTACAGAACAATGCACCATTTTTCACGCTCATTGGTAAAATTATAGGCACAATTCGGTATTATCAAACAGGTCTTAAAGTTAGCAAATCCGATATTGCTGAAGAAGAATTTGAAAAAACTATCGCCAGTTTACGGGTGCTTGCTCAGGGGGTGGCGCATGAATTTAACAACATTTTAGCGGTTATAAAAGGGTATGCTGAACTTTTACTTATGAATGAAGCTGTGGATGAATCAGTCAAGGAAGCAGTATCCATTATTGACAAGCAAACAACCCGAGGTTCATCTCTCATTGACAGGCTGAGTGTATTTGTAACGGGTAAAGATATCTCATTTGAATATTGTTCTCTTAATGATTTGATTAAAGAGATAGTTGATGTGCAAAGATTTACGTTAGAAAAAGAATCCATTGAGTGTAAATTAAAATTAGGTAAGCTTCCCGAAATATTTGTAGACTCACGCCAGATAAAAGAGGTGCTTTTAAACTTACTTTCACATGCTCGTTCGGCAATAAAACCCAATAAAAAGGGGACTATCACCATTGAAACATCTTTTAACCGAGATGCAGTCATGCTTAAACTGGTTAATGATGGTGTTCCCGGAAACTGGGGAAATGGTGAGGAACAGAAAGCAAAAGGCAGTAATGGTGTGGATAGTGTAGGAAATGGCATTAATTTAGCAATTGCGTATGGCATAATGCAAAGCCATGGTGGTGATATGACACTATGCCATGACCCTGCCAGGTGTAATGAAGTAACACTCTATTTTAAGCGTTTTAATCCTGCGTTTGATGCTTTAGAAAAAAAAGAAGAAAAAGAGATGCTCTATTTAGGGGAAGTGAGAATTTTAATAGTGGATGATGAAGAGCCAATACGCCAGTTTTTGTCTTCTGCTTTTGAACGGATGGGCTATCAGGTGTTAACTACAGATAATGGGCAGGAAGCCATTGATATATGCACATTTGAAGATATAGATATTGTGTTTTTAGATTATTTAATGCCCGGACATAAAGGTGATGCTGTTTTTAAGTCAATACATGAAGTAAGCCCCAAAACTGAAGTAGTATTTATCACAGGGGTAGATTCAATACCTGATATAGATAAGCTATTAATGATGGGATTGGAAGGTGTTCTTAGAAAACCCTTCAAAATAGAAACAATCATCAAATTAACCAATGAAATAATGGCACGAAGATACAATACACTACAGGATTAAAAGACTTACTCAGATTTTATCACCCGTTCAGCCTGAAGAGCTAAATATTTTACCAGTGTTGGTTCATCAATAAATCCTAAATTCATAAGTATTATGCCAATAAGCCCGCCTTCCTTTTTCTGGATGGACAAAGCTTGATTCAATTGGTCCTGGGTTATCACTCCATCTTCAACTAACAATTCACCTAATAATGGCTTGGCCATAATGCCTCCTTGCTATCGAATTAATTAAAATATATACGTCCATCGTATGTTTGTCTCTATAACAATCGTTTTACTGCATCTTTCCATAGAGCTATTTCACGTTTTCGTGCAGTTTCATTCATAGATGGATTGAAACGTCTTGCTATCTTGTTGAATTTTGCAACCTCATCAATGGTATTATATACTTTTCCCGTTATACCGGCTAAATATGCTGCACCTAATGCTGTTGATTCGGTAACCTCAGGCAGTAGAACTGGTATACCCAATATATCAGCCTGATATTGCATTAAATAGGTATCGCGTGTTGCTCCGCCATCAACCCTGAGTTCGTGAATGTTTTTGCCTGAGTCTTGTTGCATTGCTTCTAAAACCTCATATGATTGCAATGCAATTGATTTTACTGCAGCACGCACAATCTGCTGGGGGGTAGTATCTCGTGTAAGCCCAAAAATAGCGCCCCGTGCATCCATCTTCCAGTATGGTGCACCCAGTCCAACAAATGCCGGCACTACCACCACTTCATCCTCTTTTTTAACTGAAAGCGATACTTTTTCAGCATCAGAACTTTTTTCAATAAATTTCATATAGTCACGAAGCCACTGGACTACAGCCCCACCAATAAATACCGAACCCTCAAACGCATACACCGGCTGACCATTATTATCGCATGTCAGTGTGGTGAGCAATCCATGCTTTGAAAGCATCCATTCATTGCCCATGTTAAGCAGCATAAAACAACCGGTACCGTACGTATTTTTTGATGTTCCTTCAAAAACGCAATTCTGACCAACCATCGCTGCCTGCTGGTCGCCGGCAATACCACCTATGGTTATGCCATCGGGTAGACCTGGTACGCCACTTGTTTCGCCAAAATATGAAGCTGATTCACGTACTTCAGGCAGTATAGTACGCGGTATATTAAGTATTTCTAAAATATCTAAATCCCATATTTTTTCTTTTATATTGAACATGAGCGTACGGGAAGCGTTGGTGTAATCGGTTTTATGCGATTTGCCGCCAGTTAATTTCCACAAAATCCAGGTGTCGATAGTTCCAAATAATAGCTTGCCGCTTTTGGCTAAGTCGCGAGCACCGGGCACATTATCAAGCATCCATTTAACTTTTGTGCCCGAAAAATATGCATCAATCACAAGGCCAGTCTTTTCACGGAATAATTGTTCGTGGCCAGCTTCTTTCAGTTGATTGCATATATCAGTGGTTCTTCGGCATTGCCATACAATGGCGTGATAAATTGGCTTGCCAGTTTCTTCATTCCAGAGCACTGATGTTTCTCGCTGGTTGGTAATTCCAATTGCTATCGCATCCTTTGGATCCAGATTCCCTTTTTGTATAGCTTCAGGTAACAGTTTTACAACTGATTCCCAGATTTCATTAGCATCGTGTTCAACCCAGCCAGGTTTTGGGAAATACTGTGTAAATTCGGCGTAACTACTTGAAATTGGCAATCCATGTTCGTCAAAACAAAATACCCGGTTACCGGTAGTGCCTAAATCAATAGCAATGAGGAACTTTTTACCCATACTGTTAACCCCTTCATTATTTTTATGTGCGATAGTTACTGTACAGTAAAACTACATAGTAAGGGAACTTCTAAAAACTGTTTTTTAGGGATATTCCCTTGGGGGCACACTATATAGGATAAAACTGCTTTCTTTATAATTGCATTGGTAATGATGAAAGCGGTTTTTAGAGGTGCCCATAATTTTATAACAATATAGTAAAGTAAGTATAAAGCTACACAATGTAGTATGTAGATAATTAATACCGTTGAGCGCTTATCCTACTGTTTTAATTAATAATTTGTCAATTAAATTTTGAGGGAGAAAATGAGCTATATATAAAAATATCTTGCAAAGGTATAGCTTTTTTGAAACACTGCTTAACGTTTATTACATTTTTTAAAAATGTGAAAAAAAGCACTATTACAGGATCAGGAATTCTTTTAGTAGTTAAGAATAGTATTTTTATTGTAAGGGAATATTTATTTATATGGATTTATTTGAAACAAAGTATCTGAACAAACTGCAAAATAACCTACCAGTCTTTATTGCAGAAATTGGGCTTAACCATAATGGTAAATTGGATGAAGCCATTGCCTTAATTGAAAAAGCAGCACAAGCAGGTGCAGATTTAGTTAAGTTTCAAGTTTTTAATGCAGAAAAATTTTATTCAGTGTATACAAAATCGCTCCTTAACAATGAAAAGCCCCAGTATGATGATAGCACCATACAGTTTTTTAAAACGTTTGAACTTTCATATAACGATTACAAAACGCTGCAACAGGTTGCGTATGAACATGGAGTTGTATTTTTTGCATCTTGTTTTGATGATGATTCCTTTGCAATGATGGAAAACCTTAATGTGCCATTGTACAAAATAGCTTCGTCAGAGATTGCCAATGTGCCATTATTGCAGAGCATTGCATCCACTCATAAGCCTGTGATTGTTTCCACAGGCATTTCATTGCAGCATGAAATAGCGCATGCAGTAAAGCTTTTGCAAAATGAACAGTGCAATGTAGTGCTCCTGCACTGTGTATCACTGTATCCAGTACCTCCTAGTGCACTTAATCTATTTAGAATCAAAAGTTTACAACAATTATATGGCCTGCCTGTTGGATTTTCAGATCATGCTAAAGACAACAGAGCTTCTATGATGGCTGTTGCATTGGGTGCACGGGTATTTGAAAAACATTTTAAATTATCGCATAATCATGATTGTGCAGATAAGGATGTATCGCTGACACCTAAAGAGTTTGCAGCATATATTGAAGATATTAATACAGCACTGGCAATGTTAGGTGATGGCTCAATTGATTATAAAGAGGATGAAGCAGCCGTTGCGCGATCGGCACGGCGAAGCATTTTTGCAGCACGGGATATACCAGCAGGGACAATCCTTAACTACAGTGATATCATTATCAAGCGACCAGGCGTGGGCCTATCGCCGCTACATTGTGATGCCGTTATAGGGAAAAAAGTAAAACATACAATACAAAAAGATATGCCCATATTGGGAGAGGATGTTGAATGAGTGATTATTACAAGCGCTTTTTTACAATGAAGGTAACAATTTATATACCAAGTAAGCGTACTTTTTTTAAACTATAGAAATAACAAATGAATGTGGATTGAAAAATTTGAGTGAAAACTGTTAAAATTTGATATGTGTATCATCATAAAACTATAAAATTGTTGAATAAAACGAGTTATAAAGAAACATTGTGTTGTTATTGTTTTCTATATACTATAAAACTGAAAGGTGAGGGAATTACAGAATGAAAAAGATAGCCATTGCATTCCTTTTTTTTATCTTAGGCCATCCGGTATATGCATCAACCATTGATTATATATTCAATGATAACCAGCGATTAATGTTAAATCTTGCCACTGATATGATTGGGGCTTCATTAGGATATGATGACATCAGTGAGTTAGTATACATAACGTTCTGGAGCAAAGAGCCTTCTGATGCAAAAAAAATTGATACATTCACTATGTATATTGCCCAGCAATATAAAACCAGTCCCAATGATGTCATTTTTATTTATGAACGGTTATTACAGTCAGTTTATATGATTGAATATATGGCTAATAAGGCTAAGACAAATAAGAAATGGAAGTTTTATTACTACTATTGGGATACCCTATTGCCGGGAACCAAGCTTTTTTGTGATACTTTGAAACAGGCCATTATCAAAGCAGATCCTTCAATTGCAGAAAAAATAAATAATCAAGATGAAAGAATAAAAAACTACGCAATTGACATCGTTAAATACAGGGAAGCTTTGTACGGTGGAGGGTTTTAAAAAAAAAGCCCCTGAGGGGCAAAAGCTCTGTTATAGGCTGCATTAGCACTCTTTAATAATAAGTGCTAACAATAATATATATAAAATTCATTATATCGTCAAATATTTTTTTTATATTTTTAAAGTATTTTACTGTCAGGGTTATACCCCAACTGCACAGATAATTGAAGGGAAGTATCCTTTACAGCATGAATAATGTCCTGTTTGTGTTTAAGTATAAAATCAGCATTGCCTGTAATTGCAAATGCTGCAATAATTCCACTATAGTTAAAGATAGGCCCTCCAATCCCAGCCAAACCCACCACTGATTCCTGATTGTCAAAACTAATACCAGCCTGGCGCACCTTTTTTATTTCTTTCAAAAAGTCTTCCTTTGAGGTAATTGAATTTGGGGTCAGCATCTGAAAGGTGTAATCTTTTAGAATTTCTTCTAATCGTTGCTTTTCCATATAGGCACAGAGCAACTTGCCTATACAGGTTGTATGTGTGGGAATAACTGAACCAGCTTGAGGATAAGACATAAACCTGTTTTCAGGTTCAACGCGGAGTACTACAACAACTTTATCCCCTACAAGCATACCAATATTAACCGGTTGCCTGAATTGAAAACATAGACGTTCGGCCCATACCCTGGCAATGCTTACCAGGTCCAGATTAGTGGCATATTTCATACCTAACTGGAATACATACGGACCAAGCCTGTATTTTCCTGTTTCATGATCTTTTTCCAGATAGCCTAAATGACAAAGTGTTTGAACTATTCCCTGTACGGTAGTTTTAGGCAATGCAATCTTTTTTGCAAAATCGCTTATGCCCAGTGGTTTTTTGTCATTGATGAACAGCGATAAAATGGCATGCGCCCGTTCAATTGATTGGATGTGTTTAATCTTTTTTGTTTTCATAATTGTCATACTATATAACAAAAAGTTATTGACAGTTTACATATTCAAATTTATATTGAATATAATATCGTACAATGTACGATATTGTCGTACATTGTCAACTACTTTTTTAGGAGTGGAGAATGGATATACTGAAAAAATTTGAGATTAGTGATCCGTATGAGTATGTTGCTCATTTAAAAAAGGCAACAGGGAAGAGGGTGCTTGCATACATGTGTTCATACACACCGGAAGAGATCATCTACGCCGCAGGTATTCATCCATTCAGGATATTTGGGCAGGTTGAAGCTATCTCTAAGGCGGATGCACATCTGCAGGCATACAGCTGCTCACTGGTACGTGGTGCGCTGGAGGATGCACTGCAGGGCAGGCTGTCATTTGTGGATGGTGCCGTGTTTCCGCACACCTGTGATTCAATTCAGCGGCTTTCCGATATATGGCGCCTGAATGCTGGCATGAAGCATCATTTTGATGTAGTATGGGC
>Ga0067045_1032177_pt1 | contig 10697 bp, 6 predicted proteins | sample TerdegcTABiofilm_FD_59184 | JGI IMG/M metagenome (GOLD analysis project Ga0067045, IMG submission 59184) | Combined Assembly of (Gp0054472, Gp0054536) Wastewater bioreactor microbial communities from Singapore -Terephthalate degrading...
CCAAGCCTGCCTGGACCCGCATGCCGCCAGCCAGCGCGATCATGGCGCCGTTGTCCGTGCACAGGTGCAGCTCGGGGTAGTGCACACGCACGCCCGCCTGGGCGCAGGCCGCGCCCAACTGCTCGCGCAGCAGGGCATTGGCCCCCACCCCACCGGCCACCACCAGGCGGCGCAAGCCGGTCTGGCGAATCGCCATGAAGGACTTCTTCACCAGCACCTCAACGATGGCGGCTTGCACACTGGCGGCCACGTCGGCTTTTTGCTGGGCACTCAGCGGGTCGGCCAGGTGCAGAGTGGCCGGACCGTCCGGGTGGGCGTGGGCCAGCTTTTTCACCTGGGTGAGCACCGCCGTCTTGAGGCCGGCGAAAGAAAAATCGAGATCGCCGCTGTGCAGCAGCGGGCGCGGAAATTTGTAGGCCTGGGGGTCACCCTGCTGCGCAAGGCGCGAGAGCGCAGGGCCACCGGGATACGGGAGGCCCAGCAGCTTGGCCGATTTGTCGAAGGCTTCGCCGGCCGCGTCGTCGATGGTTTCGCCCAGCAGTTCGTAGCGGCCCACGCCGTCCACCCGCATCAGCTGGCTGTGGCCGCCGGAAACCAGCAGTGCCACGAAGGGGAATTCTGGCGGGTCGGCGCTCAGGAAGGGCGAGAGCAAGTGGCCTTCGAGGTGGTGCACGCCGATCACCGGCTTGCCCAGTGCAAACCCAAGGGCACAGGCCACGCCCGACCCCACCAGCAGGGCGCCGGCCAGACCCGGGCCCCGGGTGTAGGCGACTGCGTCCACGGCAGAGAGCGGGAGGCCGGCCTGAGCAAGAACGGCGTCGGTCAGGGGCAACACGCGGCGAATGTGGTCGCGGCTGGCGAGTTCGGGCACCACGCCACCGTAGGCCTGGTGCATTTCAATCTGGCTGTGCAGGGCATGCCCCAACAGCCGGGGGGTGGCGCTGCCGCTGGCATCGACCAGGGCGACGCCGGTTTCGTCGCAGGACGACTCGATTCCCAAAATCCGCATGCGGGAAGTGTACGGGGCGGCATGGTTGTTGCTGAAGAAAGGGGCAACCCCTGCGTCGCCTTCGGCGCCTCCAAAGGCCAGGCGGAGCCGGTTCCTCGGTGTCCCTGGAAGATGCGCATTGAACGACCACCAAGAAATGAAATCGGGCCTGAACTTCCTCGTCGCGGCCAAGCGCTGCGAAATCGCCGAGCTGCAGGAGCTTGCACTCACCAGCGCGCTGGTGAACGTCACCGGGCGGCTGATCCATGGCCTGCAGCGCGAACGTGGCCTGTCCAACCTGCACATCGGTTCCCAAGGTGCGCGCTTCACCGAGATGCGCGCCAAGCAGATCGAGGAGTGCCGCCAGATCGAGTCCGAGCTGCGTGCCTGTTTCGACAACCTGGACACCGAGTCCGCCCGCGTGGGCCACGGCGCGCGCCTGTTCAGCCGCATCGCCTATGTGTTGCACGGCCTGGATGCGCTTGGCGGTCTGCGCGAGCGCGTGGGGTCGCTGGCGTGGACCACCCGCCAGGCCACCGACGCCTATGTCCGCCTGATCGCCGGGCTGCTGGCCGTGGTGTTCGAAGCCGCCGACAGCGCGAGCGACCCCGAGGTTTCGCGCCTGCTGGTGGCGCTGTTCAACTTCATGCAAGGCAAGGAGTTCGCCGGGCAGGAGCGTGCCGCCGGCTCGGCCCTGTTCGCCTCCGGTCGCGCCGAGACGATCGAGCAGCAGCGCCTGCTGCACCTCATCGAATCGCAGGAGCGCTGCCTGCAGGTGTTCGTCGAGTTCGCCAACCCCAAGGCCGTGGACCTGTGGGCGGCCAGCCAGGCCAGCAGCACCCTGGCCGAACTGGAGCGCCTGCGCCGCGTGCTCTGCACCGCCGCGCAAGGCGCACCGCTCAACGTGCAGCTCAGCCAGGTCTGGTTCGACTGCTGCAGCCAGCGCATCGACCGGATGAAGGCGGTGGAAGACCGGCTCGCACTCGACCTGCTGCGCGTCTGCGAGGAAAAGATCGCCGCCGCCAAGGCCGAGCTGGATTCGTACCAGGCCCTCAGCATCCCCACCCACCGCGAGGCCGATGCCCTCTCCTTCTTCAATGAACCGGCGGTCACGGCATCGGGCGCCACCGGGTTCGGCAACGCCACGCAGGGCTATGGCCTGCAGCTGGAGCGCTCCATCCTGGAGCTGGTGCAGGAACAGGCGCGGCGCCTGCAGACCATGGGCGAAGAGCTCGACACGGTGCGCGCCAGCCTGAACGAGCGCAAGCTGATCGAGCGCGCCAAGGGACTGCTGATGGCGCACCGCCAGCTCAGCGAGGAAGAAGCGCACAAGACCATGCGCCAGATGGCCATGAACCAGAACCGCCGGCTCATCGAGGTGGCCGAGGCCGTGCTGGCCATGGCCGACGTGCTGCCCGCTCGCCCGCGTTGAAGCGCGGGCCAGTGTGCTGCGGTGCACAAATAGCGTGCCCGACGCACGACCCTGCACCAGTTTGAAGCCCTCCTTTCCGATGGCGACCCTACGAGTACTCGGGTTTTTCCTTTGAAATCAATCGCTTGCTCCGCACTCTCGGGACAACCCTGAACCTGGCACGGTAACTGCTTCAATCCACAGCAAAGGAAGTCGGGCCAATGGCGGCAAGGCTTCCCACAGTCTCCCCAGACACGGACAACGGCGTCCATTTCCCGCCCGCTCAGCGCAGGCACGGAAATGGGCGCCGTTTTGCTTTGGGCACCGCTTTTTTTCATCAGCAAGGAGTTGGACATGAACGCAGACACCCCCACCCCAGCCGACGACGTCCCCACGACCGCGAGCCAAGGCACGGCCGCTTCGCGCCGCGAGTTCATCAAGAAGGGCAGCGCCATCGGCACGGCCGCCCTCTTCTCCACGCTGGGCCACCACGGTGTGTGGGCCGCCGGCTCCGACGCGCCTGAAAAAACCGAGGTCAAGATCGGCTTCATTCCGCTGACCGACTGCGCCAGTGTGGTCATGGCGGCCGAACTCGGCATCGACAAGAAGTACGGCGTCAAGATTGTCCCGACCAAGGAAGCCAGCTGGGCCGGTGTTCGCGACAAGCTGGTCAACGGCGAGCTGGACTTCGCCCACGTGCTCTACGGCCTGATTTACGGCCTGCAACTCGGCACCGCCGGGCCGAAGAAGGACATGGCCATCCTGATGAACCTGAACCAGAACGGGCAGGCCATCACGCTGTCGAAGAAGCTGGCCGACAAAGGCGCGGTGGATGGTCCCTCGCTGGCCAAGCTGATGGCCACCGAGAAGCGCGAATACACCTTCGCCCAGACCTTCCCCACCGGCACCCACGCCATGTGGCTCTACTACTGGCTCGCCGCCGCGGGCATCGACCCGTTCAAGGACGCGCGCGCCATCGTGGTGCCACCGCCTCAGATGGTGGCCAACATGCGCGTCGGCAACATGGATGGCTTCTGCGTGGGCGAGCCCTGGAACCACCGCGCCATCATGGACGGCATCGGCATCACGGCCAACACCACGCAGGACATCTGGAAGGACCACCCCGAGAAGGTGCTGGGCACCACGGCCGAGTTCGTCCAGAAGAACCCCAACACCGCGCGCGCCGTGACGGCGGCGATTCTGGAAGCCGGCAAGTGGATCGACGCCGGCCTGCAGAACAAGAACAAGATGGCCGAGACCATCGCCCAGCGCTCCTACGTGAACACCGGCGTGGACGCGATCAACCAGCGCATCCTGGGCCGCTATCAGAACGGGCTGGGCAAGACCTGGGACGACCCCAACCACATGAAGTTCTACAACGACGGGGCGGCCAACTACCCCTACCTGAGCGACGGCATGTGGTTCCTCACCCAGCACAAGCGCTGGGGCCTGCTCAAGTCGCACCCCGACTACCTGGCGGTGGCCAGACAGGTCAACCGCATCGACATCTACAAGGAAGCCGCGTCCGCCACCAAGACGCCGCTGCCCAAGTCCGACCTGCGCAGCGCGAAGTTCATCGACGGCGTGGTGTGGGACGGCAAAGACCCGGCCAAGTACGCCGACAGCTTCAAGATGAAGGCGGCCTGACCAGGCCCGCCGCACCGGAGAAACACCATGGTCAGTGCCGTTTTTCACACCCCCCTGGAGGCTGTGGCGCCCACCCCAGTGGCGGCCGCCACCCACCCCAAACCCGCAATGGCCGCGCCCCTCGCGCAGCCAGCGGTCGAAACCACCCGGCAGGTGGCGACCTCTCCCTGGCGTGAGCGTTTCGCGGGCTTCTTCCGCAGCGTTTTGCCACCGCTGCTTGGCCTGGGCTTTCTCGTGCTGGTGTGGTCGCTGGTGGCCGGCACGGGCAACAACGGCATCCCCACGCCGCTGGCCACCTGGACGCAGGCCGTGGGCGTGTTCTCCGATCCGTTCTACCAGGCCGGCCCGAACGACCAGGGCGTGGGCTGGAACGTGCTCATGTCGCTGCAGCGCGTGGCCGTCGGCTTCGGCCTGGCTGCGCTGGTGGGCATTCCGGCGGGCTTCGCCATCGGCCGCTTCGAATTCCTCAGCCGCATGTTCAACCCCATCATCAGCCTGCTGCGCCCGGTCTCGCCGCTGGCCTGGCTGCCGATCGGCCTGCTGGTGTTCAAGGGTGCCAACCCGGCCGCAATCTGGACCATCTTCATCTGCTCGATCTGGCCCATGATCATCAACACCGCCGTGGGCGTGCAGCGCGTGCCGCAGGACTACATGAACGTGGCGCGCGTGCTCAACCTGAGCGAATGGAAGATCTTCACCAAGATCCTGTTCCCCTCCGTGTTGCCCTACCTGCTGACCGGCGTGCGCCTGGCGGTGGGCACGGCCTGGCTGGTGATCGTGGCCGCCGAGATGCTGACCGGTGGCGTGGGCATCGGCTTCTGGATCTGGGACGAGTGGAACAACCTCAACGTGGCCAGCATCATCATCGCGATCTTCGTGATCGGCATCGTGGGCCTGGTGCTCGAATTCGGCCTCATCAAGATGGCCACGCTGTTCACGTACGAAGAGGTGAAGTCATGATCGCCGCGTCCAGGTACATCGAGATCCAGGGCGTCGAACAGACCTTCAAGACCCGGAAGGGCAACTTCCCCGCGCTGCGCGAAATCAACCTCACCGTGGCCAAAGGCGAGTTCGTCACGCTCATCGGCCATTCGGGCTGCGGCAAGTCCACGCTGCTCAACCTCATTGCCGGCCTCACCACCCCCACCAGCGGTGTGCTGCTGTGCGCCGACAAGGAAATCGCCGGCCCCGGCCCCGAACGCGCAGTGGTGTTTCAGAACCATTCACTGCTGCCTTGGCTGACCTGCTTCGAGAACGTCTACCTCGCGGTCGAACGCGTCTTTGGCGCCACCGAAAACAAGGCCCGGCTCAAGGCGCGCACCGAGGCGGCGCTGGCCCTGGTGGGCCTCACGCCGGCCGCCCAGAAACGCCCCGGCGAAATCTCCGGCGGCATGAAGCAACGCGTGGGCATTGCGCGCGCGCTGTCGATGGAACCCAAGGTGCTGCTCATGGACGAACCCTTCGGCGCACTCGACGCGCTCACCCGCGCCAAGCTGCAAGACGAATTGCTGGAGATCGTGGCACGCACGCACAGCACCGTGGTGATGGTCACCCACGACGTGGACGAAGCCGTGCTGTTGAGCGACCGCATCGTGATGCTCACCAACGGCCCTGCCGCCACCATCGGCGAGGTGCTGCGCGTGGACTTGCCGCGCCCGCGTCAGCGCGTGGCGCTGGCCGACAACCCGACCTACCAGCAATGCCGCAAGGAAGTGATCGACTTCCTCTACACCCGCCAGACCCACGTGGAGAAGGTTGCCTGACCGCAACCCAGGAGACACACCATGGACATGCGCCTGCCTCCCTCACAACGCCTGAAACTGGTCATGGTCGGCAACGGCATGGCCGGCGTGCGCACGCTCGAAGAGCTGCTCAAGATCGCACCCGAGCTGTACGACATCACGGTGTTCGGCGCGGAGCCCCACCCCAACTACAACCGCATCCTGCTCTCGCCGGTGCTCGCGGGCGAGCAGACGCTGGACGAGATCGTGCTCAACGACTGGGCCTGGTACCAGGAGCACGGCATCACGCTGCACGCGGGCAAGACCGTGACCGAGGTCGACCGCGTCAAACGCACCGTGCGCGCCAGCGACGGCCAGTGTGGCGTGATCGAAGCTCCGTACGACCGCCTCATCATGGCGACTGGCTCCAACCCCTTCATGCTGCCCATCCCCGGCAGGGACCTGCAGGGCGTGCTGGCCTACCGCGACATCGCCGACACCCAGGCCATGATCGACGCCGCCACGCAGTACAAGCACGCCATCGTCATCGGCGGCGGCCTGCTCGGACTGGAAGCGGCCAACGGCCTGATGAAACGCGGCATGACGGTGAGCGTGGTGCACGTCGCGCCCTGGCTCATGGAACGCCAGCTCGACGACGTGGCCGGCAAGCTGCTGCAGCAGTCACTGGAGCAACGCGGCATGCGCTTCCTGATGGGCGCACAGACGCAGGAGCTGGTGGGCGAGGACACCGGCCGCGAGGATGGGGACGGGCCCCCGTCCAAAGGCCGGGTCCGGGCGATCCGCTTCAAGGACGGCACCGAGCTGCCGGCCGACCTGGTGGTGATGGCCGTGGGCATCCGCCCCAACACCGCGCTGGCGGAGTCGATGAACCTGCACGTGAACAAGGGCATCGTGGTCAGCGACACGCTGCAGACCGTGACCGATCCGCGCATCTACGCGGTGGGCGAATGCGCGGCGCACCGGGGCATCGCCTACGGTCTGGTGGCGCCGCTGTTTGAGCAAGGCAAGGTGCTGGCCACGCACCTGGCCGAGTTCGGTATCGGCCGCTACCTCGGCTCGCTCACCTCGACCAAGCTCAAGGTCACGGGCATCGACCTCTTCTCCGCCGGCAACTTCATGGGCGGCGAGCACACCGAAGAGATCGTGATGAGCGACCCCTCGGGCGGTGTCTACAAGAAGCTGGTCATCCAGGGCGACAAGCTCGTGGGCGCCTGCCTGTACGGCGACACGGTGGACGGCAGCTGGTACTTCAAGCTGCTGCGCGACGGCCGCAGCGTGGCCGACATCCGCGACCGCCTGATGTTCGGCCAGAACTTCAGTGTCAGCAACATCGGCGACGTGGGACACCAGGGCCACAGCAAGGCCGCCGCCATGGCCGACAGCGACGAAGTCTGTGGCTGCAACGGCGTGACCAAGGGCAGCATCTGCAAGGCCATCAAGGACAAAGGCCTGTTCACGCTGGAAGAGGTGCGCAAGCACACCAAGGCCAGCGCCTCGTGCGGTTCGTGCACCGGCCTGGTGGAACAGATCCTGATGTTCACCGCCGGCGGCGACTACTCCGCCACGCCCAAACTCAAGGCCATGTGCGCCTGCACCGACCACGGCCACCAGGCCGTGCGCGACGCCATCCGCGACAGCAAGCTGCTGAGCATCGGCGCCGTGTTCGAGGGCCTGGGCTGGCGCACGCCCAACGGCTGCGCCACCTGCCGCCCGGCCGTCAACTACTACCTCATCAGCACCTGGCCGAAGGAGGCGAAGGACGACCCGCAAAGCCGCTTCATCAACGAACGCGCGCACGCCAACATCCAGAAGGACGGCACCTACAGCGTGATCCCGCGCATGTGGGGCGGCGAGACCACGGCCGACGAGCTGCGCCGCATCGCCGATGCGGTGGACAAGTACAAGATCCCCACCGTGAAGGTCACCGGCGGCCAGCGCATCGACCTGCTGGGCGTGAAGAAGGAAGACCTGCAGAACGTCTGGAAGGACATCGGCATGCCCAGCGGCCATGCCTACGCCAAGGCCCTGCGCACGGTGAAGACCTGCGTGGGCAGCGAGTGGTGCCGCATGGGCACGCAGGACAGCACCCAGATGGGCAAGGACCTGGAGCGCGCGATGTGGCGCATGTACGCCCCGCACAAGGTGAAGTTCGCGGTGAGTGGCTGCCCGCGCAACTGCGCCGAGGCCGGCATCAAGGACGTGGGCATCATCGGCGTCGATTCGGGCTGGGAGATGTACGTCGCCGGCAACGGCGGCATCAAGACCGAGGTGGCCGAGTTCTTCACCAAGCTCAAGACCGCCGAGGAGGTGCTGGAGTACACCGGCGCCTTCATGCAGCTCTACCGCCTCGAAGGCTGGTACCTGGAACGCACGGTGCACTACGTGAACCGCGTGGGCCTTGACTACGTGAAGAAGAAGATCCTCGACGACGCCGAAGGCCGCAAGGCGCTGTGGGAACAACTGCAGTTCGCGCTCGACGGCGAACCCGACCCCTGGTTCGAGCACCAGAAAGCTGCGGTGGACACGCGCCAGTTCATCCCGATCCAGGCCGTTTCACTCGAAGGGAGCGCGGCATGAACGACTGGATTCCGATTGCCCGCGTGGACGACATCCCGGTGCTCGGTTCGCGCTGCGTTCAGCGCGAAAAGGGACTGGACGTGGCCGTGTTCCGCAACGACCGCGACGAGGTCTTCGCCCTGCTCGACCGCTGTCCGCACAAGGGCGGCCCGCTGAGCCAGGGCATCGTCTTCGGCAAACACGTGGCCTGCCCAATGCACAACTGGACCATCGGACTGGACAGCGGTTGCGCGAAGGAGCCCGACGAAGGCTGCACGCCACGCTTCGCGGTGAAGGTGGAGGACGGTGTGGTGCACCTGGACGCACACGAACTCGCGACCCAGGCCACCGACCTCACCCGCCCCGTGGCCGGCCCTCAGCGCAGGGCAACCGACCCCCACGCTCCGCCGCTTCGCGGGTCGCTGCCCCCCGAGGGGGAGCAGGCTGGCTTGGCGCGGCCCGGCGCGACAGCCTCCGTCCCCGCATGAACCCGATCACCACCCGCTCGACCTGCCCCTACTGCGGTGTAGGCTGCGGCGTGCTGATCGAGAGCGTGGGCAGCCAGATCACCGGCGTGCGCGGCGACCCGCAGCACCCGGCGAACTTCGGCCGCCTCTGCACCAAGGGCCAGACCCTGCACCTCACCGCCGCGCCCGCCATCACCCAGCAAACGCGCCTGCTGCAACCCATGCAGCGCCCGCAACGCGGTGCGCCGGCGCAACCCATGGCCTGGGATGCGGCGCTCGACCTTGCCTCCGAGCGCTTCGCCTCGGTCATCGAACGGCACGGCCCCGACGCCGTGGGCTTCTACATCAGTGGTCAGTTGCTCACCGAGGACTATTACGCCTTCAACAAACTGGCCAAAGGCCTGATCGGCACCAACAACATCGACACCAACTCGCGCCTGTGCATGAGCAGCGCGGTCGCCGGCTACAAGCTCACGCTGGGCGCGGACGCACCGCCGGTTTGCTACGACGACGTGAACCACGCGCAGTGCCTGTTCATCGTCGGCAGCAACGCGGCCTTCGCACACCCCGTGCTGTTCCGCCGCATCGAAGAAGCCCGAAAGAGCAACCCGGGCATGAAGGTGATCGTGGCCGACCCACGCCGCACCGACACCGCCGGCTTCGCCGATCTCTACCTGCCCCTGCAGCCGGGCAGCGATGTGATGTTGTTCCACGGCCTGCTGCACATCATGTTGTGGGAGGGCTGGATCGATGCCGCCTACATCGCCGCGCACACCACCGGCTTCGAGGCGCTCAAGGCCTTGGTCCGCGAACACACGCCCGAGCGCGTGGCGCAGGCCTGCGGCCTGCGGCGCGAAGACCTGTTCACCGCCGCCAAATGGTTTGCCACTGGAGCGAGCAGCGACCCACAGCGTCGCGCGGCCACGCTCAGCCTGTATTGCCAGGGGCTGAACCAGAGCAGCAGCGGCACCGCCAAGAACGCCACCCTGATCAACCTGCACCTGGCTACGGGCCAGATCGGCAAACCCGGCGCCGGCCCGTTCTCGCTCACCGGCCAGCCCAACGCCATGGGTGGGCGCGAGGTCGGTGGCCTCGCCAACCTGCTCAGCGCGCACCGCGACCTGGCCAACCCCCAACACCGCGCCGAGGTGGCCGCGCTCTGGGGCCTGCCCTCGGTGCCAGAAAAACCGGGTCTGAGTGCGGTGGAGATGTTCGAGGCCGCCGCCGACGGCCAGGTGAAGGCGCTCTGGATCGCCTGCACCAACCCGGCCCAGTCCATGCCCGATCAGGCCACGGTGCGCCGCGCACTGGCGCGCGCCGAATTCGTCGTGGTGCAAGAGGCCTATGCCACCGCCACCACCTGCGACTTTGCCGACTTGCTGCTGCCCGCCACCACCTGGGGCGAGAAAGACGGCACCGTCACCAACAGCGAGCGCCGCATCAGCCGCGTGCGCACCGCTGTGCCCGCGCCCGGCCAGGCTCGGCACGACTGGCGCATCGCGGTCGACTTCGCGCAGCGGCTCGAAGCCCGCTGGCGCCCCGGCCAGCCCACGCTGTTCCCCTACCCCGATGCCGAGAGCCTCTGGCTGGAACACCGCGAATCCACACGCGGTCGCGACCTCGATATCACCGGCCTGAGCTACGCCATGCTGCAGCAACAAGGGCCGCAGCAGTGGCCCCTCAAGGCAGGCGAGACCGAGGGCCGCCAGCGCCTGTACGAAGACGGCGTGTTCCCCACGCCCGACGGCAAGGCCCGCTTTGCCGCCCTGCCCTTCGTGCCACTGGCCGAGCCGCGCGAGTCGCGCTACCCGTTCTCGCTCACCACCGGCCGCTTGCGCGACCAGTGGCACGGCATGACACGCACCGGCACATTGGGCCGGCTGTTC
>Ga0067045_1032184_pt1 | contig 10693 bp, 5 predicted proteins | sample TerdegcTABiofilm_FD_59184 | JGI IMG/M metagenome (GOLD analysis project Ga0067045, IMG submission 59184) | Combined Assembly of (Gp0054472, Gp0054536) Wastewater bioreactor microbial communities from Singapore -Terephthalate degrading...
GGGCGGACCTGCTCTCTGTGCTCAACCAGAGCCAGGAATGGCTGATCTGCTCGCTGGTGCACAAATTCGGCAGCGCCCAGGAAGGCGACGTAGACGCCTATGTGGAGGACATCCTGCGCCACCGGCCCCGCGATTTCCGGCCCAAGGGTCAGCTTTTTATGTTTGTGGACGAATGTCACCGCACCCAGTCGGGCAAGCTGCACCAGGCTATGAAGGGCCTGCTGCCGGATGCGGTCTTGATCGGCTTCACCGGCACGCCCCTGCTGAAGTCGGATAAGCAGAAGAGCATCGAAGTCTTCGGCCCCTATATTCACACGTACAAATACGATGAGGCTGTAGCCGACGGTGTGGTGCTCGATCTGCGCTACGAGGCGCGCGACATCGACCAGGAGATCACGTCGCAGCAGCGGATCGATCAGTGGTTCGAGGCGAAGACGCGTGGCCTGAACGATTATGCCAGGGCGTAGCTCAAACAGCGCTGGGGTACGCTGCGCGAGGTGCTCAGTTCGCAGAGCCGCCTGGATAAGATCGTGGCGGATATTTTGCTGGATATGGAGACGCGCCCGCGCCTGATGGATGGACATGGCAATGCCATCCTGGTCTCCGACAGCATCTACAACGCCTGCCGATTCTACGAGATGTTCCAGCGGACCAGCCTGGCCGGAAAGTGCGCCATTGTGACATCCTATCGGCCTGACGTGGCGGCCATCAAGGGCGAGACCACCGGCGAAGGCGAAACCGAGGAACTGCTCAAGTATGACGTGTATCAGCAGATGCTGGCCGACTTCTTCGGTGAGCCAAAGGAAAAGGCGGTCAGCCGGGTTGAGGAGTTCGAGCAGAAGGTCAAAGACCGCTTCATTCATCAGCCCGGACAGATGAAGCTGCTGATCGTGGTGGACAAGCTCTTGACGGGTTTCGACGCGCCCCCGGCGACTTATCTGTATATCGACAAACCGATGCGCGATCACGGCCTGTTCCAGGCGATTTGCCGCGTCAACCGGCTGCACACAGAGGATAAGGAATACGGCTACATCATCGATTACCGCGATCTGTTCAAAGCCCTGGAGCAGTCCATCAAGGACTACACCGGCGGCGCATTCGACGGGTACGATCGCGAAGACGTGGAAGGGCTGCTCAAGGACCGATTGCAAGCCGCACGGGAACGCCTCGAAGAAGCCCGTGAGGCGGTCAAGGCATTGTGTGAACCGGTCGAACCACCCTACGATACTGCCGCGTACCTGCGCTATTTCTGCGCCCGAAATTCAGGCGATATTGAAGAGCTGAAAGCCAACGAAGCGCGCCGGGTGAAGCTCTATAAGTTGGTAGGGTCGCTGATGCGCGCCTATGCGAACCTGGCCAATGAGATGATCGAGGCGGGGTATACCGAATCAGAATCGCAGACGATCAAGACCGAAGTCGAGCACTATGTGAGCGTGCGCGACGAGGTCAAGCTTGCCAGCGGTGACTACATCGATTTGAAGATGTATGAACCGGCCATGCGCCATCTGATGGACACCTACATCCGGGCAGCAGACAGCGAGAAGCTGTCCTCGTTTGATGACATCGGTCTGATCGACTTGATTGTCGAACGGGGTGCTGGGGCTATTGATGAGCTTCCTGAACGGGTTCGTGGCAGCCGTGAAGCCATAGCTGAGACCATCGAGAACAACGTGCGGCGTGTGATCGTTGATCTGATGGCCGTAAACCCGGCCCACTATCAGAAGATGTCTGAGCTGCTGGATGCGTTGATTCAGGCTCGCAAACAGCAGGCCCAGGAGTACAAAGATTACCTGGACAAGATCGCCGAGCTTGCCAGATTGGTCAAGAACCCTGGAAAGTATGTCGCTTACCCGCCGACGATCGACACGGACGCTCTACGAGCACTTTACGACAACCTCGACCGTGACGAGGCTTTGGCCATTCGGGTAGACGAGGCGATTCGCGCCGTCAAGAAAGACGATTGGCGAGGTCATCGATTCAAAGAGCGCGAGGTGCGTAACGCTATCGCGAGCGTTCTAGGTAGCGACGACGAATTGGTCGGGGAGATTTTTGAGCTTGCCAAGAACCAACATGACTATTAGGCGTAACATCATTGAAGTGCAAGGTGTGACGGTGGAGGTCGTCCGCAAGGGCATCAAGAATCTCCATGTGACCGTCCATCCCCCCGATGGAAAAGTGCGCGTGTCAGCCCCATTGCGCCTGGATGATGACGATGTGCGGCTGGCGATCATCTCGCGACTAGGCTGGATTCGCCGCCAGCAGGCAGGGTTCTACGCACAGGCACGCCAGTCGATGCGAGAAATGATCTCAGGTGAAAGTCACTACGTGGAAGGCCGTCGATATCGGCTTAATGTCATTGAGCAGGATGGCCCTCCATCGGTTCATGTGCGCAACAACAACACCCTCGAGCTGCGCGTTCGCCCTGGAACGGATCGAGATAAGCGCGAGGAAATTCTGCATCGCTGGTATCGTGTGCGACTCAAAGAACGAATCCCCGCATTGATCGCCAAATGGGAACCAGTGATCGGCGTAACTGTAGCTGAGTGGGGTATCAAGAAAATGAAAACCCGCTGGGGGACTTGCAGCATTGAGGCCCGGCGTATCTGGATCAACCTCGAACTGGCCAAAAAATCCCCAGAATGTCTGGAATATATTGTGGTGCACGAAATGGTCCACCTGCTAGAACGCCATCATAACGAGCGGTTTACAGCTCTGATGGACAGATTCCTGCCGAATTGGCGACTGATGCGTGACGCGTTGAACCAGGAGCCGCTCGCTTACGAACACTGGGATTACTGATCGTCTATTCAGAAATTTCCTTTTGAGGTAGAGCTGCTCGCGTATGTTTTGGTGACATTCAGATGAGACTTTAGATTCGGGGACACTATGGCTCGAAACCCAATAGAGATTGGCAAGGGTCTGCTCGACGAGTATCGAAACCAGCTCTTTTTTGCTCTTGAAGAAAACGACCTGCCGCGTGAAGCTATTCAGCAAATTCTCGCGCGAATGCAGATTGACAGCGGAATCTATCTGTCGCTCAACCCTCGTTACGAGCATACCAACGAACCATTTGCGAATTTTGTTCAACAACACAATCTTCCCAAAGTGCTGGTGTCGCTTTTGCCAAGGCTATCTGAGGGAGGGCTATTCACACACCAGAAGCAGGGCATCCTTTCCATACTGGCCAATCGGCATACCATAGTCTCTACCGGCACAGGAAGTGGCAAGACTGAGACTTTTCTGATCCCCATCCTTTCTCACTGCCTGCAAACCTCTGAAAAAGGGGTAAAAGCGATTATTATCTATCCGATGAATGCCCTCGCTGGAGATCAGGTTGAGCGCATTGGGAACTATACGCGCGACACCAATGTCACGTTTGGTTTGTACACTGGAGCCACACCTGAAAATCCCTCTTTTGAACAGATGGAGCGTAAGGTTCGTAATCAACTCATCTATCGGGATGAGATTCGGGCTAATCCGCCAGATATTCTCATTACGAACTATGTGATGCTGGATCGGATGCTGACCCGCCCCAAAGACCACCAAATCTTCACAAAATCAAGCCGTTCGATGCGGTATCTTGTCCTCGATGAGCTGCACACTTATACAGGAAGTAAGGCTGCACACCTCAAATATTTACTGGCACGTCTCAGATATTACTTCATCAACGATATTGTCTACATCGGTACAAGTGCCACACTTGTCAGCAGCACAGCAGGGAAAAAACGCCTGGATCGGTTCGTTGCCGATCTCTTTGAAATCGCTCCGGACTCCTATACATTTATCGAATCAACCATAGCCGATAAGCAGCAAGCATCTATTACACCGGTCCCACTACGAACAGATGCCGATCTCGAGTCTGTTGATTTCTCTTCAGAGGACAAGGCGGCAGACAGCATTTTCCATCTGACCGGAGAGCGTGTTGATCAGTTCGAGTTCTATACACCGCCCAATGAGTTCCACAATACGCGTGTTTATCAGTCACTCAAACGCAATAGTGTGGTTGCGGCTATCCATGATGCCCTCAGAATGGGGGCGCAGTCGTTTAGCGACCTCGTCGGACATATCAGCCAGGTTATCCCTTCCCAGCAATTCGACGTACTTGCACCCGACAAGCTATTAAACGCTTACCTGAAAGCGATTAGCTATATCAACGAAAAAGCGGGAGAACAGGGCAAGCCACTCATGGATTACCGCATTCATGTGCTTGTCCATAATATCACGGGCAATCTGAAAACATGTCCAGTATGTGAGGTTTATTTCTCTGGTGATTTATTCTACTGCCCGCATGATGGTTATCCTCTTTTTGCTGTCTATCGTCGTGATATTCGGCACTTTGTCGGCAAGTTCAATGGCCAAGACCTCAGCCCAATAGTCGAACCCGAGTCCACTGACCCTCAAAATCCACACTATGTCCTGATCTCTAGGGCCTCCAGCATGCCGAGCAACGAGTTTGATGTGCTCGGCGATATAACACGAGATGGGCATTTCGAAATCAACCCGCACGGTGCCTTCCGTCTTGCGCATCTTGAAGTCCACAACTATGAACGGCTTGAGAATGAGCTCATTTGGTTAGCAGATGAAAGGCGCGATTACCTATATCTGTATTACCTTGTCAGAGCTTTGCTGCAAAGTTATGGTAAGAGCCTGGGATTCGTTGATAACCGCGAAAAAGCCTCTCGCTACAGCACCATTTTGAGAGATGAGTTTGCCAACGAGTTCCTGCAATCTTTCCTGCAACTCTACTACCCTCGCGAGCGGCAGCTCGATCTATCGCGAACTCCGGATTACTTACAAAAGAAAGCAGCCAGCGTTGGCCATTCAGACCTGGAGATCGCAGTTTTCTCCGAACTTGCCCCGTGGTATTACCGCTACATTTCAGTACCCGAACGACTTGGGGGCACGAAGGGGTTATTGAGACTGAGGGATGGTGCCCATGATTGGCAGGCATTATCCGATTTGCAGCGCGAACTTTTGGCCATCTTTCTGCAGGAACGCGCCCTTTCTACAGATTACATCGATGAAAACCCTAATGGGCGATTTGTCCGTTTTCAAAGATTCTGGGCAATAAGCCACTATGGAATCGTCATCGAAGATACGCTTTCGGACGATCCTTTATACCGCGGAATCTCGCTCGGTGAACATTCGCGCGAGTATGCGGACTTTGTGCAGAAATGGTCTACACAGGCTATCCAAAAAGCTGCTCATGAACTCGTTGACGTCGGTATACTGGTTCGTCGAAGTTCACCGGATGAAAAATCTCTCTATTATCTGAGCCTGGAATTTGTGTGTTTCAACCTTCCTCTATCCCAATATGGTGAAGGGGATGAAGGCTATGAGCGGCTGAAAAAGAAACTTCTGTTCATAGCAGAGGCCCATAGTTCCGATTTGAGAGCGGCAGAGCGAAATCGTGTTGAGAATGGCTTAAAAGGCGGTGACATTCATTTTGTGGTTGCTACCCCCACGCTAGAAATAGGGATAGATATTGGCGACCTGGAAAGTGTACTGATGATCGGCGCACCGCCTACTCCGGCGAATTATGCTCAGCGCGCGGGACGTGCGGGGCGAGGCAAAAAGCATGAAGCCCTTATCGTAACCTATTGTTGGGGAACAAGTGCGCATGATATGTATATGTTCCACAATCCCGCGCAAATGATTAATGGGCAAGTGCATCCGCCGGCATTCAATCCAGACAATCCCGATTTGATCAAAAAACATGCGAATGCTTTTGTGCTTCGGAACCATCTACACAATCGTGACACATTGAGACAGTTTGCACTAACTATTGATGCACACTACAAGGAGCAAATGCCACAACTAAGGCGGATCTTTGGAGATCGCTTCCCGTACGAGCAATACCTGGGTGAACTAAGGGAAACTGTCGAACATGTATTAACCGCAACCGATGGCAAACAAATCTCGCTCGCCAATTTCTGTTATGACGAGACAATTTTCCCAGACTACAGCTTCCGGCGAGATCAGGTTATCGCGGTAGATGTGGAGGATAGGGATAAAATTACCCCAAAACGAACGCTTGACTGGAATGATTACGCCTTAACTACCCGTGATTTGGAACAGGCATTTCGGTTTTTTATACCTGATCAGACCATGTATGTCGCTGGTGAGGTATACAAGACTCTCTATGATGGGATTTATGATCTGCTGCCCGATGGAGCGCGGCAATATACATGCTTTTTTGCTGAGAAGGAACGTTGGTTTGCCCAACAACACAAAGAAATCAGACACCTTGACATGCGCCAGCATTTCACTCCCTCCATGCCAACCTTTGTTGACAAACGGGGTGTTCTGGCTGTTGGGTATACAGATCAGTGCTTATTGTCCTTCCGAAATCATGGCGTTCGCCGTAGCCAAAAACAAGCAACAGGTATGGATAGACGGATTGTGATAGGCTACGACCTCAAACGAGAAGCCGTTATTCTGCGCTTTGATTGGCTGGTATGCCGTGAAGTACTCCGAAACAGCCTGGTGGCTGCACTTATTCGCGAAGCAAACGAGTATTATGGTCTGGCAACCGGAGAGATCGGGCTTATGCTCGATGCAAAGCTAGCAGATGCCTCCGATGAGCGGTGGATCTACGTCCTACTGTATGACAATGATGGCAACAACAACCTGCGCTTGAGCCGCATTGTTTCAAACTTTGACACTTTGATCCATCATGCATATGAACGCCTGACAGAGTGCCAATGCAAAACCGATGGTTGTTACCGCTGTATCAGGAACTATAACATGCAGCATTACGATCAGACGCTGAGCAAAAAGCGCGCTGAGATGTTCACCGGGTTCTTGCTCGGCAAACGGCGTTTTGAACCGGATGTCTTGCCCTATAAGCCATCCCAACCGGTCTTTGACCTCATTTTGAATGTCAGATCGCAGAAAAACGAGATCGTGGTTACCAGAGACGCCGAAGTTGTAGCCAGTCGACCTGTGGGAGACGATCTGAACAGCGCCATTTTCCTTGCGCTAGAACAGGCTATTTACAGCCAGCATCAACCAGGCATGGCCTCTTTGGGAATAGAAACATGGGTTGACTGGCTGGCAGATGCCATCAACAATCGTCGCATCAATAAAGGCAAAGAGGCGTTTAACCGCCTGCAATTCGCATTACTCGGTTTCAAACAAGTTAAAGCTATTCACAAACCCACAAAAGGCAAAGTGTCTGTATGAAACCCCGACTGATTCAGACCAGCAAAATCGGTGACGAAAATAAAGCCGAAAAAGAAATCCTGAACTTATTGAGGGAACTCCCCGAACATTACACGATTTACCGTGAATTGCGAGTCAACCGCGCTTATGAGGATCGCGTGCGTGGTATGGAAAAAGCCCGCCCCGATTTTGTTGTCGTGGCGACGGACATTGGTCTGATTTCGATTGAGGTCAAAGACTGGAACCTGGCACGTAATCAATATGCCTGGCGCGATCAAGACAAAATCACCAAGAGAGATACTTCCACTGGGAAAGAAGAAGACATCGATAATCCCGCGGCCCAGGCAGAAGCCTATCGTTACGCCTTTATACAGCTTGTCGGTGATACGCAGACTTTTGTGACCTCAATCGTCGCTTTTCCACGCCTGTCGCGGAATGAGTTTCTCAACAGAATGGCCAACCTTGAGGTGCTGAAGAATCCACAGAGTAAGTTCTTTTTGGATTTGGAGATGGTCATTTTCAAGGAAGATGTTGACGAGTTTTTCATGAGTCCTGAGCGGTTGCTCATTCGTATTGTGAAAAGGCAATCCAACTTTCATCCGGCCACCGAGCGCCAGATACAAGCGGTGAATGAGCGAATTCTCCCTAACGCATTCCGTGTGGGGGATTTGACCAAACGCCAACAGAGCCGTGAAAAGTTGAAAATGATCACGCGGGATCAAGAACGATGGATTTTTGACCTGGATCGCACCACATCCTATTTGCTCGATGTCGCAGGAAGTGGCAAAACAAATGCCTTGGTCTCGCGAGCAATTCACATTATTGAACAGGCGCTCAAACAACGGCAGAACGCGCCCAACATTTTGCTTACGACGTACAACCCCAATTTGCAGAGGAACATTGAACGTATTTTGGCTGGGAAAATCAAACCTGATGAACGTCACACGCGCTACAAAACATTGCGCATTGAAAATGTGGAGTACATTATGGAGCGCATTGCTATTTCCGCCTATGGATTTAAGACCAAAGAGGAATACTATGCATTGAATGATCCTAATTCCGCAGCCTTCCCAAAGACACTCCGAGATGATGTGCATGCGGCTCTGCAGGATACACCTGAGAAATATCGGAGGTTTGACTACGTCTTCATCGATGAAATACAAGACTTTGATGATGAACAGCTTTTTTTGGTGAGAAGGTTGTGCCGTACAAACAACTTTTTCTTTGTCGGGGATATCGGTCAGAAAATCTATGACCGTTATCACGATTTGAAGCGCCACAGTTTCGTCATTGATGAATTAGAGCTTCCAAAGACCTATAAGATGTACCGCACACCACGCTACATTGGGGAACTAGCCTATCGGTTTGTTATGGCAGATGCGGCTATTTGTACCGAATTCGAGCAACGCGGTTATCGCCAGGAAACGCAGTTTGAGTCACACAGCGATAACGCCGCTGAAATTCTCCACGCTCAAGATGCGGTCGTGACAACGTTGAAACGAATACAAGACCTGTTGGCCGGACAATATACAGAGGATGATATTATGGTCATCACCTCTGAGCAGAAGCTGCCTGCTTATAAAGAGGCGTTCTCTCAGGCTGGCATTCGTTTCAGTGAAGGCGAATCAAAACGTACCGGTGAAATCACCCTGGTTGACTTTATGAACGCCAAGGGGTTGGAGCGCGAAGTCGTGTTTGTCACTGGGATTGAAGATCTTTACAGTCGTTCCAAATCTGAAGGGTTGTTTGATGATCCAGCGACACAGTTAAAACAGGAGCGCTTCTCGCGCCGAAAAATCTATGTGGCGTTGACACGAGCAATTGAGGAGTGCATCGTATACTACACCGATGCCAGCAATATTTTCGTGAGCGAACTGCTCGCTTTCAATCGCAAAATCTCTGGGAAACGACAGGCTGCGCACTAATGGTATACAAATTTGAAGATGAACTACGCAAGAAGGCAGAAGAATTCATCAACATATTGACACAGGCAGGGATAAATGTAGACCCGGTCCCGGCAATGTTCCGGGATTATCTGGTGAAAATTGCGGTGGGTCGGAATGGGTACATCAACATCTATTGCGACAAAAATAAGGTGTTTTCGCTCAAAACACATGAGGTGCGTGATAAAGCCATTGCCTCTCAGATCGAAGCCTGTTGGAATACCATGATGAATCAGGGCTCGAATGAAGCCTATAGCACTCTTTATCAGGCATACGTTGATGGATCGTTTCTTGAGGGTTTGGTAGGCTATGGTGCAGTGATTTTGATGAGCGGGCAGGAAGTGGAAAGGTTCTCTGGGTCAGTTGAGCAGCATACCGAACAGCGACAGGTTGTTGGAGAACTCCAGGCGACCATGTTAGTGCTCCAATGGTGTCAAGATCACAACGTCGAAGAAATCGAGATTTTCTATGATTACGAAGGCATCGAAAAATGGGCGACTGGCGACTGGAAAGCCAACAACGAAATGACACGCCACTATGCTGCCTATGTCCGAGAAGTTCCCACTAAAGTGGTTTGGCATAAAGTCAAGAGTCATACGGGGGTTCACTGGAACGAACTTGTTGATAAGCTTGCCAAACAGGGGGCACTATCCAAAGTCGAGCTTGACGATATCGAGCCACAAGACCCATTAGAAATCCTTAAGACGAAAGCGATCGGTTTCGTGGAGTACCTATCCAACCATGGCCTTTCCGCTGAGTTCAAACAGATATATAACGGCCAATACGCAAGAATCGCGGTCAACGGTGGTCTATTTGATCTATACAATACTCCAAAGCGCCCCTTGTCTCCCTATTTGCACGCCTTCAAAGACCGGGATTTGCAGGTAAGAGTCCAGGAATTATGGGGGGCGTATGTAACTGGCTCAACCCAAAACGGGAATTCACACCCTGTTCCAAGTCTCGAAGAGGTCGAACATTATCTCAGAATATTTGAACCCTATCGACATCTCCCGTTTGACTTTACCGACCTGGCATTGGCGCTGAGTAAGCTGGCGGGAGATGATATCGATGTTCTAGCGTTTTGTGATGACTTTGATGAACTGGAGCATATCTACAACAGGATCAAGGCTGAGCAATGAGCGAGGATTATCAAACCCTAAAGCATCAGGCAGAAGACCTCAGGAAACAGGAACGCTTCGATGAAGCGATTGCCCTGTATGAGAAGCTTTGGAGCATGTCAACTGACAACCGCGATAAGTGGGTTGGATGGGGGTATGCCTACTGTTTGCGTAAAGCAGGTCGCTCAACGGATGCACTGGAAATCTGCCGGGATGTTTATAAGCTTGATGCCCAATTTGATCGCAATAACAACCTGTACGGGTGGTGTGTGTACGATACAGGAATCAAGCAACCAGAAGATGAATTTAACGAGAAACGTTTTCTTGAGGCAGCCCAAGCTATCACGCAGTTGACAGCTCAAGGTGATTTCTCGCCCTATGAGCGGACGGTCTTCGCTGTTGTGCACCACTACGAAAAGTATAAGGAAGGCACAAAACCTGTCCCCCATGCCGACATCATCGCGTGGC
>Ga0067045_1032185_pt1 | contig 10692 bp, 9 predicted proteins | sample TerdegcTABiofilm_FD_59184 | JGI IMG/M metagenome (GOLD analysis project Ga0067045, IMG submission 59184) | Combined Assembly of (Gp0054472, Gp0054536) Wastewater bioreactor microbial communities from Singapore -Terephthalate degrading...
TACCAATGCCCCCTTTGCCATAAATAGCTACTTTTCTCATTTGTCTGATCCATTTACCCTTCTTTTAGAATTGACATCCTTTATGGCAAATCGCATGCCATTAAGAGGAAGACTGCCATTGGATCATAACTGTTTGCTTTTATTGAGGTTATTGGAGGCAATAGAATTAGTACGCCAGAAATGGTTTGAGATATCCTTTGCACTGTTACAATAGTGTAGATATCCATCACAAAATTGTTAATGTATCAGTGCAATCTTTTGAGCCAGGCTCTCGTTGATACTACGCGCCATTAGACCACATGCAGTGGATAGTGAGAAACGGGCTAATATTAAAGGGTTAGTGGAATTATCAGAAGTCTTTCGGTTGTGAGAGCAGAAAATGTGACAGCCTGAACTGGATGTCCTTGTTGTCCTCTGGAATCATTTTCCGTGAGAAATCTCCACTGCCCGGTAATGTCGGATTGTGGAGGAGCCGGTCATTCTTGAAATCGCCTCTTTTAAGTGGATGACAGAGTTGATCAATTGATAACAAGATGACCGCAGCTTACCGGCACTGTAGCGACACGGAGTCAGAGCTTGGTGACAACTTTTTGCATTACTTGAGGTAACCAATTCATGGCTTTAGAGAGGCGTTTAGGTGGTAATAGCGATTTGTTAAGGGAACCGGACGGTTGTGGAAACCAGATCTGCCGGGACCAATTTGGAATATGGAAATTAATTTTAGAAACTCTTGCCTATTTTTCACGCTACATGTTTTTTTGTCTGATGAGGTGTTCGAGCCCGAATTTCTTTATTCTGTAGCCCATCTGTCTGAGAGTAATCCCCAATTCCCTAGCTGCTCGGGACTGTACCCAGTTGTTCCTCTCAAGGGCTGCTACTACACCTCTCTTTTCCATTTCCTGCAAGCTGTCCAGTTCAACGGCATCCAGCTCGGTGGATAGCTGGTTGAAACCATATGAAATATAGGGATCCAGATCTTTAGTGTCTATGATAGAGCCCTCGCTCAGAATGGCCAGTCTCTCCATGAGGTTCTCCATTTCACGAATATTTCCTGGCCACGAGTATCGGGATAGGGCCAAAATGGCATTGTCGGTGAACCTTAGCTGGGTCACATACTCTCTTGACTGCTTGCGTGAAAAGAATTTTATCATGCTTGGTATATCTTCCCTGCGTGATGATAATGGTGGCATTCGTATGGGAAAAACGTTGAGCCTGTAATAAAGATCCTGCCTGAAAAGACCCTCAGCCACGGCTGAATCAAGGTCCAGGTTTGTCGCCGTTATTATCCTAACATCAACCTTGCGGGTCTTGGAACTACCTATTCTCTCGAATTCCTTATCCTGGATGAATCGGAGGAGCTTGGTCTGAAGCTGCAAGGAAACTTCACCAATTTCGTCAAGAAAAAGGGTTCCTCCGTCCGCTTCTTCAACTCGCCCCTTTTTTGTTTCGGTTGCTCCGGTAAAAGCTCCCTTTTCATGACCGAACAACTCTGATTCAAGTAATGTCTCAGGGAGGGCTGCGCTGTTTATCTTGACGAATGGGAATCGCTTTCTTGAGCTGAGTTCATGAATTATCTGGGCTGCTAGCGTCTTTCCAGTGCCTGACTCTCCAAGCAGAATTACCGTAGCCTTGGTAGGGGCAACTTTTCTAATAAGCTGTTGAACCTCCAGCATCTTATTACTTTTGGCTGTAGAAAAGAAATTGGCAGCCTTTTGGGAAATTTCTGCCTTGAGGAACTCGTTGGCTTTTACTAGGTTAAATTCTCTCTGCTGAACCTGCCTGTTTAAACTCACCAGTTGAGCAATGAGAGCCGAAAGTATGCTCAGAAAACGTATGTCTTCCTCAAATGAAATTTCTTCTTCAAACAGGCGATCAATGCTGAGAACCCCAATCGCCGTTCCATGCAATATGATTGGCGCTCCGATGAATGCAATGGCTCCTTTATTTATGTCGCGCGCTCCGGTCTTGTTAAGGAAGAGCGGATCAGCGCTTATGTCTGGAACTACGAAAGGCTCTTTACGCGAGAAAATCAGACCTGTGACACCTTCATCGAGTCTGTAAACCCCTCGTTCTTTTTCCTCGGATGTCAGGCCATGAGAAGCGGCTATTACCAATCGTTCATCGTCCGGGCTAACAAGTGTTACCGTTGCCCTTTTCATGGAAAGATCTTTTGAAAGTATCCCCAAAATTCTCTCAAGTGTCTGGTCAAGATTCAGGGCGTGTCCAATTATCTGACTTATATCATAAAGGACATTCAACTCTAATTGATTGATTTTAGCTTTCATTTGATCAGATATTATGCCTGCATTCCTGCGACCGTTTTTTAGCGTATCCGATGCAATTGGCAAGCCAATAACACCAACGAACACATATAATTGATATGACAAGACAAAATAAGTTGGACATCATTGACCTTAAGTTGTTTTTTCATACAGAACGGTACTGAATTCTCCACAATGTTACTGAGATGTGTGGCTCGTGAATAAACATTGCAGTCAGGACAACGAGTTCATTTCTTTTTTCAGTAGGTGGCTCAGGCTTCTTGACAGACCGCAAGCTGTGTGTTCGTGCTCATGCTTTCATAGTTCTAGTAATGGCTGTTTCAGATGTTTATGTACGACACGTCCGCATGCCAATGCTCATGAGGCCTCAGTGGTTGATTGAACTCAGTTCCCTTTTTTGATGGCGTAACCTTCAAGGGACGAAGGAGTCCTTCCCTGTTGAGGACACCCCAAAACGCAACTGGACTCACAGCAACTACCTCATAAAGGCCAATCTGCGATAGCCCTCGTTGGGATGCTCATGATAAAACCCAATGATAGCTTCCTTCGACTTTGACATGTTTTTGTAAAAACACCGATATCTTAGCATGTTGACTTTCAATTGGGGCGTCGACATTCCTTTTACTGTAGGTAGTTACGTCATCCGGCGGCGGACCTCTGAACGTCTCAGTCCGAAGATGTGATAAAGCTTTTTTTGTATTTCCCAAACCGTTTGTTAAGCCCATATTTTCATAGAGTTTTCCAAAAAAGTCCCTGATTCTCTCTATTGTCCTCTGCGCTTCCCTAAGCGCGGCCAGGTCAACTTTATTATCCATAGTCTCAGTACGAAAGCTGGAGCCATAAATATCCTCAGAGGCGAAGACAGTAAGTACTATGCAGATCAGTCACAATAAAGGGTCAAGGTCTGGAGAAACCTTAAGAATTCAATTCTAATTCTATCTTTCAAATGAAGCTTAGTTTATTCTCTTCAAATGTTCGGCGTGTTATAGGACTTTTAAAACATTATCCCCTTATGTTATAGTTAAATAATTCTATCTGAATAACACTGAAGAAAAGAAGCTTCAAAATGGACGAAATTGTGCTGAAACCCATTGGCGTCGTGCGATCACCATTTACGGAAGTAGAGGGCATGCCCATTCAGGCCTCAGGCGCTAGAGGTGTGAAAGGAGCAATTGAATTAAATAATGATTTGGTTGAAGGAATAAAAGATCTGGATGGATTCTCTCACTTGATTCTCATCTACTTTTTCCACAGGTGCAAAGGTTATTCACTTCATGTGACGCCTTTTCTTGACAAGCAGCTCAGGGGAGTTTTTGCCACGAGGGTTCCTAGACGTCCTAATGGGATTGGTTTGTCGGTCGTCAGACTTATTGGAATAGAAGGAAACCTGTTGCAGATTGAAGATGTGGACATACTGGATCAGACACCGCTCATAGACATAAAACCTTTTGTTCCAGAGTTTGATCACCGAAACACTGAGATGACCGGATGGTTCACGAATAGAGCGCAAAATGCTTCTGTGGTTCGAGCGGACAAGAGGTTTGTCAGTGATACATGACATGTCCACAGAGAGGAGAGAACTTTTCATGAAGAATCGTTCTGGCTTACCTCCATTTGATTCTCGTAAAATGGATCATCGTTGTCATTTGTGGAATTTGAAACTTCATTAGTCAGGGATTACTGATCTTCCTGGAGCTTTTCGGCTTCCGGCAAATCAGGGAGTTCTGAAAAATCTTTGAGCCCGAACACCTCGAGAAATTTTTTTGAAGGCCCGTAGAGAATTGGTCTGCCTGGTATGTCCTGACGTCCCAGAGTGATGATCAGCTCTTTATCCAGAAGCCCCCTAATCGTTCCCGAACTCTCAACACCTCGAATTTGTTCGATTTTATGTCGTGTGATCGGTTTATTATATACGATGATTGACAACGTCTCTAAAGCGGCCCGAGATAGCTTCGTGGGACGCTCTTTTTTTGATTTGAGGACCCATTGAGCCAGTTCCGGCAAGGTTCTGAACTGATATCCTCCGGCAACCTTAACCAGATTGAATCCCCTGGATCGTCGCCTGTAATATTGTTCCAACTGATCCAAAATCTCTTGAATTTTCTCGATTGAAACATCAGAAAGTGTGGCCGCAATTGACTGAGCCGACAAAGGTTCAGTTCCGGCAAATATGATAGCTTCCACAACTGATGTGAGGGTATCATTGTCCATTTGTTTTATTGATGTAATAACTCGTGTTGTTTAGTCCAGTCGAGGGAAGATATTAATTCAATGTAGCTAAAAAATAAAGAATGTCTCCGAACTCAGGAGCATTGATTCAGGCAGTTGTTGTTTGACAAGATCTAAAAACGTCCACGACGTTGTTGTTGGAAATATTTTAGATGTCTTACGAGAAACCATGAGCTGTGATTTGCTCGACTGAGATTTGAAGAGAACGGATTTTGTGCTATTATTTATAATGATATTGAAAAGCGGACAGGACAATTGAGGAATCATCCATGAAATATATTGAAGAAAATCCGGATGGAATCAAGAGCGCTGAAATCGTCATTGGCATTCCTTCCTACAATGAGGCTTCATCCATATTTTTTCCGACGGAGCAGGCTGACAAGGGATTAGTGAAGTATTACAGCAATCGTGCCGCAGTAATTATTAATTGTGACAATGACTCAGACGATGGAACGGGCGAGGCTTTTCTTGGGGTGAAGACTCAGACACCTAAAATTTATGTTTCTACAGAGTCTGGTGTGAGAGGTAAGGGTAATAACCTCAAGAATCTATTTCTCAAAGCTGTGGAGTTAGACGCCAAGGCGATCGTGGTGGTTGACGCAGACCTAAAAAGCATTACCCCGCTATGGGTCCGAAACCTGTGTGAACCGGTCCTTGATAACTACGATTTTGTTGCCCCACTGTATATACGGCACAAGTATGACGTAACGGTGACTAACAACATAGCCTATCCGTTGACGAGGTCCTTGTATGGTCGTCGAGTCAGACAGCCCATGGGTGGGGATGTTGCATTCTCGGGAGCTCTGGCAAAGCAGTTTGTGGAAACAGAGTTCTGGACGGAAAAGGTTGGGGCTTTCGGCATTGACATCTGGATGACCACTATAGCGTTACGTTCAAGGAGTTCGGTTATACAATCTTTCATGGGAAAACCTAAGCTTCACAAAATTAGGGATTTGGATTCCCATTTGGACATGATGTTTGAGGACGTTGTTTCTACAATGTTTGACCTGATGATTGAGTATGAATCTTTTTGGCGGGAGGTTAAGTGGAGTCGGCCCACGGCAGTCTTCGGATTCGGTTTGGGTGATGTCGAAATGCCTCCCCCTGTAGAAATGGACACTCACAGGCTATGGGAAAATTTTATCGGTGGAATTCGCAAAGATTGGGATCTATATGCTGATGTTATCAGTAGGGAAAACCTGAACAAGCTTGAAGAGGTTGTAGATCTTCCGGTCGGTGGTTTTGAATTTCCAGCCGGATTATGGGCAAAAATTATTTATGATTTTGCAATTTCTTACAGGAACCATTCTTTCGACAGAAGCAAACTGGTAAGGGCTCTGATTCCAATCCATTACGGAAAGACTCTATCCTTTGTTACAGAAACCCAAGCCATGAACAACCAACAGGTAGAGGAATTTATTGAGGATCAATGCGCCCAGTTTGAAAAAGCGAAATCCTACCTAGTTGAAAAGTGGTTTGCCTGAACGAGTTGAGGTTTTTTGACAAGGTAAAGCTGGTCAGGATGACAAGGAGCAAGAAATGGCCAAGATACTGATAGTCGATGACGAAGAAGGAATCAGGATGCTTTATTCGATGGAGCTTCAAGATGAGGGCTATGCCGTCATCACCTTGCCTGATGGCAAAGGATTAATGGAAGTGATTGAGCAGGAGCAACCTGATTGCATAATCCTCGACATCAAAATGAGAGAGTATAACGGTCTAGACCTACTTCAACAGATCAGAAAGAAATATTACGATCTACCGGTAATACTGAATTCAGCATATTCCAGTTTCAAAGTGGATCTAAAAACCGTGGCTGCTGACTATTATGTTGTAAAGAGTTCAGACCTTACGGAACTTAAAGAGAAAATAAAATTAGCCTTGGAGTGTAGCATCCCCAAGTAATAGTAGTTTCAATATTTCTTACTTGGTTTGTAATTGCGAAATTAGATGAAAGACCTGATAATAATGCAGAACATATGCAAGGTTTATCAATCCGGCACGGTCTTTGTGAACGCTCTGAAGGATATAGATTTGACCATAAAATCGGGAGAATTCCTATCGGTGATGGGTCCATCCGGATCTGGAAAATCAACATTAATGAATATATTGGGGTGCTTGGACGTTCCAACTTCTGGCAAGTACTACCTGGATGGAGAGGACGTTTCACAATTGGATCGTGATCAACAGGCTGACTTACGAAACCGGAAAATTGGCTTCGTTTTTCAGGGCTTTAACCTGTTGCCTCGGATGAATGCCATCCAAAACGTTGAACTCCCACTGATATACGCAAAGATGGGATCTTCAAAAAGACAAAAAAACGTTTTGGAAGCCCTTGCCATGGTAGGCCTCTCAGACAGGGCAGATCATTTGCCGTCACAGCTATCCGGCGGGCAGCAGCAGAGAGTTGCGATTGCCCGAGCTTTGGTGAACAATCCCGAAATACTACTTGCGGATGAGCCGACTGGAAACCTGGACTCTAAGACAAGTGAAGAGATCATGGGAGTGTTCCGGAAGCTCAATTCGGAGCGAAGAATTACTTTCATTCTGGTTACGCACGATCAAGAGATGGGCCTGTTGACCGACAGAATAATATTTATCAGAGATGGCCAGGTTGAAACCGACACAAGGCTCAATTAGTATTTACATGTAAATTAGCTTTTGTCCAAATGCAACGGCTCAAGAATAATGGTTTTTGAACCTATGGCAGCAAGTTGTTCTTTCGAGATATCTCACTAATGGAACGACTTCTTTACAATATGGACTAGATACGACATCCTATTTTTTTGTGAAATTACGGAGTCCGTGGTTTTGAAGAAGATAATATTACTTTTGGTAATCATAATCTGTTTGGCGGGCGTATTGTTTTACTGGACAAGAAACGACTCTGAGGGTCCGGGATATACCTTCCTGACTACACCTGTGGAGAGAGGTAATCTAAAGGTTGAAATCAATTCCACAGGAACGGTGAAGCCGGTAGTTGAGGTATTGGTTGGGAGTCAAGTTTCAGGCTACATCAAGGAATTGTACGCTGATTTCGAATCTCAGGTTACCAAGGGCCAGTTGATCGCATTGATTGACCCGGACACTTTCAAGGCCAAAGTAGAGCAGGCTCGCGCCGATCTATTGGCTGCCAAGGCGAACCTTGCCAAAGCCGAGGTAACCCTGATAGATGAAAAAAGAACTCTAAAACGAAAAGAGGGACTTATCGGGCGTGATTCGATAAGTCAAAGTGATTACGACACCCAGCAGACCAAGACAGAAGCCGCTGCGGCTCAAGTCGAGGTTGAGAGAGCCAGAATCGCTCAGGCTGAAGCACGCCTGCATGAGGCCGAACTTCAGCTAAAATATGCTCACATTGAAGCTCCTGTAACAGGAGTTGTAACTTCGAGAAACATGGATGTAGGTCAGACGGTGACAGCAGGATTTCAAACACCGGTCCTGTTCAAAATTGCAGAAGATTTGACACGCATGCAGGTTTACACCAATGTTGATGAGGCGGACATTGGCCGGATTAAGGTGGGACAATCGGCTCTCTTCACGGTGCCCGCTTTCCCCGACAAGTTTTTTTCGGCCTCCGTGACACAGATAAGGAATGAGCCTAAAATTGAACAAAATGTGGTAACTTACAACGTCATTCTTGATGTTGATAATGACGAATTACTATTAAGACCTGGTATGACCACAAATGTCCAGATTTTGGTTGCCGAAATCACAGATACTTTGATGCTTCCCGATGCGGCGTTGATGTTCACTCCACCGGAAGCGGCATTTCCAAAGGGTAAGCCGCAATTCCCGGCTCCCAAAGAGGGGCATCGCACTGTATGGCGTTTGAAGGACAAAACTCAACTCAATCCCGTTAATATAAAAGTAGGCGTGACTAGTCCGCAAAGGACCCAGATATTTACTGAGGAACTTAATGTTGGTGATAAAATAGTAGTAGAAGCTGTTCTCCAGAAAAAAAGTGGTGGTCCTCAAGCCGCCCGGGGATTTAGATTTCAGTTCTAGTTTCATCACAAAAAGTGAATATATTGAATCCATTTGTTCAAGTCGTCTTCAGATTAACTCCTAGTTATTTCAAAGGGGTGTTTCATGGATCACGTCAATCCAAATGATGTATGGGCTCCAGGCGCAAATGATCGTAGAGGTCCTCTGGTAACCTATTCAAGGGACGCTGCTGATTTTGACTACATGAGAATCAACGTCCCGTGTCAAAGCGCCTGCCCGGCTTTAACCAACGTTCCCGCCTATATCAGAAGCATTTACGAGAAACGTTACGGTCATTCCTACGAGTTAAACCGGATAGTTAATCTTTTTCCAGGAACCTTGGGCAGGATTTGTTCAAGACCTTGCGAAGACAGATGCCGTCACGGAGAACCGGAACTCGGAGAACCAGTCAATATTTGCCACATCAAGAGAGCGGCTTATGATTTGAAGGAGCCAGGTCATCCCTTCATGGCGCCTATGTTTTCATCGCATCACAAACGTGTGTGCATAGTAGGTTCAGGACCGTCAGGCTTGGCCGCCGCGCACGATTTAAGCACAATAGGTTTTGATGTGACCATCCTGGAGGCTTTGGATGAGCCTGGTGGAATGTTGCGCTACGGCATACCGGAGTTCAGACTTCCGCATAAGGTTTTGAAATACGAAATAGACAGCATTGTTCGTATGGGCATTACTTTGAAAACAGGGATAAGAGCGGGAACTGATATTAGCTTCCGGGAAATCATGTCGGATTACGATGCTACACTTATCGCCTCCGGATGTTACGTCTCAAGAGCGCTCAATGTTCTTGGTGAGAATTTAGATGGCGTCTTTTCAGGTCTTGAGCTTGTGATGGACATTGCCTCGAACAAATCACCGAATCTAGGCAAAAAGGTTGCAGTTATAGGAGCCGGATTTACAGCTTTTGATTGCGCTCGATCGGCTCTAAGACTAGGAGCTGAAGACGTTACCATCTTTATTCGCGGCCTTGAAGAGGAGTTACGAGTAACTAAGGAAGAAATTCACGACGCAAAAAAAGAAGGAATAAAGATAAAGGCCCTGAGTCTGACTCAGGGGATCGTGGGCTCCAACAGGGCCGAGGGTATAGAATTTGTTCGAGCCAGGACAGGGGAAATTGGCTCAAATGGTCGTCGTAAGCTTTATCCGATTGAAGGGAGCAATTTCCTTGTAGAAGTTGATTCGGTAATAGTGGCCGTAGGACAAAGCGCTCAACCCATAGCTGCTCCAGGAGATAAGAACGATAGCGGCATTCTCATTGGAAATAGCGATACTTTTCAATCATCCGAGCCAGGACTTTATTTGACTGGAGATTTTCTAACCGGACCTTCAACAGTAATCGAATCCATCGCTTCGGGAAGAAAAGCCGCCGAAAGAATCGCTCATGATCTCACAGGGAAGAGATTTAGAGAATGGGTCGTGAGGATGGAAGAGGCTGCCATCACTGACAGGCATCGCTCCTGGGACTTTATCCCCAGACAGGAAATGCCTACTGTTACACCAGTATCGAGCAGGTTAGTTGACAGAAGGGTAGAAGTTGAACTCGGTTTGAGTTCAGAGGCTGCTTTCGAGGAATCCAAACGATGTTATCTTTGTAATCTTCATTACGAGATCGATGTCAATAAATGCATCTTTTGCAGATATTGTATAGATAACGCGCCTAGAGACTGCATTAAACTTGTGGAGAAAATCAATCTTAACGAGAACGGCGCAATCGACGGCTTTATTGAGACAACAAACTGGCAGAAAGTCAACGCCGTGGTCATAGATAATTCCAGGTGTATCAGATGTGGAGAATGTGTACGAGTCTGTCCGGTGGATTGCATTTCCGTAACCAAGGTTGAGCTTGTCGAGAAAAATCTTCTAGCAGGGAGGCAATAATGTCAGCCGAACGCTTCGTCATCATAGGAAATGGGCCAGCGGGCAATGAGGCGGCAGAGATTTTAAGAGAGAAATCGCCAAGGTCCAGAGTTACTATTTTTGGCAAAGAAAGCATAAGGTCGTACAAGCCTCATTTGCTTCCAGACGTCATCGCAGGAAAAGTAGACCAGGAAAATATATTCATGAAACCCGATTCTTATTTTCGGGAAAAAGACATTCAGTTGAGACTTGGTCAAAGAGTAAAACATGTTGATTTCAACAAACGTCAGGTCCTTTTGGAGCATAGGGAAGTTGTGTC
>Ga0067045_1032186_pt1 | contig 10692 bp, 7 predicted proteins | sample TerdegcTABiofilm_FD_59184 | JGI IMG/M metagenome (GOLD analysis project Ga0067045, IMG submission 59184) | Combined Assembly of (Gp0054472, Gp0054536) Wastewater bioreactor microbial communities from Singapore -Terephthalate degrading...
ACTGCATGTTCGCCCCCATCAGCGTCCTGAACGGCGAGGCCACAGTCAAGGGATTGATGAAGAACTGGTCGCTGGTCCTGTTGGGAAATTTTCTGGGATCGATATTTGTGGCCTATTTTCTGGCCTACCAGAGCGGATTTTTCGATAGCCTACCCTGGGCAGGCTGGGCAGCAACCGTGGCCAATACCAAATGCGGCCTGGACTTTGGCACCGCCTTCCTCCGAGGAATCGGCTGCAACTGGCTGGTCTGCCTCGCCGTCTGGCTGGCCATCAGCTCAGAAGATGTCATTGGCAAGATATTCAGCTGCTGGTTTCCCATAATGACATTCGTTACCATTGGCTTTGAACATAACGTGGCCAATATGTTCTTCATCCCCCTGGGCATATTCGCTGCCAACAATCCGGCCATCGCTGCCGAACTGGTTTCGGCAAATGTGGCCACAGCTAACCTTATCGGAGGAACGGGCTGGTACAACTTCTTCATCACCAACCTGATCCCAGTGACCCTGGGCAACATCGTCGGAGCGGCCCTGTTCGTAGCGGCACTCTACTGGTATGTCTATCTCAAGGGTCCTGTCTGCGTAATAAAAGAGGAGAAGACTTCAAAGAGATCATGAGCTTGGTCCGGAGGTGAGGAGCGAGGCTCATCGCTCCTCTAGATGGAGTGAGAGTAGGTGGCAGTAGATCTTTATTCGACTGCATTGATCGCAGTGGTTGTAGTGGTAACAGGCATTTTGAGCATTATGCTCCGCATCTCTTCTTCGATCCTTGAGGCAGGGGCAGGAATATTGCTTGCCAGCTTCCTGGGAGTGAGGATCGAGGCATGGCTTGACTTCCTGGCAACATTTGGCGGCTTGATGCTGACTTTTCTGGCAGGAGCGGAAGTAGACCTCTTTTTATTAGTAACAGCGCCAAGAAGAGCTTCACCATTGGCAGCATGGCTTTTGTTATTTCCTTGATAGGCGAGATCATCTTCTTATCTGCATTTACCGATTGGTCATTCCTGGCCACCCTGACTGCTAGCCTGGCATTGACGACCACATCGGTGGCAGTGGTTTATTCGGTGCTGATGGAACATGAACTGAAGACCTAAATGCAAGCAAGCTGATAATCGCAGCTACCTTTGTGAACGATATACTGACTCTGATCGGAATCAACCTCATCTCACCCAGCTTCAACCTGTACACTATTAGGGATCAACTGAGGAATAAGCTTTCATTTCGAATTTATGCGATCTCATTTGATCCTCTTCGAGGGATCATTGCTATCTATCATCAAGTTTTCCTTGATCAATAAGAGAGCTGTGAGGACCTGAGCACATTCGACCATTCGCATGACATCGCCATCATAATCCGATATGTTAATGCTGGAGATCTCTGCTCCGGAGGGCTTTTTGGCTTCTGCATACTCCTTGAATGCTTCAACCTGGCTCTCCTTGCCATCAATCACGATATCGACCACCCGAATCTTGTCTTCGGTCAGGTTATTGGCATCGAATCCTGGCAGGCCAGAGATCCATTGCGCCACCCAACAGGAAATACCTACCTGCAACCCACATCGTGCACCCTGGGATCGGTGATGGTGATCCTGAGCTTCACAGGAGATATTAAGTCTGTTCTGGATTATAAACTCCGTCTTCTCAGGATCGGCTTTGATCGTGAGCCAAGTCAGAAGACTCCGAAATGTTTTTATCTGTATAATAGTAGGAGACAACAATAATAGGAGACAACACAACAATCAAAATCGACTTCGCTTCGATTTGATAGGCTAACAGCAGAGGTTAGTTATATTTGGAAATACTATTTTGATTGCGATGAAGGTCCTAAAGTACCACGTTATGCTGAGGTGGGAACCGGAAGATGAGGTTTATACCGTATGGGTCCCATCACTTCCGGGATGCGTTACCTTTGGAAAGACCATTGATGAGGCCCTCGATATGGCAAGAGATGCTATTGAGGGCTATGTGCAGACATTGATTGCTCATGGCGAAGAAGTTCCAACCGACGAAGATATCATCGATCGCACTGTAGAGATCGTTGCCCATGCCTAAGCTGCCTTCGGTCTCATCTCAGAAGCTTGCCAAGGCTTTGGAGAAGGCAGGTTTCATTCTTGAGAGGACCACGGGAAGCTACAGTATCTATTACCATCCACAAACCCGCAGAAAAGCGGTTGTGCCCATCCACAGCAAAGATGTTCCGAAGGGAACGTTGTGCAAGCTTTTGAAGGAAGCTGGAATTAGCAAGGAAGAGCTAACCGATCTGCTATAGGCATTACTGCCAAAAGTCTACAATAACTCTTTCTGTTCCGATGAACCGAGCTTAAAGAGATCCAGTCTGCCTATGGCTGCGGATTGGATAAAAAGAGCGGTTTCAGTGCTGCTCGTAAAGATGCCAAAATGTTTTTATCTGTATAATGCCTAAATATCTTTATTGTTTGTTATGTTTGCCAAGATATGCTACCATCTATATCGATTCAAAAAAATAATAAGGTAATGCCATGCCCTCCGAAGCCAAAAAGCCGGTCATCTTCCTCGCATTCGCAAACGAGCGCAATGATCTGGTTAGTTATCTTCGCAACCTGCCCGAAGAGGCGCGGAATATCCGACAAGCCCTCGATTTTGCCAAGAGAAACGGACTATGCGATGTAGTCGAGCGGCCCAATGCCACTCTAAAGGATATACTGGACGTATTTCAGGACCCGGAATATCATAACCGGATTGCAGTATTCCATTATGGAGGCCATGCCAACGGCTATCAGCTCCTGCTGGAATCCGCTGAGGGCTCTGGCGCTCCTGCCTACGCCGGGGGCCTGGCGTCATTCCTGGGCCAGCAGACCGGCCTGCAACTAGTCTTCCTCAACGGCTGTGCCACCCAAAACCAGGTGCAGGGGCTGACCGATGCAAAGGTTTCCCTGGTCATAGCCACCTCTCGGGCAATAGACGACAAAGTGGCTACAGAATTTGCCAGCCGTTTCTACAGGGGCTTGGCCGGCGGAGCCAATATCCAGAGAGCCTACAACGAGGCTAAGGCTGCCATACAGACGGAGCACGGCGACAATCCTCGAAACTTATATCTTGCTGAGAGAAAGGCGGAGCTGGTTGAAGATCGCTTGCCCTGGGATTTGTACCTCAGGCCCGGGGCCGAACTTGCCGCTCAATGGAATCTGCCTGAGGCGGTCGGCAATCCGCTCTTTGATCTGCCGCCTGTCCCCGTAGGGGATTTGCCAGCCAGCCCCTTCCGTCACCTGAGCTGGTTTTCCAGAGAGCATGCGGAGGTCTTCTTTGGCCGGGGTTTTGAGATCCGGGATCTATATCAGAGAGTGACAGACGGAAACTCCGCTCCCATCATCCTCTTTTACGGCCAGTCGGGCGTTGGTAAATCATCTGTTCTGGCCGCCGGCCTGATTCCCCGGCTGGAAAAGAGCCACGAGGTTCATTATCTCCGCCGGGACGGCAAAAAGGGCTTATTGGGAACGCTGAATGAGGCGTTCACAAAAGAGGAAGGCATGAGCATTGCCGAATCCTGGCTGGCTCAAGAAAGCAAGGCTGAAAAGCCCTTGATCATCATCCTGGATCAGGTGGAGGAGGCATTCACCCGCCCCAATCCAGATCTGCCTCATGAGCTTGGAGACTTCTGGGATGCTCTGCAGGCCATCTTCAGCGATCCAGGCCACCGGCCCCAGGGAAAGCTCATCTTAGGCTTTCGTAAAGAGTGGCTGGCGGAGATAGAAAAGCAGCTCCTGGAGAGGAAGACCCCCTTCTCCCGTCTCCTCCTGGAACGGCTGACCAGGAGGGGAATCATAGAATCGGTTAACGGACCGACAAAGAGCGAGAGGCTGCGGCAGAGTTATGGCCTTGCGGTCGAGGACGGTCTGGCGGAGATCATCGCCGATGACCTGCAAGAGGATCGGGAATCTGCCATTGCTCCTGCCATGCAGATCCTGCTCACCAAGATGTGGGAGACGGCAAGGGAGAAGGATCATGATCATCCCGTCTTCGATAAAGATCTCTACCAGACATTGAAGAAGAAGGGAATTCTTCTACAGGACTTCCTCGACCAGCAGCTTGCCTCTTTGGAGAGATGGAACTCAGAGGTAGTGAACTCGGGAATGGCCCTGGACTTTTTGGCCTTTCATACTACGTCACTGGGGACTGCCGAGGAGCGGACGGAGGAGGAGCTTCAAAAGAATTACCGGCATAAAAGCCAGGTCGTCAATCCTCTGATCCAGCAATGCGTCGATCTCTATCTGCTGGAAAGGCTTAGCAAAGCAGTGACGACCCGCCTCTCCCACGATACCCTGGCGCCATTGGTGCGACAGCGCTATGCAACCTCGGACAGGCCCGGCCAGAGGGCGAGGCGCATTTTGGAGAACCGGTCCGTAGATTGGCAGGATGGAAAACAGGGCACTCCACTGGATGAATCGGACCTCGAGCTGGTGGAACGGGGCAAAGACGGGATGCGAGCCTGGGAGCCGGCGGAAGAGAGGCTGGTGAAGGCCAGCCGGGAGGAGAGGGAGAGGAAAATAAAGAGCAGACGGAATGAACGGATTTTAAAAATGGCTGCTATGATGGCGATAATCATTTTTGCAGGATTGGCTTCTTACCTGATGGTCCAGGCGAATGATAATGCAGAGGAGGCTAGGGCTCTCTATCTTGCCTCCCAGTCGACGCAGAAGGGGACTGCTTCGGCGAGCGACTACATGACCAAGGTTCTCCTGGCGGTGGAATCGCTGCAGCATCGGAAGACAGCAAATGGTGACATGGCCCTGCGGAGCAGCATCAGATTACTAACTCGACCTTTGGCTCAGCTTGATCACAATGGCTCGGTGCGGGCGGTGGCTTTCAGCCCCGACGGCTCAAAAGTTCTGACTGGCAGCGTTGACGGGAAGGCCTGCATATGGGACGTGTCGAGCGGCGAGAAGCTGCATGAGCTGCCCCTTGACGGCTCGGTGTGGGCGGTGGCTTTCAGCCCCGACGGCTCAAAAGTTCTGACTGGCAGCGGTGACCGGAAGGCCTGCATATGGGACGTGTCGAGCGGCGAGAAGCTGCATGAGCTGCCCCTTGACGGCTCGGTGCAGGCGGTGGCTTTCAGCCCCGACGGCTCAAAAGTTCTGACTGGCAGCGGTGACGGGAAGGCCTGCATATGGGACGTGTCGAGCGGCGAGAAGCTGCATGAGCTGCCCCATGAAGACTCGGTGCGGGCGGTGGCTTTCAGCCCCGACGGCTCAAAAGTTCTGACTGGCAGCGATGACGGGAAGGCCTGCATATGGGACGTGTCGAGCGGCGAGAAGCTGCATGAGCTGCCCCATGACGGCTCGGTGTGGGCGGTGGCTTTCAGCCCCGACGGCTCAAAAGTTCTGACTGGCAGCGATGACGGGAAGGCCTGCATATGGGACGTGTCGAGCGGCGAGAAGCTGCATGAGCTGCCCCATGAAGGCTGGGTGCAGGCGGTGGCTTTCAGCCCCGACGGCTCAAAAGTTCTGACTGGCAGCGATGACCGGAAGGCCTGCATATGGGACGTGTCGAGCGGCGAGAAGCTGCATGAGCTGCCCCATGAAGACTCGGTGTGGGCGGTGGCTTTCAGCCCCGACGGCTCAAAAGTTCTGACTGGCAGCGATGACCGGAAGGCCTGCATATGGGACGTGTCGAGCGGCGAGAAGCTGCATGAGCTGCCCCATGAAGACTGGGTGCAGGCGGTGGCTTTCAGCCCCGACGGCTCAAAAGTTCTGACTGGCAGCGATGACCGGAAGGCCTGCATATGGGACGTGTCGAGCGGCGAGAAGCTGCATGAGCTGCCCCTTGACGGCTCGGTGCAGGCGGTGGCTTTCAGCCCCGACGGCTCAAAAGTTCTGACTGGCAGCGATGACCGGAAGGCCTGCATATGGAGCGTGTCGAGCGGCGAGAAGCTTCATGAGCTGCCCCATGACGGCCCAGTGCTGGCGATGGATTTCAGCCCCGACGGCTCAAAAGTCCTGACTTGCAGCACTGACCGGAAGGCCTGCATATGGAGCGTGTCGAGCGGCGAGAAGCTGCATGAGCTGCCCCATGACGAAGTGGTGCGGGCGGTGGATTTCAGCCCCGACGGCACCGAGGTTCTGACGGGTGGTGAAGATGGCACAGCATGGATTTGGCCAGTATCTTACGATGATCTAATTGAGCAGGCCTGCGACTGCATGGCAGAGAATCTTAGCATTGAAGAATGGAAGAGGTATGAGATACCAAATGTCAGAACCTGTCCCAAAGAGGGAAGCTTCAATCAGGGCATGCTTGAGCGGCTCCGGAACGACCCCTGGGGATTCCTGACCGGCGAGCCTGAATGCGAGCCCTGTATAGCCGAGGCCTTTCGCAATAAGAGTTGAGACAAGATAGATAGTGGGATCTGCAAAATGATAACTGCAAAATGATAATCCTGGCTTCAGGTGAAAAAAAAATGAGCAGAAAAACAGGCGACCTGTTCGCCCTCCTGATTGGAATAGACTGCTATCTGCCCAACAGGCTCCCAGGCGGATACTACTACTCCAATCTCGGCGGCTGCGTGAGGGATGTAAATAACGTTCACCGAGACCTTCTGAAAAGAAGGCTGAATATACCTGATAGCCATGTGATCAAGCTCACATCGACTGCCTCCGCTGCAGGTCAGCCACTTGAGCCCCAGGATCTGTGGCCCACATATGTGAATATGGTGACGGCATTCAAGAAAATTGCCGATATGGCCGGGCCAGGGGATCAGGTCTATATCCACTATGCCGGCCACGGCGGCCGGACTGCCACCATCGATCAGAGGCACAAAGGAGAGTACGGAGTCGATGAAGCCCTGGTGCCCATGGATATCGGTAACTCCGAGGCCAGATACCTGCGGGATATAGAGCTGGCCAAGCTCCTCAATGACATGGCCAAAAAGGGGCTCATAGTTACCGCTGTCCTGGATAGCTGCCACTCCGGGGGTATGGTCCGGGGCCTGAATGCCGAGTCCGGCAAGGTAGCCGTCCGCGGCCTGAGCATCGTTGACACCACCCCTCGCCCAACTGAGAGCCTGGTCGCCCCTGCAGAAGAGCTCATTTGCAACTGGGATGATCTTGTGGGTGGATCCGGACCAAAGCGCGACCTGGCAGTCGGAAGCGGTTGGCTTCCTGTGCCCAGGGGATTCGTCCTTTTGGCCGCATGCCGGCCCTCTGAGTCCGCTCTGGAGTATGCCTTCGATGGAAAGGAGAGAAATGGTGTCCTGACCTACAACCTCCTCCAATCCCTGGACGACCTGGGACCGGGCCTGAGCTACAAGACCTTACACGACCGGATAGTCTCCAGGGTCCATAGCAAATTCAGAGAGCAAACGCCGATGATGGAGGGTGATGCCGAAAGAGAGGTCTTCGGCAGCGAGAGGATTGCGCCCTATTATGCCGTAAATGTAATGCAGTACGATGCTGCAGGCAATAGAGTTCAGATTGGTGCCGGCCAGGCTCATGGCCTGCGCAAGGGCGCCCGATTCAGGATCTATGCCTCGGGAACGACCGATCTATCAGACATGGAAAAAGCCATCGCTCTGGCGGAGATATCGATCCTGGATGCAGCAGACTCATGGGCCGATATAATTGAGAAGTTTGGCGACTCAAAGATAGAACAGGGTGCGCAGGCGGTGCTGCTGGAGCCGAACTCCATAGACCTGGTCAGCAGGATCTATCTGCACCGCAGGAGCGATCTGGGAGCGGGCGTCGACCAGGATTCTGCCCTGAAAGCGGTGGAGGAGGCTGCAAAAGAGAACAGATGGATTGCACTGACCTTTGAAGAACAGAAGCTCGACTACCAGGTGGTGGTCAATGAGAGTGGCTGCTATGAGATCTGGGATCCATCGGGCAGGAAGATCGAAAATCTCAGACCTGAGCTGAAGATCGGTGAGGCAGGCTCAGCTGCAGGAGTGGTCCGCCGCCTGGAGCACTTAACCAAGTTCAATGCTGCCAGAGAGCTGAGAAACCATGATCCTACATCGCCCCTGGCCAGAAAGCTCATCGTCGAGTTCGTGGGCAAAGAGGATAGCGACTACGATCCCGTAAACGAGGCTCATCCCAAGGCCTTTGACAATCCAATGCTGCCCGAGGTGAACAACGGAGAATGGGCATTTGTGAGGATAAAGAATGGCTTTCCAGAGCATCAGGCGAATAACGTCCTGAACATCACCGTCCTGGACCTTCAGCCGAATTGGGGGATCTTTCAAGTATATCCCTCCGGCTCTGCGGAAGGATTTGTCCCTCTTGATCCAGGAATGGAAGTTGTCCTTCCGCTAAATGCCATTCTGCCCGAGGGATATACAGAAGGCACCGATACCATCAAGGTCTTTGCCACCCTGGGCGAGAGCACTACGAACTTCCAGTGGCTACAGTTGCCTCGTCTGGACCGGCCTCCTATAAGGGCAACGATGAGGGGCGAGAGTCCAAAAGATCCCCTGGAGGAGATGATGGGGGCAATAACCTCAGAATTGCCCACCATGAGAAACCTGGAGCCGGCACGCTATCCCAGCAAGGTCTGGACCACGGCTCAGATTGAGCTGAGGACGAGGAGTGCAAGATAATAACTGGAGATAAGAAATGTCCGATGAGCAAACCTCGCGCAATCTCCGCCTTCCGGATGTTGAAATTAGCCCTGTGGGCCACCATGCTTACTACCAGAAGAGCTGGGCTCTGGTCATAGGCATCAACGATTATGAGGGCCGGCCTCTGAAGAATGCCAGGAATGATGCCGAGGCAGTTGCCGCTCTCTTGAAAGAGAAATACGGCTTTGATGAGGTCATCTCTCTGCTGGACAAGGATGCCAGCCGGGAAAATATACTCAGGTATCTGAGGGAAGATCTGAGGGATCGGGTGGGCGATGAAGATCGGCTGATAATCTTCTTTGCTGGACATGGCGAGAGTCAGCCGAGGAAAGGGGGTGGAAGGATTGGCTACATCATCCCCCAGGATGCCCGAAAGGACACCTCGATTGATCACATCGATATGGACGAGCTGAGAAAGGCCTGCGACAGAATCCCGGCCAAGCACATCCTCATAATTTTGGACTGCTGCTTCAGCGGAGTGGCAGCCATCACCACTGGCCTGCGAGGAAAGACCGATGAGAAGCCCCCGAAAAAACTGAATGATTTGTATCTTCGCAAGCTCACTGAGAAGAAGGCCTATCAGATAATGACAGCAGGGGATGTGGATCAGTCCATAAGAGATAGCGGCTGTGTCCCCGGGCACTCCGCCTTCACCGCTGCCCTGCTGGATGGCCTTCGGGGAGATGCCGATAGAGACAGCAACGGCCTCATCACAGCAACTGAGCTTTTTGACTATGTCCAGCCGAGGGTGTCATGCGAGACTTCAGCAGATGGGGCAGAAGGCCAGATGCCCTTCCTTGATTATATAAGAGGCAGCGATATTTATCACCCTGGAAACTTCGTTTTCATGCTTCCCTCTATTGTGGTAGATAAAGGAGACGAGAAGAAGAAAAGCAACAACAAAGGCTATCCCACCGCTGGGCAAAACGGTAATCCATATCTCCGATTAATTATTAAAAATTGGCCTCTAATTTCTATTATTTTTTTAATTTTATCAGCTTTATTTATAAAAGGCTTCATTCCAATAAATTGGTATCAAAATTCTCATGAGGAAAATAAAAGTATAGATAAAGAGAGCGAGTCTTTAATAAATATTATTGGAACAATAATATACAATAATGAAGCTATATCTGAGTATTCTAATGCATATGCAGAAATATCGCTAGAAGATGATGAGACAGGAAGATTGCTTCCGGTAAACTTTTCGTATGATAGAGAAAATGGAAATTTTGTTATTCGGGATGTGCCACCAGGCAAGTACTCCGCTTCAGTCACCGTTCAGTCTGGCTACCCATTCGATATGGATGATGACTGGGCGTCGAATGCGGGTGATTTCGTCTCTTTTTTAAGCGAATTGAATAATACCATTATTGTGCCTCCTCATGTGGAGGAGGTCCACAAAGATCTATACGTAGTCTACTGCATTCATCTGATAGAACCTGTTGATAATCAGGAACTCAGAACATATACATACGATCCTCCAGAGGAGCTTTATCGTTCCTTCTATTATCCATCCGCAGATAAATTCGAATGGGAGCCGGTTCCCGGAGCTAGCAGCTATAGCATATACATTCTTGAAAATAGTTCATCCTCAATTGTCGTGGATGAGCGAATAAGGTCAAACCGGTTTTCTCCCCATTTAGATGTCAATGCAGGCGATGAATACTATGAATTCACATTACAGGCTTATGGCTCAGAAGGTAATCTCATTGGCATATTCGACAACTTCTATAAGAACGGAAGGGGTGGCTGGTTCAATTTCAAAGTAATTCCGGATCCGGAATAGTCGGCTTTGCTGCGATAGGCGAGATTTCTATCAATCCATATACCTGAAAGACATGGCTGCTGCCAATAAATTCAGATGAAAAACTTGGGTGCAGAGCGGACTTTAGGCCCATATAGCCGCAACCGCAAGCCTTTTACCCTATATCCCGGCAAGGAGTGTCCACCATTGCGAGCGATTCACTGAGCAGCTCGTCTGGGAGTAGCATAGATCGAGAGGGATGAAGCATCAATAGTCTCCTGGAAAGAGCCGCACTCGCCCGTCAAGGAGGGAGAGATCATATCATTCAAAGTTCCCGCTGATATCGCCAAGGCAGCCATAGCTGCC
>Ga0067045_1032187_pt1 | contig 10690 bp, 6 predicted proteins | sample TerdegcTABiofilm_FD_59184 | JGI IMG/M metagenome (GOLD analysis project Ga0067045, IMG submission 59184) | Combined Assembly of (Gp0054472, Gp0054536) Wastewater bioreactor microbial communities from Singapore -Terephthalate degrading...
CATGGGAGCGATGACCGAGATGAGGATGAGGGATATCGATTGGGATTTTGTGAAGCAGGCTCGGCATCTTCATCTGGGTTGTTATTATTTACAAACTGGTCTGATTCCGGATGTCCCGAAAATTTTCTTAAAAGCTCAAAATCTTGGACTTACCACTTCGCTGGATACTAATTGGGATCCCTCTGAAATATGGGATGAATCCTTATATGAGGTTTTAAAATATACCGATATTTTTTTCCCAAACGATGATGAAGCGATCCGCATTGCTCACGAAACCAATCTTGAAAAAGCCATCGATAAATTACGAAAGATGGTCAAAATCCTGGCGGTGAAAAGGGGAAAAGAAGGAACTCTGGTCTGTTCGGCAGATGAAAAATATCAGATTCCTGCTTTTTCAGTGGAAGTTATAGAAACCACCGGCGCTGGGGATACCTTCAATGCCGGATTTTTGCATCAATTTACTCGCGGCAAAGGTATAGCAGAATGTGCTCGCTTTGGAAATGCCTGTGGTGCATTAGCGGTAACTGCCCTGGGAGGCACCGGTGCTTTTCAATCAAAAACGGCGGTAAAGCAAAAGCTTAGGGAACTTTTGAAATCATGATTCATCCACTCTTGGAAATTATTCATGCCCATCAACGGAACCGCAGTATCGGTATCTATTCGGTATGCTCTTCTCATCCCGAAGTTCTTCGAGTCGCCATCGAACAGGCCAGGATCGATCAAAGCTGGGTATTGATCGAATCGACTTCTAACCAGGTTGATCAATATGGGGGATACACCGGCATGACCCCCGATGATTTTGTCGGTTTCGTTTATCAAATAGCTGACAGTTGTCATTTTTCTCGAAGACAGGTAATTTTTGGAGGCGATCATCTTGGTCCAAATCGCTGGCAAACTGAAAAAGCCAGTGTCGCCATGCCCAAGGCTCACGAACTCATCCGGGCCTGTGTAAAAGCCGGTTATACGAAAATTCATTTAGACGCCAGTATGCGTTGTGCCGATGATCCTGGTGATTCTTCTTCTCCACTGGATACTCAAATTGTTGCCGAAAGAGCTGCTCAACTGTGCCTGACGGCGGAGAAATCAGCGAGTGAACGATCACGTGGTGAAAGTAAGCCCGTCTATGTGATTGGTACGGATGTTCCTGTTCCGGGAGGAGCGCAAGAGAATATCAATGACATTCATATAACTCCGAATGCCGAGGTTGAGGAAACTATCGAGGTGACCAGGGAAGCTTTTCTGAAATTAGGATTACAGGATGCATGGCAGAGAGTCATCGCCGTGGTTGTTCAACCAGGAGTCGAGTTTGGTGATAATCAAATTTTTGGATATCAACCATCACGAGCCAATGATCTGTCTCGGTTGATTGAAGGATATTCCCCTTTGGTTTATGAAGCTCACTCTACTGACTATCAGACCTTACAGAGTTTGAAAGAAATGGTTCATGATCACTTTGTTATTCTCAAAGTGGGGCCCTGGTTCACTTTCGCTTATCGCGAAGCCGTATTTGCCTTGGCCATGATGGAAGAAGAATACCTGGGCCATTCAAAATCGGTATCTCTATCTCATATCAGAGAAGTTATTGAAAAGGTCATGATTGAAAATCCGCAGTATTGGAAGAATCATTATCGAGGAAACCCAGTCCAATTGGCATTTGCCCGCAAATATAGTCTCAGCGATCGGATCCGCTATTATTGGCCGCATCCGGATATCCAAAAAGCCTTGAAAAAATTATTTCAAAATCTGTCAACCACACCAATTCCTCTGGCTCTAATCAGTCAGTATTTACCCCAGCAATTCCAGGCGCTACGAAATGGCGAGATTCAAAATAATCCGACCGATCTCATCCGTCATAAAATAATAGAGGTAACGAAAATTTATTCCATGGCGACCAATGGTAAGATGATAAAGACACCAGCGCAGATCAAAGAATATCAAACGAATTAGAAGAAAGGAAATTAGCTTGAAATCAAAACTCTGGTTACTTTTTGCTATTATTACTACCAGTTTCTGGGGACTCTGGGGAGCGATGATTGAAATCCCTGAGAAGGCTGGTTTTCCGGCCACTTTAGGCTATACCGTTTGGGCGTTGACAATGATTCTCCCAGCGTTAGTGGCCTTAAAGGTTATCAACTGGAAACTCGAATATAATGGCCGTGCTATTTTTTTGGGTGCGGTTATTGGTTTTTTGGGAGCTGGGGGACAGCTCATTCTGTTCCAGGCTTTACGAATGGGTCCGGCTTATCTGGTGTTTCCGTTTATCTCCCTTTCGCCGGTGGTCACCATTTTACTTTCGTACTGGTTATTGAAAGAAAGAGCCACCGGACGCGGTTGGTTGGGCATTATTCTGGCTTTATTAGCCATTCCGCTGCTCTCTTATCAACCTCCTAATAATACGGCGGCGAGCGGTTATCTGTGGATCATTCTCTCCTTGCTGGTGTTTTTAGCCTGGGGAATTCAGGCGTATGTAATGAAATTTGCCAATCGAACCATGAAAGCCGAAAGTATCTTTTTTTATATGATGCTGACCGGTTTATTGTTAATTCCCTTTGCGCTATTGATGACCGATTTTAGTCAACCGATTAATTGGGGATTTAAAGGACCTTATCTAGCCGCCATGATCCAGATTCTGAATTCGATTGGTGCTCTTTGTCTGGTTTATGCTTTTCGATTCGGTAAAGCAATTATTGTGAGTCCCTTAACCAATGCCGGGGCTCCAGTCATTACCATTATAATTTCTTTAATTATCTATCAGGTTATTCCTCATCCGATTACGATAGCAGGAATGGTATTTGCGGTGATTGCTGCTTTCTTAATGGCCATTGAACCGGAGGAAACCATTCAGGAAAAGAGTTGATGATGGTCATCGTATAGCAGTAAAAAAATATTGAGGTTGTAGTGAAGTTATTTTTAAAAATCTTATTTATGATAATTCTCTTCCAGCTGGCGGGGGCACAAACAACTGATGAGATGTTAGTGCCATTAAGAAGTGAAGGTCCTCTGATTTTCGATCTGGATATCTGCCAGTTTGCCTGGGAAAGCAATTTGACCAAATGTGAGTTTATCTATTCTATTCCGTTAAATCAACTCCAGTCTCAAGTGGATGATAAAGTACAGCATACTGCATTCAAGGTTCAGCTTCTTATTAGCAAAGATTCTGAAATCATATTTGATTCGACCATGTTTCGAAAAGTTGATTTGCAGACATCCCTTCTGGGTTCTCAGGAGATTTCTTATATAGACCTTATTGATATCTGGCTACCCTCTATAGAAATAAATTTTTCTCTTCGTATTTCAGATTCTCTATCTGGAAAATGGGGAGAAATCTCCCATCCTCTTTTCGTACGAAACCTGAATCGCGGTTTTTCTTTAAGCGATCTGTACTTCATTTCCAAGATCCAGAAGGCCGAACAGAAAAGTTTTTTTGAAAAGCATGGATTATTATTAATTCCCAATCCTGCCAGACAGTTCAACAAGGCTGATAAATATTTTCATATCTATTATGAACTGAATCAGATGTTTTATGAGGAAGATGAACCGTCCTCCTTTAATTGTCGTTATGAAATTTATGATTTGACTGGAAATGAAATTTTCCATTCCACGGAAAAGATTTCTTTAAAGAAATCGGCGAACACTTCACGGATTGAAAAAATTGAACTGGCGAATCTGCCCAGCGGTACTTTTCTCTTAAAACTCATAGTAAGGGATGAAAAATTAAACGAGATGCAAGAATCTTCCCGGTACTTCGCGGTATGGTCGCCCGAGGAAGAGAGTCAACCCTGGCTGCCGGTAAGTGAGGAAGAGAGTGACAAATACTTTGATCAAATTAAATATATTGCTACTAAAGAAGAGAAAAATATCTATAAAAAATTAGACTTAAAGGGAAGACAAGAATTTTTGTTAAAGTTCTGGAAAGGGCGGGACACCAATCCTGAGACCCCACGCAACGAATTTATGGAGGAACATTTTCGGAAAATTGCTCTGGTTCAAAAGAGTTTTGCCGGTGGCATTAATTCGGATATGGGAAGAATCTATATTCAGTATGGTGCTCCAGTTCAAATTGAGGAACATCCTATTTCCGAAAGAAATGTGAAGGCCTATGTTATTTGGCGCTATGGGACCAATGGATTAACAGAGTTTGTTTTCATCGATCGGGTGGGCGATGATCATTATTTTCTGGTGCATTCCACCCATCCCAATGAAATTAGTAATCCAGATTGGATGGAAGAATTGAAAGCTTTTAATCTGAACAAGGGTCAACCTTTTCAAATAAATAATTAATTTAAAAATGTATGGAAGGAAAATCACACTCAACAGGACGTAAGTTTAAAACCACTATTAAAAAAATGGAGGTAAAAGTATGAAGGAATGTTATTCAAAAGTTTTCACTGTTTTGCTGCTTGCCTTCTGGATACTTTTCCTGGTTCAAGAAGTCCCGTTGTTTGCTCAATCGACCGGGAAGATCTCAGGAAGAGTGACAGAGGTAGGCACCAACGAGCCACTCATCGGAGCGAATATTGTGGTAGAAGGCACAAATCTGGGAGCCGCCTCTGATGAAGATGGTTTTTTCTTCATCATCGGTGTTCCTCCAGGTGTCTATCGGGTAAAGGCGATGGAAATTGGATATGCCACGGTTGTGAAAGAAAACGTGCGCGTAAACAGTAACCAGACCACCACTTTGAATTTCTCAATGAAGACCGAAGCAATTGCTGGGGAGGTGGTGGTAGTAGAGGCCGAACGACCGGTAATTCAAATGGACGTTTCTTCCAGTCAGAAAATTGTTACCAATGAAGCGATAATGGAACGGCCTTTGGAAAATCTGGAAGAAATTTTATCGACGGAAGTGGGAATTAGTTTGAGCGCTTCCACGGAGGGTACCGGATTAATCGTGCGAGGTGGCGGTTTGAATGAAACAGACGTTGTGGTGGATGGACTGAGCACTCGAAACGATCGCACGCAGCAACCAATGACCAATATCAATCTTACCGCTATCAAGGAAATTGAAATTCTTACCGGTGGTTTTAATGCAGAGTTCGGTGATATTCGTTCTGGAATGGTCAATGTGATTACTCAAGAAGGTAGTCTGAATCGCTATTCGTTTAATCTGGATAGCCGAATCAGTCCACCAGCGCGGAAACATTTTGGCCCCAGCCCCTATAGCACCGAAGGTCCTTTTTGGAAAGTGTATGCCGGACCAGATGCCATGACCGGTGTTACTCAGGAGATGGTCAATAATGGTCAGTATCCATTTACTTTTGTGGGCTGGAATGAAGTCGCCCGTCAATTTTTATCTGATCCCGATCCGAACAATGATATTACCCCACAGGAAGGACTGGAAATCTGGAAGTGGCAGCACCGCTTGATTAAATATGCCGACCAGCCGGATTATATCGTGGATGCTTCTTTCAGCGGACCGCTTCCCTTTGTTCCGGTAGCCTTCATGTTTTCACAACGCTATGAAAATTTACAACTGGCTTACCCCATGAGCCGTAAAAATTCTATTGCCAGCACCACGCTGTTAAAACTGACCACTCAGATTACTCCCCAGATGAAAATTTCTTTTAACAATGCATTCATGCTGGTCAAAGGAGTGAGCGGTTCTATCTATGATGATACCAATGGAATTATTACCGGTACTCGTGAAGGAGTTGAATATGCCAGAGATGTTTTCTATTGGCGGTATATCTGGCATGACGCCAACTTTAATCCGGTGCAGACCAACCAATATCGCGGTGGTATATTCTTCAATCATGTTCTCAGTGCAAAGACCTATTATGATGTTCGTCTGGAGTACACGAATTTTCTTACCCGTCAGGAGCCAATTGGACTTCGCGATACCACAGGCATTAAAAAGATTGGAAATAAATGGTACGATGAACAGCCATTCGGTTATGTGGGCAGCGTGCTGGGTGGCGGTATCACCGAAAAATATGATATTTTAGGTGATTTTCTCATGTCCGGTGGTGGACGTGGACAGGATCATTCTCGATATTGGGGAATTCGCTTGTCTGGAGATTTTGTTTCTCAGATCAATCGACACAACCAGATTAAGACCGGTTTCGCTCTGGATTACAGTCAATTCAAAGAGCGACGAGAAATAAATCATGGACAAACAACCACGGCCTATGATGTGGATCCGACCAATTGGTGGCATTATGATAGTTCTCCCATAAAATTGGGTCTCTATATTCAGGATAAACTCGAATATCAGGGGATGATCGCCAACATCGGTATGCGTATGGATTACTTATTACCCGGGGTTGAGACTTTTAACCTTAATCCGGAATATATCTTTAGAGAAAAGCCGTATACACTTGCGACCTTCCGGGCGAATGGAAATAGCTTTGATCCGTTGCGAACCGGTAAAACCGCCGGTAAAGTGTACTGGAGTCCTCGCTTAGGAGTATCACATCCAGTAACATCCACCAGTAAGATATTCTTTAATTACGGTCATTTCTATCAACCGCCGGTGAACGATCAATTGTATGCTACTCAGCCTTCTTCGAACGGATCGTTGATTCCAAACCTGGAAGCCGAATGGCCAAAAACTATCTCCTATGAATTAGGAATTGAAAAAAGTGTCGCCAATGATTTCTTGATTCATTTCAGCGGTTATTATAAAGACGTGAGCAATCAGCTAAGCAACCAAGATATCGTTTCCTTTAATAATGAAATTGTCATACGAACTTATGCCAATAACAGTTATGCCGATATTCGCGGTCTGGAATTGAAACTGGAAAGAAGAGTGGGACGATGGTGGTATGGTTGGGCGTCCCTGGAATATAGTGTAAGGAGTACCGGATATACCGGTTTACGCTATATTTATGAAGATCGACAACTGGCAAAACAACAGCGAGAGAATACCAATCAAGACCGTGGCTGGCCGGTTCCTTCTGTCCTGGTCAATCTCACATTAAAGACTCCCCCGAATTATGGTCCAAATGTTCTGGGTTTGAGGATTTTAGGAGATTGGCGGTTTAACATTTTGCAGGAATGGACCGATGGCGGCAAAGACCTTTTGAATCCTGATGCCCTGTTGAGCGAACAACACTACGTGGATGTGATTGATTATTGGAATACTGATATCTTATTGGAGAAACGGCTGGAAATAAACAGGATGAGATTCGGAATTTTTATGCAAATTCGCAATCTTTTCAATTATAAAGGATTCCCCAATCCGTTGTATTGGAACAAATATGTAGACTCACTGAAGTTCCCGTGGGAAACTGGTAATCAAAAAGGTAATGACAAGTTAGGAGAATCCGGCAAGGATTATATCGATCTGGGATGGAATACCTGGTCGCAATTTGTCAATCCCAGAGATATTTTCTTTGGAATTAGAGTCCAGTTATAGAAAAAATGAAAAATGATAGATAGGAGGAAATGGTTCATGAAATTACTAAAAATTGTCCGTTCCATCGGCTTTTCTCTGGGCTGGCTGGCTTTTCTCTATCTTCTGGTGATCGATACTTCCCTCTTTGCGCAGACCCGTACTCATGATCTGGGTGATTTTAAACTGAGAATAGAAGCCAATGATGTAATTAATACCAATGAAGTTGCTCCCACCGGAGAATGGCCACAGGATCACTTCCGATATGGGAACATTGTTTTTTATAATACCGGCGCTACCATTGGTCGTTGGGTAGATGAGCAGGGTGTAGAGCACATCAAAGAAGAATCATTTTGGCCGGTAAGCTACAATGATACAGAACCTTATGGTATTAAAGAGTATCGACGGCATGCTCCTCCGGTGGTGTACGTATTCTCCGAGGGGCAACTATTGCTTTCTTCTCGGCCATTCACTGGAACTGTCGATCCTAATCTACCTTCCGATGTGATGATTGAAGTCCATTATAAATCACAACCGGGTTTCGATGTCCTCAAACGGTCTTATTCCTTTTCCAATCCCTACCATGATGATTATGTCATTCACTGGTGCCGGTATAAAGTTACCTTTGATTGGGATCTGGATCCAGAACCTGATACTGATCCAACTCAAACCCTGCAGGATGTTTATTTCTTCGTTGGTTATAGCATGCAAACCGCTGAAGGAACCTATATTACTTACTCCCGCTGGTATGAAGAAGCCAAAGATGATTGGGCCACTTATGAAACTTACACTCCGCAATTAGTGCCCGGTGGAAGACCTCTACAAATTTCTTACGGCTGGGATGGAGATCATCCGGATATCACCGAATTTGAAAGCGGTGGTCCTGCTTTCGATGATACTGGAGATCCGCGCTTCGCCGTGGGTTCCGGAGGTTCTACTCCACTGCCATCGGGCGAATTTGTCTCCAGCGCCTACCAGGGTTTTGCAGCACTGCATGTGGATAGATCTCCAACCGATCACTCGGATTGGACCACTCAACCCACCTCCATTATTGCCAATATGAGCATTTATAATGTGTGGGATTCTGATTTCCCTGGATTCAGTACGGTGTGGGATTGGGCAGCTTCCGGGACCAAACAAACCGTAGAAGATCAGTCCGGTTGGCCAGATGATGCCTCAGCCCAGGAAGATGAATTCCCTTTCCAGGCTTTTGGGCCTTACAATATGGCACTGGGTGATTCCGTCGTGATCGTTTATGCACTTGGCGTAAATGGAATATCAAGACAATTAGCTATTTCTAAGGGTTTAGAGTGGCGTGATTGGTATCGTGGCGGTTCTTCCACCTTTGATGATGCCGCGAAAAATGCCCTGCTGGCCACTGGAAAGGATTCCCTCTTTATGACGATGGACCGAGCTTTATGGACCTGGAGTCGTGGCCTTGATATTCCCGATCCCTTACCATCACCCGATTTAACCGTTACTTCTGGTCCTAATGTGATTTATCTGGAATGGGAAGATATGTCTGGCGTGGGTGATCCTGACACTGGGGTGCCTGATCTGGATCATTATCGGATCTATCGCAAGCGGGGAAACTTTTTGGTGGATGAATATAGTGAGTTGAATCCTAATGGAACTCACTTATTATGGGAATTGATTGCTGAGGTGCCAGCCAATGTTACCTCTTATGTCGACAGCAACGTGGTTCGCGGTCAACCGTATCATTATGCCGTAACCGCTGTAGACGATGGTACTCAGAACACCGTCTTTCCAGGTCAGAAATTAGAAAGTTCAAAATATGCTAACCGGTCTGAGATTCCAGCCTATGCTTTTGCACCTGGCGCAGATAATACAAAAAATATTCGGGTGGTTCCCAATCCGTTTATTGTGGCCGCTCGGGATTTCAATTTCCCGGGTCAATATCGAGATGATTTATTGTTTGTCAATCTACCACCGTATTGCACCATTCGAATTTATACCGTCACAGGCGATTTGATTAAGACGATCGAGCATGTCACCGGCAGTGCAGATGAAAGGTGGGATCAGGTAACAGCCTACAACCAGAAAATTGCTAGCGGAGTCTATATTCTACAAGTGGATAATGCAAAGGATTTAAATGGTAATTCTCTACCTGGAGCCATCGAAAAATTTGTGGTGGTCCGTTAGCCATTAATAATCATTTTTGATCTAAAGCAATGCAAGAGGAGAAAAAAATGACATATAAATTTAAAATTGTTCTGCTTCTGCTGGTATTTACTCTCTTTTCGGTCAGTCTGCTACCAGCAGAAAATCTAAAGAAAATCGCGCAGACCGGTATGAAGTGGCTTTCCATTCCAATCGGATCCCGTGGTAGTGCTATGGGAGGAGCCTATACAGCGATGGCCAACGATGTGAGCTCCATCTGGTGGAACCCGGCTGGCATCGCCTGGACTGAAGGCGGCCATGTGTTTCTCACTCAGACCAAATGGATTGCTGATATCAATGTGAATGCAGCAGCGCTTACTTACCAGTATAAAAACTGGGGAGTCATCGGTTTAAGCTTCACTTCTGCCGATTGGGGAACACTTCATGGGACGCAACTCGCTAATAATCCGCAAGGTTATGAAGAAACAGGCGATTTCTCACCCACCAACTGGGCACTGGGATTGTCTTATGCCCGGAAAATTTCTGACGCTTTCGCTTTGGGTGGAAATGTTAAATACCTGTATGAAAAACTGGGAGCAGGAAACGAAGGCGATATGGATACCCAATATAGCCAATTTATAGCCAAAATGAATTTGGTAGCCTTCGATATTGGCACCTATTACTACACGGGATTCAAAGATTTGCGTTTTGCCATGTCATTCCAGAATTTTTCGGCAGAGAAGAAATATCGCGCGGAACATTTCCCATTACCCTTAACCTTTAAATTTGGTATGGCCATGGATGTGGCGAAATTTCTTTTAGATGAATCCAATCATGCAGTCACCCTGTCCGTCGATGCCATACATCCCCGTGATTTCTCGGAGAGATTACATTTTGGAATGGAATACAGCTTTAAGAATTTAGTTTTCCTACGAGGTGGCTATAAAACCAATTACGATGAAGAAGATGTCTCTTTTGGCGCTGGACTGCATTATGGGCTCAGTGGATTAGCTTTTTCACTGGATTACAGCTATGTGCAATTCCAGAATTTTGATGCGGTTCAGATGTTCTCTTTCGATTTTAACTTTTAATGCTGAATTCAATTGAGATATCTTTATTTAAAATGGAGGATAATGTATGAAAAATAAAATAACCTTTCTCTCCCTCTGCTGGATATTGTTAATGTTATTTATCGTGGCCTGTGAGGGACCTGATCAGCCTACCTATACTCCTGCCACT
>Ga0067045_1032188_pt1 | contig 10690 bp, 11 predicted proteins | sample TerdegcTABiofilm_FD_59184 | JGI IMG/M metagenome (GOLD analysis project Ga0067045, IMG submission 59184) | Combined Assembly of (Gp0054472, Gp0054536) Wastewater bioreactor microbial communities from Singapore -Terephthalate degrading...
CAAGTTCGGTGGATACGGCGTCGAGTTCGCGCCTGGTCTGGTCCAGGTCGGCGCGCACCGACGATAGGTCGCCCTGGGTGGTGCTGAGGCGCCTGCGCGCGTCTTCCAGTGCCTCCCGGGCGCCCTTGAGGGAAGCGCGGGCTGCGTCCAGGTTCTTCTTGGTTCCCGACAGGTTCCTACGGGTGGCCTGCAGACCCTGGCGCGCGGACTGCAAGGAAGCGCGCGTCCTGCTTAGGGCCGCCTGGCTCGCTCCCAGTGCGCCGCGTGTGGATGAAAGCTGCGCCGATGCTTCATCGCGTCTCGCCGTCGCGTCCTCCGCCTCCAGGCGGGCATCGCGGGCGTCCTTCTCGGCACGTTCGATCTTGGCGCTGAGATTGGCATTGCGGACGCTGAGGGTTTCGGCCTGCTCGCGAAGCTGGCGGATTCGCAGGAGCGCGTCGCGGGCATCCTGGCTCACGGCCATGGCGAACCCGAGACCGGCAAGGGGCAAGGCAGCACCCACCGCAACCGCGACGACGCGCGCGGTCATCCTGGGCCGCAGGCCAAAAAGGGACTGGCGATTGCGGCCAAGGCGGTAACCGATGACGTCGCCCGCCCAGGCGATGAGGGCGCCCACGAGGGGCAGCACGATGAGGGCGATCAGCAGATTCGGCGACATTTGGGCAGTTCCGTCCGGGACTCCGAAGTCCCGCACTGGACAGCGGTGCGGCCAGTATAGACGGCAGGATACGCGGAAAGGCGGTCTACGGCAAGTCCAACGGAAAGCGGAGCTTGGCTACCGCGATGCATCGTACATGAGCCCCAGGCCCACCGACAGCACAACAGCATTGGGCAGCCAGGCTGCCACCAGCGGCGATATTGCCCCCTGTTCCCCGAATGCCCGCAAGACGTTGAACACGATGTAGTACACGAAAACAATGGCCAGCGAGATGCCGAACCCCACCCCGGTGCTGGTGCGCTGCGGCCTCATGCCCAATGGGAACCCGAGGATTGCGAAGCATATCGCGGCCCAGGGCACCGCGAAGCGCAGGTGCAGGTGCTGGATGAATGTCAGCCGCAAATTGCGATTGTCGGCAGGCGCGTTCTCGGGGTCCGCGAGGCGCTTGATCTCCGCCTGCAACTGGTGCAGCGTATACTCCTCAGGCTTTCGCTTGCCGCCGGCGCGGATCTCCTCCGGGCCCTTGCCGATGGGCGCACGGGCGGTCTCGCTCACGACTTCCGCGTACCCTTTCTCGGTCATCCACCGGTGCTGGGCATTGCGCATAACCCATTGTCTGCCGTCCCAGTGCGCCGATTCCGCGAAATACAGGTCCGGCGCGCGCTTGCCCTTGAACTCGATGATGGTGACATTCGACATGCGGCCCTCACGGACGCTGAGGCGGTCGGCATAGACGAGCAGCTTGGCCTCGCCGCGGTCGGGGACCCGCAGCACCATGGGCTCATTGATGTCCCGGGTTGTCAGCACGTACTCGCGCAACATGGCGGATGCTTTCGCGCTGGAGACCGGACCGATGGCCTCGTTGAAGAGGAATGCCAGGATCGTGATGCACATCCCGGCGAGGACAACAGGGGTGGCAAGGCGCCAGATGCTCACGCCGCCCGCGCGCATGGCAACGATCTCGCCGTGGCTCGAAAGCTCGCCCGAACCCATGAGTGCGGCGAAGACGGTGCCCATGGGCAGGGTCAATGCGATGACTGAGGGGATCTGTAGGAGGAAGACCTGCAGCACCAGAGTGAGCGGAAACCCGTCGCGCACCACGAGGCGCGCGGCGTCAAACACCGGGCCGACGCCCAGGAGAATGGCCACGAAAGCGGCCACTCCCACCAGGAAGGGGCCTGCAAACTGTGTTCCGATGTAGCGGTCGATGATCTTCATGGGTTGCAGGCTGTGTGCGCCGGATGCGCCGTCGTTCACATGCGGAAGCGATCCCCCAGGTAGTACTTCCGTGCGATGGGGTCGTGGGGCAGGTCAGCCGCGGAGCCCTGGGTGCGAATCAGCCCATCCGATATGATGTAAGCCCGGTCCGTAATGCCCAGGGTCTCGCGCACATTGTGGTCGGTGATCAGGATGCCCGTGTCCTCGTCCTTCAGGCCGCGCACAATGTTTTGGATGTCCTCAATAGCGATGGGGTCAACGCCGGTGAAAGGCTCGTCCAGCAGAATGTAGGACGGGTTCGTGCACAGCGTCCGGGCGATCTCCACGCGACGCTGCTCGCCCCCGGACAACACCATCCCCTTGGAGTTCGCAAGAGCCGAGAGGCCCAGTTTCTCCAGGAGCGTGTCGGCGCGGTCGAACTGCTCGGCTCGGGGCAGGCCCTGAAGCTCAAGGATCAACAGCAGATTCTCGCGCACGGTGAGCTTGCGGAAGACCGAGGGCTCCTGGGCAAGGTAGCCAATGCCCTTGCGGCAGCGGGAGTGCATAGGCAGGCCGTTTAGGTCCTCCCCCTCAAGCAGAACCCGGCCAGAGTCCGCCTGGACCAGCCCAAGCGTCATGTAGAAGCTGGTGGTCTTCCCGGCTCCGTTTGGCCCCAGCAGGCCAACGATCTCGCCGCGGTTCACGGTGAAGCTGACGCCGCGGACGACTTCGCGCCCGCGATAGCTCTTCTTCAGGTCGATGGCTTCCAGCGGCATGAGGTAGCAGGTTCCCGGGAAAGAGTAGATGACAACGGCGGACAGGCAGGATTGCCTGTCCCACTGAAGGCGGCTACGGTGCGATCATCGCGCAGCTACTGCTGAGGCGCGGTCACAGTCGCCGGTATCTCAACTTCCATGTGCACCGGGCCCTCGACGGTCACGTCGAAGGTGTTCATATCGATGATGATGGTCTGGCCCGTGAGCTTCGCGGGCTGGCTGTTGGGCGGCTGCGGGATGGTGCTCATAACCGCCTCGGCGCCGCCGGTGAGCTTCACGATCCGCGAATCGCCCAGGAACTGCGCGTCGCCCTTGCAGTCCGCGGTGATGATGCGCTGCCTGCCCTCGGCGTTCTTGGCTTCAGTGATGTCGAAGTGCACCGGGCCGGAGGCCGTGACGCGCACAATCTGGTTGCCATCCGCGCTGAACTTGCCGCTGATGCGCTCGGAAGTCATGACCGACTTGTCTTCGCCCTTGATCTCAACCCTGCAGCCGCCGGAGAACTCAATCTCTCCGGTCTTCCAGTTGTACGTCGCCTTGCGGTTCGCTGTGATGATCGCCTGCTGGGTCTGCTTCTCGGCGGCCAGGGCCAGGCCGCAGGAGATGAGCAGAAGCCCCGTAACAATCGCCGTCATGATGCGGTGTGAGCGTTTCATATGTGTCTCCTTCGTGTCAGGCGGAACTGCCTTACCTGGGCACACGGGCCTGTGCTCTCACCTTGCCCAGGAACGTGGCGGTTCCGCTCTTCGCGTCGATGATGAGTTTGGGGGCGGACGCCGTGACGCCCTTGCCCTTTAGTGTGACGCCGCCGGACAGCTCCCAGTTCTTGCCGTCATTCGTTGCTTTTGCCCGAGGAGCCGTGGCGGTGAGGTCCTCGTGGGTCACTTTCACGCCGCCGCTGAGGTCCAGACGGCCCTCCTTGCGTCGGAGTACGGCCTTCTCGGTGCGCGCATGGTACCCGTGGCCGTCAAGCGTCGGAGAGTCCGTGAGCGTGGCCACCGAGGTGTCGCTGTCCACCGTGGCCTGCCCGCATTTCACGGAGTAGCCCTGGTACTGCAACGTCACCTTGTCTGACAGTCTGATCGTGTCGGACGCCCGTTCGGCCACGAGCTTGCCGGACTTCAGGTCGTACCCGGCGTACGTCGCCGTGACCGGGCCGGATGCTTCCAGCACCTGCGTGTCCATGTTGTAGTGCAGGCCGTCACAAGCGAAGGACGCCCCTGCCACCGTGGACTTCGCCTCGACCCCGTCGGTGAACCGGACCGCGCGATCCTTCATGTCAATCACGAACTGCTTCGCGCGGACTTCCAGCTTCTCCTCGGCGCTCCGGGCCAACTCCCACAGGATGTCGGTCCCGGTGGCCCGCATGGTCTCGCGGTCGAAGGCAATGCTGCCCCGGCTCTTGACCTGCCACAGGAGCTTGCCCTGGTCGTCGAACTCGTTGAGCTTGAGCCCCTCGAACTCGACCTGAATGCGCTCAATGTCATCCGGCTTCTTGGTTGCGGCGGGCTTGGCGCTATCATCCCCCGCAGGCGTCTCCGGCCGCCGGGTGGCCATCCAGACCACCCCGACCGACAACAGCACGGCGGCCGCCGCCACCAGGTACGCTACGCGTGGTCTCATCGGCGCTGTGCCTCAATCGGTGAAGCGGAACTTCAGGATGGTCCACAGGGCAGCGAAGCCGTCACGCCAACCGATCTTCTTGCCCTCGCGGATGGTGCGGGGGGAATAGCGGATGGGGATTTCGGCCACGCGCTTGCCCGAGCGGCGGGCCCCCTTGACGAACTTCGCGGCGATCTCGAAGTCCAGGTCGAAACTGTTGCTCCGCAGGTTCAGGCCCTGAAAGACTTCGCGCCGCGCCAGCTTGTAGCAACTGGCGATGTCCGTCAGCCCGCTCCAGAAAAGGGTACGGAAGAATGCGTTGATCGCCTCGCGCCCGACGGAGAAAGCTCCGGGCGGGAGTTTCTCCCCGCGCTCCCTCATCCCGGCAATGCGGGAACCGATGACCGCGAAAGTCTCGGGCTTGCGGGCGGCTTCGAGAAGAACCAGGTAATCCTGCGGGTCGTATTCCAGATCGGCGTCCTGGATGATGATGAACTCGCCCTGCGCCGCGGCGATACCCTTTTTGACAGAGTTGCCCTTGCGCATGTTTCGCTCTTGCAGAATCGCGCGGATGCCCGGCTGCTTGGCGAGCTCCTGGATCCGCTCGCGAGTGCCGTCGGTGGAACAGTTGTCGACGAGGATGATCTCCTTGGGCACATCCACCGCGCGCACCCGGGAGACGATCTCGTCGATGGTCGCTATCTCATTGTAAGCGGGAATCACCACGCTCAGTTCCATGTCGGCAGTCTACCATAATCCGGCGCTGGAGTGGGAGATATGAGGGCTCACGCCCACGTCTTCCAGGGCGCGACGCCTGCGTCCCACAGTTCATTGAGCACCTGGTTGTCCTTGTAAGTGTCCATCGCCGTCCAGAAGCCATCGTGCTCGTAGGACATCAACTCCCCCATGGAAGCCAGACGGGGCAGCAGGCCTGTCTCGAAGGGATCGCCCGGCTCCAAGAGGTCCAGCACTTCGCGCCGAAACACGAAGAAGCCCCCGTTGATGCGGCTCTGCAGCATGGGTTTTTCTTCGAGGGCCGTCACGAGACCAGCATCATCACTACGCACGTGACCCCACTGCGAGTGAACCCGGACCGTGGTGATCGTCGCCAGCTTCCCATGGGACCCATGGAAGTCTGCCAGCGCCCCCAGGTCGACGTCAGACAGCCCATCGCCGTAGGTGGCCATGAAGTGCGGCTCATCCATCAGGTACTGGCGAGCAACCCGCAGGCGGTCACCTTTCTCCGTGTCCACTCCTGTAGGGCAGAGGGTCACGTGCCACTCATCTCGCGTGCTGTTCAGGATGGAGATCTCGGGAGCGCCGGAGCCGCCACCGCTCACGCGCACGTCCGCGTCAATGAAGGCCGCGTGGTTGACGAAGTAGTCGGCGATCAGGTCGCCGCGGTATCCGAGGAGCAAGACGAACTCGCGGATGTCCCATGCCATGTACATGCGCAGGATATGCCAGATGATGGGGCGGTCGCCCACCTGGAACAGGGCCTTGGGCATGGGCGCCTGGTCTCCGAAGAGCCGGGTGCCTCGGCCACCCACGAAAATGGCGACTTTCACCGCAGGATCACCCTCTTTGATGAGTTGCCACGGCCTACTGCGCAAAAGGCGGCGTGAAGCTATAGCCGCCGGTGACGTGCGCGACCACTGCCCACAGCGACATGACGAACAGGACGACTGCCAGGGCCACAGGCGCGCGGGGTGCGTCCAGACGCGGCTGCAGGCCGGACACGCCCAGAGATAGCGCGACGGCCAGTATGGCGCTCACACCCAGAAAGTACCGCGCCTGCGCCTGGTAGAAGACCATGTTGAACTGCAGAAAGCCGCCCAGCGCAAGCAGGCAGGCCAGGCCCGCGAGGGGCCAGACCGGATCCATGGGCTTGTCGGGATCTCTCCCACGCCACCACGCGGTCACGAGACCCACACCGGATGCCAGCCCGATGATGTTGCCCAGCGAGTAGAACAACTGCGGCATGTATACGGTTGCCTGACCGAAGACGCCCCATACGCTCATCCAGCCCTGAATGGCAACGAGGGTCCAGTAGCCCGACCAGGTCATCCCGCGGCTCAGGAAGAACTCAGGGGTGGGGCGGTCCTTGAGGAAGACTTCCTGGAAGACTCCCAGCGCCAGGGGGTCTCCGTACAGATTGAGGTTGCGCACCACCCACCAACCCCAGAGCGCCGCGCACAGGCCGCCGATGACCAGCCCGTTGGCCAGCAGGTAGCGAAAACCGTCTTTTCGCCAGCGCGGCTCAACCAGCAGGGCAATACCCACCACGGGCAGCAGGATGAGGGTGCTGGTTTTCGTGAGCAGCCCCGCTGCCAGCGTCAGTCCGATCAGCGCTGCCCCGCCAAGGGCAATGCCGGTCCGCGACCACCGCAGTGCGAAGCACAGTGTGCAGGCCGCAAGAAGCTCGAACAGCGGGTCATTGCTGACCGATGCGCACACGAACAGCCTGCCCGGAATGAAAGCCAGCGCGGCGGCCGCCCCGAGATGAACCCACTCTTTGCCAGGCACGAGAACCGCCGCAAGTCTCCACGCGACGAAGATCGTGACGGCGCCAAGCAGGACATTGCACAACCGCGCCGCGATCAGACCCCCATCGCCCCACAGCCAGCAGGTCCACAGGACGGTCAGATAGTACAGGGGCGGCTGGTGAGCCTCGTAATTGCCGGTTCCGCTGGTGAAAACCGGCAGGTCCAGCCCGTCCGCCAGGTCCTTCACATAGAGCCAGTGGGCGCTCTCATCCGGCGGGGTGAGCCGCGAATCCGGCGCGGGATCGCGCGGGACGATGAGCGCGGCAGCGATGGCCAGCAGCAGGTAAGCGCCGATGACAACCAGCAGCGGCCACGGTATCAGCGGCTTGCGTGACTCCGCGGCTGGCTCGTGGTGCACGGGGATGATGACCTGCTTTTTCCTGCGCTTGCTCATGCGGACCATCTCAGGCGGATTGGGTGTCGGCTCGCCCCGATTTGACAGGGGCAGCGCGCGGCAATATGATTGCGCGGGTGATTTTGATGAGTAAGATGATCGGAATCCTCGGCGGTCTCGGACCGAAGGCCGGCGAGGGGCTTCATGCCGCGATTCTTGGCAACACGCGGGCGATCTGCGATCCGGACCACCTGCAAATCCTGCTGTACACCAACCCCCACATCCCCGACAGGACCGACTTCCTGCTGGGGCGCATCAGCGAGAACCCGGCGGGCGAGATGCTCCGCTCGCTCCAGCTTCTCGTGCAGTTCGGCGCGGGCGTCTGCTGCGTGCCGTGCAACACCGCCACCTGCCCGCCAATCTGGGACGTGGTGGAGGAAGGATTCGCCCAGTTCGCCAACGGCGCGGAACTGCTGAACATTGTGCACCTCACCGCGGCCTTCGTAACGCGGACCCACCCCAGCGTCTCCCATGTGGGTATCCTGGCCACCGACGGGACCATCCAGACGGAGGTGTACCAGCGCGCGCTGGGGCATCACAATGTCAAGGCGGTCCTGCCCACCGCTACCAACCAGAAGCTGGTTCAGGGCGCGATCTACCACCCGGAGTGGGGCATCAAGGCGAAATCCGCTCCAGTCACCCAGCAGGCGCGCGATGCCCTGGAAGCAGCAGCCCTCCGGTTGATCGCCGACGGCGCGGAAGCGGTCATTCTCGGGTGCACCGAGATTCCCCTTGCTTTCGACGACACCCACCTCAAGGGCATTCCGCTGATCAACTCCACAGCGGTCCTTGCCCGTGAGTGCATCCGGCGGGCCGCCGGCGAAGACAAGCTGGTCCCGCTCAAGCGCTAGAGTGTCCGCTGCAGAACACAATAGAGGGGAACAGGTTTTCCGACAAGCCTGTTCCCCGTTCGGACTCTTGCAGACGGCTGTGGTTACCCCGCAGCTGCCGGGCCGCGGGTCATGCTTCCCACCGGGCCCGCCCTCAGCGCAGGGCCTCATCGATCATCGTCAGGTAATTGTCCACCGGGATGTAGCTCGGGATTGAGTTGCCCGAGCCCACAGCGTATCGGCCCCTCGGCGCAAGCTCGTCGATGATCCCCCGCACGTACGCCCGCAGGCGCTCGGGTTCGGCCCGGGTGAGCACATCCACGTCGATTCCCCCGAGAACCGCGATCCGGTCCCCATAGCGCCGGTGCATCTCGGTCACCGGGACGATCGCATCCTCGTACGAGTGTTTGCCGTCGATGCCCACCTCCTCGATGAGCCAGGGCATGATGGCCTCGAGATTCCCGCAGGAGTGCAGGAAGTAGGGCAGACCCCTGTCGTGGGTCATGTCCCGGAAACGCTTGTGCCAGGGCAGCGTGTACTGTTTCAAGTGTTCCGGCGAAATGAGCGTGGCGGTCTTGTACCCCATGTCATCGCCAGGGAAGACCGCGATGAGATTATCCAGGTCAAGAATGTGCCGGTAATACGCCTGCATGAGTTCCCCGACGCGGTCGCAGACGGCCCGTACGAGATCGGGGGCATCGATCAGCGCGAAACACAGTCGCTCGTAAGACATGATGGCTGACAGGTGCTCGTAAATGCCTCCTGCGTGGCAGGAAATCAGCCCCATGCCTTCGGGCAGGTGGGCATTCACATACTCCAGCGGCGAGTAGTCCATTTGCGCCGGGTCAGGCCAGGGGTACCGCTCGAAATCATCCCAGGTCTCGATGGTCCCGTGGTGCTGGTCGCGCCAGGCGCGTTTCTGGAGGACTCCCGGCGCTGAATCATCGGTCAGGTGTACATTCGATGGGAAAGGCAGGGCGATCTCAAGACGCACGAAGTCATAGCCCATATGGTGCCAGAATGCGATGAAGTTGTCCCAATATGCGGCGAAGGATGCCGGGTCGCCCGGCTGCGGCACTACCCATTCGCGCCCCATTCCCTCGGTGAGGATCGGGCGCATGACCGTGGCGTCCACGAGGTACTCCACCAGCGGCGGACGGTCCGGGATATGGCGCCCAAGGAGTGCGCTGATGAAGGCTTCGCAGTCCGGGCTGGGTTTGGCGAGAGGAACGCGGAAGTCGTGCATGGTGGCCTCCGGGTGGTGGGTGGAGCGCGCCGTTGGCGGTAAGTGTTCGGCAAGCCGTCGGGAAGGTCCTTCCAGCCGGCCGGATCGGGCTTCACAGGGCCCGTGACGTCGCCGCCCGCGGTTGACACAGGCCAGAGGGTTGAATACAGTAAAGGGCAAAGCTCGGGTCGCGCCGCTGTCTGGTCCGCATCGGGAGGCGAGTTCCTTGCGCTTGATTGGACGGATCAAGTGGTTCGACGCACAGAAGGGTTACGGCTTCATCGAACGAGAAGGCCAGCCCGACGTGTTCGTCCACTATTCGGCGCTGCAGATGGAAGGGTTCAAGACGATCGAGGACGGGGCTGAAGTGGAGTTTGAGATCGTCCAGGGGGAGAAGGGCCCGGCTGCCGCGAATGTCGTGAAGGTCGCGGCTGGAGGGTCCGCGGGCGAGCCGGATGAGACTTCCGAAGCCCTCTGGTAGCCACCCGCCCATCGCAATGAGCCAAGGTGCCTACGCCGTCGAACGCCTGCGGGAGTTCGAGAGCGGGGCATATTCCTGTCTTTGGACCGGGGAGGTTCACCTATCGAATGCGAGTAGAGTTCCAGGGCCGTAATTGCGAAGTCTCGGACAAGTTCATGCAGCATGCCGAACCGCGTATTGACTCGCTGGACAGTTTCTTTGACCGAATCCAGGACGTTCGGGTCACGCTCTCGACACAGCGGGCCTGGAAAACGGTTGAGATCACTCTGGACGCTGACGGTCTCCTTCTGCGTGCGGAAGAGCGCACGAATGACGAGTTGGCGAGCTTCGACAAGGCCCTGGACCGGCTGGAGCGGCAGCTGCGCCGGTACCGGGAGCGCGTACGAGACCACACCAAGACGTCGATCCGCAAGGTCGTGGGCGAGGCCGAGGCCGCCGAGGGTGAAGAGGTCGAGGAGGTCGAGGTCACCGAAGAGGAGCCCGCTGACGCCGCCGGCGAGATCGAGATCGTGCGCACCAAGGCACACAGTCTCAAGCCGATGACCCCGGAGGAAGCGGCCCTGCAGATGGAACTCGTGGGCCACGATTTCTTCGTCTTCGTAGACGGTCAGAGCGAGCAGGTTGGCGTTGTGTACCGCAGGCGCGACGGGGGCTACGGGCTTATCGAGCCGCTGGTTGAGTAGACCCCGAAGGGTCCGTAACCCCGCTATCCAATCGACTGCTGGCCCATGACGGGGGCCAGCAGTCTTAGTGGCGGTTTCCGGGGGTGGCGCCATGACGCGACGACAGCTTCAGGCTTTCGTGGAAGCGGCATGGGGGGCCCGCCTGGAAAGGGCGGACCTCGCGCAGATCCAGGAGCAGTTGCTGGAGTTGCAGGCCCTCGTGAGCCCGCCGCCGGCCGACGGGGTGTTCGTGATTGGCGGCGCCCCGGCTGACTATGACACGGCGATGCGCGAGTTCTTTGGCGCGACACTTGCAGAT
>Ga0067045_1032189_pt1 | contig 10688 bp, 11 predicted proteins | sample TerdegcTABiofilm_FD_59184 | JGI IMG/M metagenome (GOLD analysis project Ga0067045, IMG submission 59184) | Combined Assembly of (Gp0054472, Gp0054536) Wastewater bioreactor microbial communities from Singapore -Terephthalate degrading...
TGCTGCGCAATCCCCGCAAACGCCGGGACGGGGCCGACAACACCTGGGTGCGCAAGTGGTACAACCAGTACCACTTTCAGGGACGGGTGGCGGTGTGTACCCTGACCCCAAAACGGATGCAGGGCATTGTGCGCTATCTCAAACCCCGCTGGCGGGGGATGGCCACCGAGCTGACCACACTGGCGAAAAACCCGTACAGCGACCTGTGGCTGGAACGCTGGTAAGCGGACGGGGGGAGAAAACCGTTTCTCTTTTCCCATCCAGGGGTCATCCCGTCCCTAGTCTCCAGGTGGATCGTCGACAGGCGCATACGGCCAGCGGCTGCTCTCCGCACTCCCTTCACGCTTACCCGCAGTGTATTGGGGCGCGTGTGGTCTGACAGAAGGCAACCAGCAAAGCTCTGCAGGACTGACGCAGGATGATTTATGAGGCCTATGGAATGGCATTTGGTCACCACTCGTCGGCGAAAATCGAGGTGCTTAAACGGCTGATTGGTGACATTGTCAGACATTGGAACATCCCACCTGAACCTCAACATGTGCTGGGGCATTGCCGGGTTCACGATAACCCCCACCCCGAACCGGTGATCATTCTCACTCGGGAATACAACGGCGCACCGACAAGGAAAGCGATATTTCCGCGAAGTCTTACTCGGAGCGTACGATCTCTAAAACGACTTCAGGGTGTTTGGCGGCAATCAGCAACAGCGTCCGAGCGGCTCCGCGAGGTTTTCGGCGGTTTTGCTCCCAATTCTGCAACGTATCAATGCTGACACCCATCAAGGCTGCAAACTGGCGCTGGGAAAGCCCCAACCGTTCACGAATGGCTTTTACGTCCTGACCATTCACCTCAAAAGAACGGGAGGCAGACTTCCGTCCGTGCAGAATATCCGCGCCTTCCTGCACACTGGCAAGCAGTTCGGCAAAAGTTTCGTTATTCATAGTATTCCTCCTCAACAATTCGGCGCAGAACCCGGAGTTGTTCGGCCGTCAGGTCGGCACGCTCGTTCTTTCGGAAAGCAAACAATAACAGGATGGTATTCTGGCGGATGGCCCAGTAGTAGATCAATCGAATTCCGCCGCGCTTTCCGGAGTGGTCAATACCCCAACGAAGTTTACGTAACCCGCCGCTTCCCGGGATGATCTTGCCCGCATCGGGTCTGGCAGCAAGGTAGAGTTGAAGTTGACGGTATTCTTCATCACTGAGCAGTTCGATAATCCGGCTGGTGAAGATGGAGGTCTCGATGAAAAGCATCATAAGGAGCGGTGTCCGGTTCAGTTTGGTTCTGATGCAGGTAACATTATACGCCAATGGCGTATTATTGTCAAGGGATCACTCCGATGAGACAGGGAAAAGGGAAGAAAAGCAGCCTCCAAGCCGATAAACCTGGTATAGACCACACTTCATCGCAAAGGAGACTGCCAATGAACAGGTATGTCTAGCTTCTTAGCAATGGCTATTTCCGGTCAGTGAGTGGCGAAAAATCCTTGCACAGGCTTTGGCGGCTATTACCGCTATGGTTCAGCCCCCTGTTCCTAACTCATATTTGAAGTTCTGTTTTAATGGTCGAGATTTTACGGAAAAAGGGTTGCATAATCTACCCGCTCGACTCGGTGTAACGCACCCGATTATTAAGTAAATACACGGACCTGATTGGGCTATTGTTAAACTTTCTAATTATGTTTCTCGTTTAAATGGCATAATCAAGAATCAATTAAAGGAGTTGGTAATGGAGATCGTCCTGGAGAATTTGACCAAGGATTACGGTAACTTCCGATCATTGGACAAAGTTAACTTAAAGATATGCGGTGGGATGTTTGGTTTATTAGGGCCGAATGGCGCGGGCAAAACCACGATGATGCGAATCCTTGCAACCCTGCTACTGCCAACCGATGGAAAAGTTGAAATTGGGGGTTTTGATGTACTCCGTGAAGGGGCCAGCATTCGTAAGCGATTAGGATATCTGCCGCAGGATTTCGGTTTTTATCCCAACCTAAAAGTGTTTCAAATGTTGGAATATATTGCAATCCTGAAAAATATTCCTCCCAATCAGCGCAGGGAACAGGTTGACAACGTGCTTGAAGCAGTAAACTTGATGGGAGAAGCGCATCGCAGAGTAGGCGCCCTGTCGGGTGGAATGCGCCAGCGGCTGGGGATTGCTCAGGCTTTATTGGGCAATCCTGACCTGCTTATCATCGATGAACCGACAGGAGGCTTAGACCCCGAAGAACGCATCCGTTTCCGTAACCTGTTGGCTCAATTATCCAAGCAAACCACAGTATTACTATCCACCCATATTGTGGCCGATGTCGAGTTCTGTACTGGACTGGCCGTGCTTGACCGAGGCAGGTTGATTTTTGTGGGAAGTCCTGCTGATCTGGCCGCTCGTGCACACAATTTGGTGTGGCAGGTGGAAGTTCCCATAGAGCAATGGTCAGAGGTAGACCGGCGGTACACGGTTTTAGCCACTCAAATGGTACAGGGAAAGGTGCAGGCCCGCTTGTTGACAAGCAATCCACCCTTGGCTGATGCCCAACCGATCGTCCCAAGGTTGGAGGACGGTTACGTGGCTGTGATACAGAACAATCACACACAACGGGGAGTAAGACATGCCTAATTCAATATTTCATCGGTTGCTGGCCTCATTTCGTATTGAATTGCGCCTGATTCTGTTTAATTGGGTGTATCCTTTACTACATCTTCTGTGGGGCATTTTGTTTTACCAGCTGTTTGTAGGAAAGGATGACCGTTCGGCAATTGCCTTGCTTGAAACGACAGTGGGACGCTTGGCGATTGGATTGATCTCGCTCATCGGTCTGTTTTTGGCTGGGATCAGCGCTTCGCGTTCGAAACGCGTGCGATTCCTGGAGTTGGAAGAAACCTACCCAACCGGTTTTGAAATCATTGCCGGGCGTTGGACGGCCGGTTTTGTGGCGCTTCTCCTTTTTTTGACCGAGCCAATTCTGATTGCTGCAAAGCAGGGTCCACTTACTTCATTGCTAGAAGGTTTGCCTGTTTTCTTGTTCGAAGCTGGTTTGACGGTGGCATTTGTCACTGTTCTGGCATGGGTGGTCCTGTTCGGGCAAACCTTCGACCGATGGGCGTATATGATCCTGGCCGCATTTTGGTTAAGTTTTTTGCTCGGCCCGAGCTTATTAGTCACCCATTTTCCTCCTGCCAGCCTGCTGAATTTCATGCGCCAGGGAGTTAGTTTCTATTCGGATGTATGGGGGCGCATGGTTTATGGTGATCAACCGATTTGGTTTAATCTCTTTTATGTTGGCATGCTCCTCTTTTGTCTGGGATTATTGATTTTGGCGGTTTATAAACGTCGTTTTCACCACCTTTCCAGGCCAGCAGTTTTGTTATTGTTGGGAGGCCTTATACTGGCAGGATGGGGTGGAACGCGTTACATTAATACAGTTCTTCAGGCCGTTGATTCTCAACCGCAAGTTGACCTGCTCTCAAGCGATTCGGCTGATCTTGGAGTTGAGGATTATCATCTCGTGCTGGACCTGGCCGATCCATCAGTACCTCGATTCCAGGTTACAGTGGAAGTTTCTAATACCGGGGAGCAACCTCTTGATCAACTGATCTTTCGTCTTAATCGAAGTTTCTCGATAACAAAATCCAATTTTCAGACCGAACGCAAGGGGAATTTGATCTTTATTAATTTGTCAGAACGGTTACTGCCCGGTGAAAGTCAATTTGTGATCTTAAGTTACGAAGGGCCTTTGCGGGTGGAGCGAGTATCCAGAGGTGTGGTGGAAGCAACCGATTTCATCGATTCGCGTGGTATACGACTGACACCACTTGCTGAATGGTATCCGATACCCGCTTTGAGTAATTCCGCTTTCGGTCAGCATGAACCAGCCCACTTTTCCATTCAGGTTGTTAATAACCCTGGCTTACCGCTGGCCGCTAATCTCCCCGCTATCGGCGAGAATGTTTTTGAAGCTGATCAGGTCACCTGGGTCTTTTTGGTGGCTTCACCCCGCCTTAAGATCGAGCAAATAGACAAAGTGATCCTCATAACTGCTCGTTCCGACCTGGAAAAAGGTCGCGAACTGGCGGATGATTATTCCCGTGCTCTTCGATCGATTACTCCTTTTTTCCCAGATGCAAATGTACATGGAATGATATTAATGGTCTTGGGGGAAGAAAGCGGCCTGCCCGATTATACTCCACCTGTTTCTGGTTACCCGTTGGTAGTTACTCAAAGGTATGCAAAAAGGAGCTGGAGTACACCTGATACTTGGCAAACTTTCGTAACACGGACAATCACAGTGGATTTATGGCAAATGGAAGGTGGAAAATTGGACTCCAGGTATAATCGTCCGCTAACCAGTTTGGATCAGGCTTTTGATGCTCTAGTTTCTTTTTTGAGTCTGTATCATCGGGAGAATGGCAATCTCGATAGGATGCTGGCTGGGATGAAAAGTCCCGAAAACCTTTCTGGCAGTGCAATAATTGATGAAAACCTGCAAATCCTGGTTGAAATCTATCGGGAAGGCGGTCAGGAGGCGATCGTCTCCGTTTTGCAGAAAATGCTCCTCCAATCCGATGAATTGCAAGAATTACCTTACGACGCCCTTCCCATCTGGTTTCGTTCAGCGTGGACAACCTTATGAAACCATCTATCTGGTATGAAATAACTATTTGCGGGCGTTTGACCGTCTTTTTGAGTTGCCTTGGCATACCCGCTTATATAGTACTGATGCGCCTTTTTTGGGGTAGATATGATGAACTTTCGCCCGATATGGTGCTTCAAACATTTGCGATTCTTTTACCGTTGGTTTCTGGGCTTGCGGCAGCTCATTTGATGTCCATTGAGAACGAAGTGGGATTTTCCGAACTACGCCTGACTTACCCCGAACCGCGTTTCAAATTACCGGTCTTGCGCACAATCATGGCGATGGTGTTGATTTTGCTGTCCATGATTCTGGGGGTGATCATGTTTGTATGGTTATGGGGTTTGCCCAATTTCAACCTCTTACCATGTTTGCTTCCTGCAATTTTTCCGGCGATATTCCTTTCGGGATTATCCATGTTGATAAACGGTTTTTCTCATTCTTACTGGGTGGCAGCCGCATCAGTAATGGGCTGGTGGTTCTTTGAACTACAAACCCGTGGGCAAATTACCGGCGTCATGTTTTTGTTTCATACAATCTGGCCAAATGCAGGCATATCTACAGAGGTTAATCAGGCTTTCCTGGCGGTTGTTGGTTTGGGGTTGCTTATACTCAATATCTTCTTGTACGCTTCGCAGGTTAAACGGGGCACAATAGCGCATGGATTACGAACCGGATGAAATCATATACCAACGTGTCCTTACTGGTGACCGCCAACAGCTCGCCTTGCTGGTTGACCGTTACTACCCACTGCTGCTGGCTTTTTTGATACGAATTACGGGTCAGATCCAACTTTCTGAAGACATGGTTCAGGAAACCTTCGTTCGTTTGCTGAAATACAAAGGAATTGCACCGGCAGCTTTTCGTCCATGGGTCTATCGGATTGCCCTGAATTTGGTGCGCGATTATTTCCGTTCGGCTCTTTTGTGGCGGGAAATTCAACTCGAGCCAATCAAAGAACAGCAGGAAGCCAAATGGAGGGTAGAGGATGATGTTGAGAATTCTATAAATCAGGAGAGTCTGACAAGAAAAGCCGTTTTCCTCTTACAACACCTGCCACTACCGCAACGGGAAGTGATTATTTTACGTTTTTATCATGATTTATCGTTGGAGGAAATTGCTGATGTTACCGGCGTACCGCTTGGCACGGTTAAAAGCCGCCTGTACCGAGGTTTACAACTGGCGCGCAAAATCTTGGAGCGAGAGGAGGTGAAGCTAGATGAAAAAGGATGATTTTTGGCTATTGGATGGTTTGAGCGAGGAGCAGCGCGATGAGTTGGGTGATTTAAACGGGTTGATTAATGTTTTGGAAAGTTATACCTTACCCGAACCACAAAGGGAAAATCGCGATCGCTTGCTGGATTCCATTATTCCTTACCTTCCCAAATCAAATATCTATAGACAGGACTTGAAGAGTTGGCTGCGATTGATACGTAGCCAGTGGGTTATGTTTGAAACCTCATTCTGGGTGGCTGGCTTGTTGGTTTTGCTGCTCGGATTTTTCATGTCCTTTTTGGAGGGTCGCGAAATGCTGCCGTTGGTATTACTGGTGCTCAGTCCGTTACTCAGTGCTTCTGGCGTGGTTTACGTCTTTCGTCCCGAAACAAGAACACTGAACGAATTGGAGATATTAACGGCCACCCATCCCGTGGAGCTGCTCATTGCCCGCCTGACTATGGTGCTTGGCTTTAATGTTCTGATTGCGTTTGCTTTGATGCTTGCAATTCACCTGGAAGGCACTCAAATCATGCTGGGCAGGCTGGTGCTGGCGTGGTTGGGTCCATTGTTGACCTTATGTGGTTTGGCTCTTTATATCACCCTACGCTGGGGCGTTCTTGTGGGAGTAGTCCTCCCGCTTGGGCTGTGGGGTGGACTGGTGATGCTGGGCTGGCGAGAAGCGCTCTTGCGTTCTATGGAAGGCATGAACCCGGTTTCATGGTTGACCTTGATGATCGGTTCTTCAAATACTGTGCTGATCGCTTCAGTTGTAACGTGTTTGCTCGGCTTGGGTTTGTTGTTATTGGCATGGAAAACCGTTGCTGGTGAAAGTTACACATGGAACTTAAAATCCAGAATCTAACGAAATCTTTCGGTTCACAAATCGCACTGAGTCACATCTCACTGGAGTTAACAGCCGGGTGCGTTGCCGTATTAGGCCCGAATGGTTCTGGAAAAACAACATTATTGCGCTGCTTGGCAACTCTTGAGATTCCCAATAGTGGTCAACTTTGGTTTGATGGTTACCCCTATGCGACACATCTTCAGCTCTTGCGTAGCCAGATGGGTTATTTGCCGCAGGAATTGAATTTGCCCGATCACCTAACAATCCGGCGTTTGCTTAATTACTTGGCTATCTTGAAAAAGTCGAGTCATTCAGAACAAATCGAGGATTTGATTTATGCATTGGGATTGGGAAAGGTTGCCAACAACCCCTTATCTTCACTTTCCAATGGTCAAATGCGTCTGTTGGGAATTGCCCAAGCATTTCTGGGTAAGCCCACTTTGCTTTTGCTGGATGAACCCACTCGCGGATTGGATATTGAGGAAAAGCAGAGATTTTTTTCCTTGCTGCGCCAGCATGTAGCGAGTCGGTTGGTTCTTTACAGTACACATGACCCGCAAGATATAAACCAAAAGGCGGATCGAGTAATCATTTTATATCGTGGGCAGGTCGTATTCTTTGGCGAGGTTGGGGATTTAAATCCCTCTGATCGAATTGATCCAAAGAGTCATAACAACCATAACAGTTGCAATCAATTCTTCACCAGTGTCATCAAAGGTTTGGAATATTAAAAAATTTTGAATTCAGGAATGTGCCAGAAATATCATCACAAAATTTACCATCTCTTATAACTGGTACTTGAAACGATCCTGAAACATATATCTAATTTTTCGACCTTCAAGTAATCCTTTTTCTTTTCTCTTGATCTGAATTGGGTTGTCTGTATTTTTTACAGCTACCCCTTTTTGCTCATTCCCCCAACCTTTTAGGAGGTCATAGGATATATTTAGCAGTGATGGACGAACGACAAGCTATTCAACGACTCAAAGACGGCGACATCGGTGGGCTGGAATTCCTTGTGATGCACCATCAGGCGAAGGCGGTGCGCGTTGCCTATTTGATTACCCGCGACTTTGGATTGGCCGAGGATATTGTGGTGGAGTCCTTTCTCCAGGCTTATCGCTCCATCCATGGTTTCGACATGAGCCGTCGGTTTGAGCCGTGGTTCATGCGGATCGTGGTCAACGCGTCATTGAAGATCATGCAAGGATTGTCTCGGCAAGTTGGGATTAATGAAGAAGTGGAGGAGTCCCTTTGGACAGAATTCGCCGCAAGGGTGAATTCGATAGAAGAACAGGTGGAATTCATCGAAGTCCAGAATCAAATCTGGGAAGCGATGGAAAAGTTATCGCCGAGGCAAAGGGCGGTGATCGTGCAGCGCTATTTTCTCGAAATGAGCGAAGCCGAAATGGCAAGAAATGCGGGAACGTCCATCGGAACGGTGAAGTGGCTGCTCAATGCGGCCCGTACACGCTTGCGTGGTTTGCTGGAGAGGAGCGAGAGATGAACGAAAAACGCATGAAAGAGGCGTTGGAATCGATTGCTCGCCGCAACGTCCCAGAAAATATCAATTTGTGGCCGCGAATTGAAACGGCCGTAACTCTTAATGTTTCCCCCATTGAGAGAGAGGAAGGAGAAAGGAGAACTTTTATGCAAACCTTACGTGCAAGGCCAGCATTAATGCTCTTGGTTGTGCTGCTCGTCCTCTCGCTTTTGACGGGCGCGGCGTATGCAATCGGACGTTCGCTGGGATATATCCCCGGCTTTGGGCTGGTGGAGCAAGGCGCAACGATTCGCGTTCTTAAAGCACCGATGAGCGTGACACGGCAAGGTGTGACGGTAGCGGTGAAGAGCGCCATTCTCACTGCGGATAGAACCAATATCGAGTATTCCATCACAGGTGTGCCGCCATCAGCCTATCCTGAAGGCGAGGCAGTAACCGGCGGATGTATTGGTGAATTATCTCAACCCTATTTGCTCTTACCCGACGGAACCAAAATACCCGAAGGACGGTTTTTAACCACAGGCATTCCGGCCGATGTAAACACAGCCGTATTTGTTCTGCCCTGCATTTTCAACACTTTACCGGGAACGGTTCCCGAGAATTGGGAACTGTCATTGCAATTCGTCCCTGCGCAGCCACAACAGTTGACGGTGTTTCCGGTAACGGAAATTCCGCCCTCGCCGCAACCAACACCTTCAATAACGGCGCAGAATCCCCTGGCTCTGACCAATGTGCTGGACATTGGCAACCGTTTTGTGCTGATGGGTGAATTTCGCTATGATGTTTTGGGGACGGTGGGCGATAATAACGTATTCGCCGATGGATCATGGATGTGGACAAAGAACGTACGGGCCGTGGATGCGAGTGGAAGAGAAATTCCTCTTCAAATCAACGGCGACATCGAAGGTCCAATCCCATCAGGTCATGCTGAAGCGTGGATGTATCAAATTGACAAAAACTTTCTTCCGCCGCTGACCATCTACTATGAAGTAGAACGTGTAACGCCAGTTGGTGATGAGCAGAGAGCGGAATTTGAATTCGATAGCGGTACCAGCCCTCAGGAAGGGATGACCTGGCCGGTGAATCGGGAATTCACGTTTAGCGGCTATCGCATTTACCTTAATTCGATAACATTGGAGCACGGCGGATACAACTTTCATTTCAAGAATGACCCTGACGTAAGCGCCAATTTACTTGATGTGGAGATTGTCGGGCACCCGCCATTTTGTGGTGGTGGCGGTGGTGGCCCGTCTCTCGAGGAGCAAGAGTTAACCCGCAGTGTATGTTATGGCATGGCCACTCCAATTCCCACCGGGAAGTTGCAGATCGTCATTAAATTCCAGGCATTGCAACGAGAAACCCAGATGTATCAACTGAAGTGGGAACCGCCACAGCCTTATGCTACCGCTACGCCCCAGACAGGAGTTTGCCTAACGCTCGAGACATGGAATCGACTAGCAGAGGATAACGAGGAAAATCCCCTGGGCATGGGAGGCAAAATCGTGGCCACTGTCAACGAAGGGGGCATGCTGCCTGCCATCTACGTCAGCAATTTGGATGGAACAATCCTGCAAAAAGTTGACAGCGGGGCATGGGCATCGCTCTCTCCCGACGGGATGAAACTGGCCTTCAGCGCTTCGGATGGAATCCGCATCCTCGATCTCTCTAGTGGACAGACCATTGGAATTGGGTCAGATGGTTACCGCATCATCTGGTCGCCGGATGGCTCACGCATGATGTTCACAGCAACATTTGCACTGAATGTAGTCAACGCGGACGGTTCGGGGCTGCGGCAAATTGACACCGTTCCTGCACAGGTGATTTCTCCAGTGGGCTGGCTTCCGGATAACCAGACGATTGTTTATGGCGCACTGGATGGAGGTCAGTTCATGTTGATGAAACACAACTTGCAAAACGGTGAGACGAAAGCATTGTTCCCGATTCAAAACAAGGCAGGTTATGGGGCAATTTCACCGGATGGAGAATGGATTGTGTTCGCCGATCGCATCGTTGGCGAGTCGAATTGGGGCATCTTCATCTCGCGGCTGGATGGTTCAGAGCGCAAACTGGTTGTCGAGCCGCAGGTTCCAACCGCCTTTATGTCGGTCTGGAGTCCCGATGGACAATGGCTGATAATAAACACACGGGGAATGGACAACTATGACCGCCCTGTTCTGGTAAATCCGTTCACCTGTCAGGTTGTTCCATTGGAGAAAATTTCCGGGACAGTAGAAGGGTGGGGGCGATAATGTAAAGAGGACTTACGAAAGTTGGTGTATTCATTTGCATGAAGGTTAAAACCAGATTGCGTCGAGTCTGAAGATAGAGGATTGAGGATAGGCTTTTCGCCATGTAAAGCGGGGGGCTGTCCAAAAAGTAAGGGGACAGCCCTTTTCTTTTTAGAGGGAACGTGATTCAATGGGGGTATGAAAAGAAAACCTGCCGCACCTGTCTTCAAACCGTACGTCATGCACCAGGCATATTTGCTGCC
>Ga0067045_1032190_pt1 | contig 10688 bp, 10 predicted proteins | sample TerdegcTABiofilm_FD_59184 | JGI IMG/M metagenome (GOLD analysis project Ga0067045, IMG submission 59184) | Combined Assembly of (Gp0054472, Gp0054536) Wastewater bioreactor microbial communities from Singapore -Terephthalate degrading...
TATGCAGATGTGTATGTTTCAGTGCTGGGTGATGAAAACACCAAAAAGAAGTCACTGGCTGGCCTGCAATCTGCACGCGGATTTATCCAGTACAGAGTTGGTAAAGCTCTAAGTATCCGCACTATTCCTGAAATTCGTTTTCATTTAGATACATCTATTGAAGAAGGTGTGGATATGGTCAACCTGCTGGAAAAATTAGAAAAAGAATCTTCAAAGAATAATAGCGGAAGCAGTGATACGTAATATATGAGTGTTCCACATATAAAGGATTGTGTGTTGCTTATTGACAAGCCTTCTGGCTATACTTCTTTTGATATTATACATCGTATCAGAAAAACACTGAAAGTGAAAAAGTGTGGCCATGCAGGTACGCTGGATAAATTTGCATCAGGTCTTTTAATTGTATGCCTGGGATGGGCAACACGGCTGGTGCCTTTTGTTATGGGTATGGACAAGCGGTATATTGCCACCATGCAATTAGGTGTGGCAACTGACACACATGACAGTGAGGGAAAGGTTATTTCAAAAAGCAATATTCAGTGCACAGTGGAGGAAATACGCTCCTGCCTGCAAACCTTTTTTACGGGGGAGATTATGCAGGTTCCTCCTGAATATTCTGCCATTAAAATTAATGGGAAGCGTTCATCAGATAGGGTGCGCAAAGGGGAAATGGTAGCGATAGCTCCAAGACCAGTCCATATTCATAAAATTACAGTGCTAGATTTTGATACAGCGTGTTCACAGCTTACACTTGACATTACATGTAGCAAGGGGACCTATATCAGAGCACTGGCTCGAGATCTGGGTTTGCGATTACACACAGGGGCACATGTTATAGCGTTGCGAAGGGTTGCCATCGGGGACTTCAACGTTACGGATGCTATAACAATGGAACAATGCGTTGAGCTATCGCACAAAAATAGTGAAGATATGCGTGGAATTATTACTCCTTTCAGAGCGCTTGGTCACTTTGGTATCATAGCTGTAAAACGAGATTCATTGATAAAGATTAAGCATGGCAAACTACTTGGCTATGATGATATTACATATGTTACCGGTGAGCCTGTATTCAGGGTGGTACCTGAGGAGACTGAAGCGTTGGTGGCACTGGCTGTGAAAGATGAAAAAGGGTACAGGTGTAAAAAAGTTTTTATTGAAGAGCTTGATAAAATTGATACAATGAAATAAAAGTGTCCCCTGCTTTTTATAATTTATTTCTTGACTGATTTTGACTGCAAATAGCACTGTGAATTATAAGACTTACAGTGAATATAATAAATTAGAATATAGTGATTGTAAGGAGGACTAAAAAGTCGTATGGCAGAAAAAAGCGAGATTATCAACAAATACCAGTTGCATGACAAGGATACCGGATCAGCAGAGGTTCAAATTGCCCTTTTAACTGAGAGGATTAACCATCTGACCGAACATTTCAAAGTACATGTTAAAGACCATCACTCACGACGTGGATTGCTGAAGCTTGTAGGCAAACGCAGACGACTTCTTGATTATCTTAAGAAGAAGGATTTAACAAAGTACAGAGAACTGATTAAATCACTTGGCATACGAAGGTAAAGGGTACAAAAGATTTTAAAATAAGTAGTTAAGGATTATACAATGAATAAGGAATTTGTAGCACATATTGGAGATGATGTAATCCTGTTTAATACCGGAATACTTGCAAAGCAGGCGGATGGTGCCGTGGCGGTTTCGTGTGGTGAAACGATAGTATTTGCTTCGGCTGTTGCGTCAAAGAAGGTTGTGGAAGGACAGGATTTTTTCCCGTTGACGGTTGATTATCGGGAAAAACATTACTCAGCGGGCAAGATACCCGGTGGGTTTATCAAACGTGAAGGAAGACCCAGTGACAAAGAAATCTTAACCAGCAGGCTGGCTGATAGGCCCATACGGCCTTTATTCCCGGATGATTTTGTCAATGAGGTGCAGGTTATTATTTATGTGCTTTCTGCTGACAGAGAGCATCAGCCGGATGTGATGGCAATAAATGCAGCATCAGCAGCACTCATTATATCAGGTATACCTTTTAAGGGGCCTGTTGGGGCTGTGAGGGTTGGCCGAATTAATGGGCAGTGGAAGATAAATCCATATTTTCAGGAAATGGAACACAGTGATATTGATCTTGTTGTGGCTGGAACAAAAAAAGCTGTGACCATGATCGAAGGTCAGGCAAAGAATTTAACTGAAGATGAAATGATAGAAGCTGTTGAATTTGCCCATGCCAATATCATAAAACTGTGTGAAGTACAGGAAGCATTAAAAGAAGCCTGTGGCAAGCCACTGATGTCCTATGAACCAAAATTAAGCGATAAGGAACTTGAGAAAGTTATACGAGAGCGATTTTTTGCTGACATAGAACAGTTAAAAGATGTTCATGAAAAGAAGGCACGCGAGCAGGCAAAAGACGCACTGATTACAACAATAACCAGTCAGTTGCAGGAACAATTCCCTGATACCATTAAACTGGTCTCTGAAATTGTAGACAACTTAGATGCCGAAGTGGTGCGCTCGCGTATTTTAAATGAGGGCAAGCGCGCAGATGGTAGGGGACTCAAAGACATTAGACCAATTGATATCATGATTGGCATTTTGCCACGCGCACATGGTTCAGCACTGTTTACTCGTGGACAGACACAGAGTTTGGGGATAGTAACCCTGGGAACAGTTGCTGATTCCCAGCGTATTGATAGTATTGATTTAATTGAGGAATCATATAAGCGGTTTATGCTTCACTACTACTTCCCTCCTTTCAGTGTTGGCGAAGTTGGAAGGGTTGGCGGTGTGGGTCGTCGTGAGATTGGCCATGGTATGCTGGCTGAACGAGCACTGGAATATGCTATTCCTGATGAAGATGTATTTCCCTATACCATCCGTGTTGTTTCAGAAATACTTGAATCTAATGGTTCTTCATCAATGGCCACTGTGTGTTCAGGTTCGCTGGCATTGTTCAACGCTGGTGTGCCCATGAAAGCTCCGGTTGCCGGTATTGCAATGGGTCTGGTACTTGAGGGTGACCGCTATGCCATTTTAAGTGATATCCAGGGTATTGAAGACCATCTGGGTGATATGGATTTTAAAGTTGCCGGTACTGCAACCGGTATTACTGCATTTCAGATGGATATTAAGATTGAGGGTATTACCACAGAGATAATGCGCAAAGCATTGGAGCAGGCAAAAGAAGGCAGGCTCTATATACTGGAAAAGATGAATGAAGTCATATCAGAACCTGCAAAGGAACTATCGCCTCATGCACCAAAAATTGCCGTTATGAAGATCGAAATTGAAAAGATTGGTGAGGTGATTGGGCCCGGCGGCAGAGTCATCAAGAAGATCATTGAAGAATCAGGTGCCGATATCAATATTGAGCCTGATGGTACCATATTCATTTCTGCCAATGAACAGGATGCAATTGACAAGGCACAGCTTTCTATTAAAGGATTGGTTGAAGAGGTGGAAGTTGGTGCTATCTACAAAGGTATTGTAAAGAGAATTACTGATTTTGGAGCGTTTGTAGAAATTTTGCCGGGCAAACAGGGGCTGGTACATATTTCAAAGCTTGATCACTCGCGGGTTGAAAAGGTGAAGGATATCTTGAACGAAGGTGATGAGGTGCTGGTCAAGGTGATTGGAATTGATGAGCAGGGGCGCATCAACTTGAGCCGCAAAGACGCTATGAAGAAGCATTAGTCCAAAAAATGGTACATAAATTTACACTTCCTAATGGGCTTACAGTTTTGCTTGAGCCAATTGATAATGTTGTATCGGTGTCGTGTGGCCTGTGGATTAAGGTGGGCTCGCGGCACGAAAAAGCCAATGAAATGGGGTATGCCCATTTCATTGAGCATATGCTTTTCAAAGGCACAGATAAATACAGTGCAAAGGATATTGCACGTCTGGTAGACAGGGTTGGCGGGCAGCACAATGCAGCTACCAACAGGGAGTATACCTGTTATTATATTAATGTGGTATCGGATTATTTAGAATTAGCTGTTGAAATACTGTCAGATACCTATCTTCATTCCACATTTGATGAAGAAGAGATAGAGAAAGAAAAAAATGTTGTAATTGAAGAAATCCGTATGTATGAAGATACACCGGATGAACACATCCATGATCTTTTTATGGATACCATGTTTTACAACAGCCCATTGGGGCATTCAATACTGGGCAGCTTTAATACAATTAGTTCCATTAATCGAGAAAGTATTGTTTCTTTTTATAAACATCATTATACTGATAACGAAAGTCTTTTTGTTATTTCAGGTAACTTCAATATAGAAGAAGCACGGCAAATTATTGAAAAGTATTTCTGTAAGGATTGTACCGCAACAAATAATATAAGCATTCCTTCACTACCAAAGTATGAACGCAAATTACGCGTACACCTGGATAAAGACTTGGAGCAGGTACACCTGTGTATTGGTACTGATGGCTTGAGTAAAGTTGATGAAGACAGGTGGGCATATTATTTATTTAATACTATTTTAGGCGGGAGTATGTCATCGCGTCTTTTTCAGAATATACGTGAAAAAGAAGGATTGTGTTACAGTATTTATTGTTTTCATTCATCGTTCATGGATACGGGTGTGTTTGGCATTTATTGCGGTACAGCCCCTTCACAGTATAACAAACTATTACAATTAATTGCAAATGAGTGCCGGTTAATTACGTCTCAGGGAATTTCCGAAGAGGAGTTGGCTGATGCAAAAAGCTACCTTATTGGGAATATGGCATTAAGTCTTGAGAGTACTGAGGTTCGCATGAGTCATATTGCTAAAAATGAAATTGTTTTTGGTCAGCAATTTACCTTCAAAGAAATAGTAAGAAATATACAGGCAGTAACAATGGAAGATTTTAGGCGCATTACTCACAGAATTTTAGATAATGCACAGTTTTCCCTGGTGACAATAGGCAAATTGCCGCAGAATCCCATCAATGAGTTTCATCTTGGAATATAAAACAACTACTCTGCTTGTATCAGGTTTATTTAACTGAATTGTATACGTGAAAAAACAAAAATAAAACAATTGAATATGCTTACATTTTAAAATAATTTTAATGTACTTGACTTTAATGTAAATAATCAGTATAATCATTAATTTTGAAATACTATGAAACAATCTCCTACATATATATTAGATAGGATAATTCATCAAAAAAAGGAAGAACGCGAACGTATACGTTGTGAATTATTAGAAAAAGTACATACAGTTATTGGTGAGTTACATTCTGTTATTGCATTTAAAGAAGCATATATTTTTGGTTCCATTATAAGGCCATATTCATTTACTGAAAATTCAGATATTGACATAGGTTTTATTGGATTAGATGATAAAGATTTGTTTAAAGCAATGTCATTTTTATCGGCACGTTTGGGTTATGAGGTAGATGTAATACAGATAGAGAGACATAGATTAGGAGCAACTATTCTATCGGAGGGATTACAATGGAAAAAGAAAGAATAGTGTTGCTGAAATCGTCAATAGAAGCTCAAATATATTTGATAGATAAAATCTATGACAAAATTGAAGAAAGAAAAAAAAAGAGAGCCAAGTGGGTTGTTGAAAATATTGGCTATCAGTTACACAATTTGTATTGTGCTTTTGAAGATTTATTTAAAATAATTGCACGGGAATTTGAAAATAATATTGATAATGGTAGCAAATATCATTATGAATTGCTGAAGAGAATGGCCATTGCAATAGAAGGTATACGACCTAAATTAATATCTGAAGATACATTCCCCTTGCTTGATAATTTACGCTCATTTCGTCATTTTTTTAGACATGCATATTCCTATTATTTAGATAAGCGTAAAATTGATATTGTTTTAGAAGATGCATTAAAACTAAAAGAACTCTATAAACACGACATAGAGAGATTTTTGAAAGAATTAGAATCGGAGTAATATTCATGAAATGAAATATATTGCTCAAAGTAAAAAGTTGAACAAAATGTAAGAATGTGCAAATTTCTTCTTCTTTTAGTAATGGGTGTTTATTAATAACTTGACATGAATGAACAAATTTATTACTCGTTTTGAATATGTTAGATGCACTGATAACATCAAAAACGCGGCTAAAGATTTTACTCAAATTTTTTATTAATCCTTCCACTAAAGGATATCTGCGTGAATTAGCCGCTCAGATGAATGAATCCACCAATGCGGTCCGTGTGGAACTTGATCGCCTTGTTGAGGCGGGCTATTTAGAACGCAACGCCAATGGCAATAAGGTGTACTATAATGCGAATACTGGCCATCCCCTTTTTAAAGATATTCACAATGTTGTGAAAAAATATTTAGGTATTGATGTGTTGATTGACAGTGTGCTTGCCAAGTTAGGGAAAATTCATGAAGCATATATAGTAGGTGATTATGCCAAAGGTGTTGATAGTGGTATTATTGACGTTGTCATTGTAGGCACCGTTGATTATTCTTACCTGGCACAACTCATTGAAAAAGCTGAAGGTATTATAAAGCGAAAGATACGGCCGCTGGTACTATCACCAAAGGAAAAAACAAAATATAAAGAAAAACTCAATTTAGACAAAGCGCTACTGGTATGGCACAATGGAAAGTAACTGGTATGCGGTATATGTTCGCTCTCGCCATGAGTTTAAAGTGCACAATGCTCTGTTAGCAAAAGGCATTGAGTCGTTTTTGCCGGTTGTTGAAAGATTGCGTCAATGGAAAGACAGAAAAAAGCTCATTCCTTTTCCTCTGTTTCCAGGATATCTGTTTGTTAAGCTCCCGGATGATAAAGTTTATTTTTTGCACGTTTTAAAAATTAATGGTGTGGTAAAAATATTGGGCGATAGTTCCGGATATCAGCCTGTTGCTGAAGATCAGATAGTGAGTATATATAAAATGGTTAATAGCAAGCTTGCCATAGATGAGCATCCATATTTAAAAGAAGGACAAAAGGTAAAAATAGTCACTGGTCCTCTTTCAGGTGTACAGGGGATTCTGCAAAGAAAAGGGGGAGAACAATATGTTGTTGTGTCAATTGACATTTTACAGAAAGGAGTAGCAGTAAAAGTGAATATACACGACATTGAGCCTGTTATATGACTTTTTTCATGAAAAAATGATTGTTTTATTTCTACAATTGAAGTATAAAAATTATACTTTAAATGGAGGTTCTATCATGAATTACGTAAAAATGTATGTTACTGCATTAATTCTTTTTCTGATAATCGATGCACTATGGTTAACTGTTATAGCAAAAAATATGTACAAACAATATTTAGGCTATCTAATGGGTGATGTGGTGTGGTGGGCTGTTATTACATTTTATGTTCTATTTATTATTGGGTTACAATATTTTTGTATTATACCTGCAATTAACGCACAATCAGCAATGCATGCCTTTTATGCAGGAGCATTATTTGGGCTTGTAAGCTATGCAACGTATGACCTGACAAATCAGGCAACCATTAAAGGATGGCCAGTGCTCATTACATGTATTGATTTGTTGTGGGGTGCGTTTATAGGAGCTACTGTCAGTGCACTTACAACAAAAATTGCATTACTTTTGAAGTGGCACTAAACAGACTGAAATAGCTAATGAAATCCAATCGATTTGCCATTGTATTTTATATTGTTATTTTGTTTTCCTTTATTACATTGCCATTATATGCTGAATGGGAAGATCTTGAAACGGGGGAACATGATGTATATGGCAGTGAAAAGGAGGAAAAGTATCCTGTAAAGTCGCTTTTTGTTGAACAGGAGAAATGGGATAATCATTATTCATTGATGGTCCTGTGGTTGTATAAATATACTGATTACCCGAAATACACATCATACAGAGTCTTGCCGTTATATTACCATCTTGCAAGCAAAATTGACAATCGTAGAAAAACAGTAATCTTCCCACTTTTAACGTATGTAAAAACTAATGGTGCTGAAGTTACAAAATATATTTTATTCCCAGTGTATTATTCTTCAATCAATGACGTTAGATATAATAAATCAGTGTTACTGCTTTTCTGGTGGGGTTTGGAGCATAATTACCCTGATGAAAAACAATATAAGGATACCTTCTTTTTGATGATCCCATTATTGTCGTATTATAATTCACGTACATTTGAAGCATCGCAATATAAAGAATGTGTTACACCGCTTTTGTATTATGAAACAAAAAGCGACGGGAATGAATACACATTCTGGGCACCAATTATACCCCTTACCTATCATCATAGTAACACAGCCGGTGGTCACAGGAATATACTGTGGGTTCTGGATTATTCCTGGGATACTGATGGGATTAACCGTTTTTGGTTTGTTCCCTTTGTTATGTGGAAAAAAGGCAATGATGGGTATCTGTCATTGCTGACGCCACTGTATATCAATAATAAGCATGCTAACGGGGATTATTACTACCATCTTTTGCCGTTTTTAGCAAAATGGAAAAGTAGTAACAATTCATATATAACAACGCAATACGTAACACCCCTTTTTGGCAGACGCACTGTTACGGAAGAACCTTCACATAAAACTGTTTATAAAAACCTAATGTTTCCTGTGATTCCTGTGTTTTACCATAGTACTGGTGGCGATAGCTCTCATACTAATCTGATGTGGTTTATTGACTGGAAGACACATAAAGGATCATTGCAATCCCTGTGGATAGCGCCATTCATATTTCATAAATATGGCCAATATGGCTATAGGTACTATATTCCTTTTTATTGCAGGCCGGATATAACAAAAGATGAAGGGAAATCATTTGGTATCTTTCATTACCATGCCTGGGCTCGTAACACCGATATACTCTGGATATGGCCGTACTATCACAACAAACAGTATACAGGTAGCAATGATGAGTATGCTGGCAGCACTGTTGCCTGCTATACGCATATTCTTCCTGTGTATTTTTCATGGCGTAATGCAAAAAACCAGGGGACCCTTATACTTCCCCTTATTTATAATTATAAGGATAAAAACACCATAATTCATATTAATATAACCGGCTATGCACGAAAATCATATACAGGAATGTTTACGCCGGATGTTGCAATGAATATAGGTACCGGTAAAACCATGTACCTTGATACAGATATATCATGGTTGTATGAGATGTGGAGTTTTTCATCCCGGATACCTTTGAAAAAAATTCAAAATAATGAAAGCGATAGTAGCCTGCAATCGCAGGTGGATGAAGAAGTAGTTAATAATCCAGTAAACGACTATCATGGCAAAGACCCATTACCGATAACTATCGCCAAAATAAATAATAAAAATGAAACTGACAAACCGCAGATTGTAAAAAAGAAAACAGTGAACCGTGAAGATTCTCTGGTTTTCTGGGGGTGGAAAATTGGTTTTGGGATTATGGCGTTTGAGAAAGCAGACAGCAGGCGACATTTCAGATTATTGCCTCTTTCATGGCTTACATGGGATGAGACTTCCAGAGATAAGCTTTTTGTATTGCTCCCATTGTACTGTTCATATATTTTGGATGACCAGGAATATTTTGTGCTGTTTCCATTATATGGTTATCAGAAAAAAGGTGATTCCTATTTTAAAGTGTATGCCTTAAACATATACTGGGATGAATATAAAGAAAATGATTATCATGAAAAGACGCTGCTGTGGCCTTTTATAAACTGGTACTATTCACCTGATACAAAAGGTTTCAGGATATTTCCCCTGTACTGGTACAGAATGTGGAAAGAAAATGAAGTCAGTGTAAAGCGGTCTTTTTCGCTTTTGCATTACTGCAAAGAATATGTTAACAATGATAGCGTTATTCAAAGTGTCAGTATCAACCCATTGTATTATAAAAGCACGTTGCAGGGTATTAACTCATATACGCTGTTCATTCCTCTTCTTTTAACATATTACAACAAATATGAAGATAAAGAAGAAAACAAAAGTGAAAACACGCTTTTCATTGCCGGATATTACCGGCACAGAGCAAATGATTATATTCACGATGATGTTTTGTTGCTATATGACCGCCAGATTTATTTTTCTAATTCAATGGATATCATTAAGAAAGAATATTCATATCTATTTACCACAATAGATACACAATTTACACCTGAATTAACAAAATTACGGTTGCTTTGGGGCGCCTTATTTGAGTATGATTATGACAAAAAATATAATAATTATGACGTTGATGCATTATTATGGCTGGTTGGTGCCGAAAAAGATGCATATGGCTTCAGTCATAAAGTACTGCCTCTTTATTACTACTATAGCGATAACCATTCAAGGTTATTGATTATGCCCGTTTTGCTCAGTGGTTTTTACCGGGAATATGATGATATTTTTGATTTGGGTTTTTTGGGTTTATTGTACTATCATAATGAAAATGTTAGTTATCAGGATGGAAGACGACTGGTACTTTTAGGAATACTTTTTGATGAGAAGAAAGAGCCACAACGTCTGTATCATTCAGTAGGGAGCCTGTGGGGTATATTATGGAACTATGAAAAAGAGCAGGAAACAGGTTTTATAAAATTTTCAATATTAAAAGGTCTTTATAAATATGTAAAAAAAGACGGTGAAACTAAACACACGTTTTTCTGGTTTTTATAACAAATTTAAAAATTAAACATTGCTCCAGCATTTACTGTATACCGTTTGGCTGAATGTTCATTGTCATGGGACATGGATAGTCGTTGTAATTCGCCAAAAATAAGAATCTCTTCAGTTA
>Ga0067045_1004482_pt1 | contig 10684 bp, 6 predicted proteins | sample TerdegcTABiofilm_FD_59184 | JGI IMG/M metagenome (GOLD analysis project Ga0067045, IMG submission 59184) | Combined Assembly of (Gp0054472, Gp0054536) Wastewater bioreactor microbial communities from Singapore -Terephthalate degrading...
CGGGAGTGAGTTCGTCAACAAAGCGGGATTTTAATTCACTCTTGACTTCCTCTTCGATTGTGGAGGTGAGTTGATCCACAAAGCGGGATTTGAGTTCACTCTTGACTTCCTCTTCGACGGCGGGAGTGAGTTCGTAAACAAAGCGGGATTTTAATTCACTCTTGACTTCCTCTTCGATTGTGGAGGTGAGTTGATCCACAAAGCGGGATTTTAATTCACTCTTGACTTCCTCTTCGACGGTGGGAGTGAGTTCGTCAACAAAGCGGGATTTTAACTCACTCTTGACTTCCTCTTCAATAGTAGGAGTGAGTTCGTCAACAAAGCGGGATTTTAATTCACTCTTGACTTCCTCTTCGACGGTGGGAGTGAGTTCGTCAACAAAGCGGGATTTTAACTCACTCTTGACTTCCTCTTCAATAGTGGGAGTGAGTTCGTCAACAAAGCGGGATTTTAATTCACTCTTGACTTCCTCTTCAATAGCGGGAGTGAGTTCGTCCACAAAGCGGGATTTTAACTCACTCTTGACTTCCTCTTCAATAGTGGGAGTGAGTTCGTCAACAAAGCGGGATTTTAATTCACTCTTGACTTCCTCTTCGACGGTGGGAGTGAGTTCGTCAACAAAGCGGGATTTTAACTCACTCTTGACTTCCTCTTCAATAGCGGGAGTGAGTTCATCAACAAACCTTGATTTTAATTCGCCTTTTACTTCCTCTTCGACGGTGGGAGTGAGTTCGTCAACAAAGCGGGATTTTAACTCACTCTTGACTTCCTCTTCGACGGTGGGAGTGAGTTCGTCAACAAAGCGGGATTTTAACTCACTCTTGACTTCCTCTTCGACGGTGGGAGTGAGTTGATCTACAAACCTTGATTTTAACTCGCCTTTGACTTCCTCTTCGATGCTGGAGGTCAGTTCCAGAGCGGTTTTCTCCCGGATTTCCTTTATGGTATTCCCTTCAATAGTGGGAGTGAGTTCATCAACAAAGCGGGATTTTAATTCACTCTTGACTTCCTCTTCAACGGCGGGAGTGAGTTCGTCAACAAAGCGGGATTTTAATTCACTCTTGACTTCCTCTTCAACGGCGGGAGTCAGTTCATCAACAAAGCGGGATTTTAATTCATTCTTGACTTCCTCTTCAACGGTGGGAGTGAGTTCGTCAACAAAGCGGGATTTTAATTCATTCTTGACTTCCTCTTCGACTGTTGAGGTGAGTTGATCTACAAACCTTGATTTTAATTCACTCTTGACTTCCTCTTCAACGGCGGGAGTGAGTTCGTCCACAAAGCGGGATTTTAATTCACTCTTGACTTCCTCTTCAACGGCGGGAGTGAGTTCATCCACAAAGCGGGATTTTAACTCACTCTTGACTTCCTCTTCGACGGTGGGAGTGAGTTCGTCCACAAAGCGGGATTTTAATTCACTCTTGACTTCCTCTTCGATGATGGAGGTCAGTTCAAGGGCGGTTTTCTCCCGGATTTCCTTTATGGTATTCCCTTCAATAGTGGGAGTGAGTTCGTCAACAAAGCGGGATTTTAATTCACTCTTGACTTCCTCTTCAACGGCGGGAGTGAATTCGTCAACAAAGCGGGATTTTAATTCATTCTTGACTTCCTCTTCAACGGCGGGAGTCAGCTCATCAACAAAGCGGGATTTTAATTCACTCTTGACTTCCTCTTCAACGGCGGGAGTGAGTTCGTCCACAAAGCGGGATTTGAGGTCGGCTTTTACTTCCTCTTCCAAAATAGGGGTGAGTTCGTCTATGAAGCGGGTTTTGAGTTCATTCTTGACTTCTTCCTCGATAACGGGGGTCAGTTTCAGGGCGGTGTTGTCCCGGATCTCGTTGATGGCGTTTTGTTCCACCATAAAGGATAATTCACTTATGAAGCGGGTTTTGAGTTCATTTTTGACCTCATCTTTGACCGAGGGGGTGAGTTGGTCGGAGAACTGTTTTTTTAACTCCGTTATTACTTCGTCTTTTATTTTGTCGTGCAGTTCTTCCCTGATTTCATCGCGGATTACTTCTTTCAGTTCGCCCCGGAGATCGGCTTCCAGTTCGTTGCGGACTTCTTGGGATACCTGATCTCGTAGTTTTGAAGAAAATTCCATCTGTAGGTTCATCCTGACCTGGTTATAAATGATGTTGGTCAGTTCATCTTTGGCTTCCTGTTCCAGATCCTGACGGGTTTGTGAAGAAATTTCATCTTTAAGGGATGTGCGTATCTCTTTCTGAAGTTCCTGCCGGGTCTGTTGATAAACCAGATCTCCCAGTTGCTGTCGGGCTTCCAGAGAAAGTTCCTCCCGGACTTCCTGCTGCACCTGTTCCCGGAGGTTGTTTTTCAGTTCGGTCTTCAGTTCCTGTTCCGCTTCCCATGCCACCAGAGAGGCGATCTCCTGTTTCATCTGCTCCCGCAGTTCCTCCCGGAGATCTTTTTCGATTTCCAGTTGGGTTTCCCGTCTTATGTCGGCATAGATCTCTTCCCGGATTTCCCGCCTCAATTCCTGTTTGACCTCCTCCTCCAGGGAGTCCCTAAGTTCTATCTTCAGTTCCTCCCGGACGTAAGCCTTGACCGGTTCCTCCATCTCCCGGCGGAAATCCCGCTTGAGTTCCCGAAAGGCTTTTTCCTTGAACCGCTCCCGGAATTCGGTATCGGTCTTGTCCTTCATCCTGGCGATAAACTCTCTCTGAAGTTCCTCCCGGATGGCTTCTTTCTCCTGCTCCGCCTGAACGGTGGGAATAAGGATCTCTATAGCCCTGGGTGTGGAGGGATCCTTTTTGATAAAACCCTTCTTCTCCAGGTTGTTGAGCTGCTTGAAAACCGACGCCGGAGACGAAAGCCCTATACCCTGGCAAATGTCCCGGACGGTGGGGGGATAATTTCTTTCAGATATAAACTTAGCCAGGAACTCCAGCAGGTTTTTCTGGGTCTGGCTCAGACCTTTTAATTGTTTATCGTCGAACATTTTATTCCTCGATGATGATGTTTTTTTCCGGTTCTCAGACCAAATTGAAATCAAAATACCACCGGCAAGATGCAGGTTCTACTGACATTGAATTGAATCGGGTTCGGGAGAACCCTCCTACAAAAGGTTTTGGTCAAAGGTTCCAATACCATTTATTGAATTATCCGTCATTCCAGCAGTAGCTCCTGTTCGATGGATTCCAGGAGAAATTGAGCCTTGTCGGCAGTGCCGGTTTCATGGCTGATGCAGTTGATGTGCATGATTCCGTTTTCATCTACAAAGAGTTCGTAGAAGAATTCGGTATCCTTTTTCGTTCCCACGGGAATCCGGAAACGGGCTTTCTGTCGGGACAGGATCTCGTCGGGCATACCGGAGACGGTCTGTACCACTTCCTGATAGAGTCGGGAAGTCTGATCGTCCACCGCAGGCAGTTTGGTACGCAGAGTCAGGGGTTTGACGCATCTCTCGATTTCGGTGGGATAAATGGACTCCAGAAGATAGCGGTTAAACCGTTCCGTCTCTCCCCTGGTGAGGTTTTCCGCTCCTTTGCGATAGAGTTCCATAGCCTTCTCGTGGAGTTTTACGGCGGCGAAATCCTCCGCTTTCCACAGGTCATTTCTTTCCATGAGGGCGTTGAGTCCCCCCAGAAGAGACAGTTTGTGGGTTTCGGTGATGGTATCGTGGGGGTTCCACTCCTCGATGATTTTCTGAACCTGGGGCGCCAACAGGTTAAAGAGACGCTTTTTGTCAGGGGTGGACTGCTCCCGGAGACCGGTGAGAATCGCCTTCCAGTCCTTGATGTCGTAGAAGTCGAAGAACCAGTTGCGGGTGGTGAAGACGTCCGTGGGGAGATTTTCCCCCTTGGTGATCATGATCTTTACCTCGTCCTTGCCCGCCCTGGTTTTCATCGCCATACCTATATCGTACATGAGAACATCCTGGATCTGAATGACTCCCCCCGCCACCAGAGAGGCGCCGTAGGAGATGGAAAGATCGCTGTCAACGCCGAAATCCTTGTTCTCCAGCCCCGTAACCTCCCGGATCATATCCCGGACGAAGGACATCTTGCTCATGCCTCCCGACAGAACCACATCGTCTATCTTGATCCGATTCCGGCTGATGATCTTGTTGATAATCATCCTGCCGTTTTCCAGGACGTCTTTCATACATTCTCTCAGCATATCGCCGGTGAGGGTGAAATCGGTTTTATCCCGGATCTGCTCGGAATAGAAGTCATCCATACCGTTCTCGATATAATCGTTTAATTTTATCTTGAATTCTTCCGATTTCAGAAGCAGTTCCCGACCGAACTCATATTCATAAAGGTTGGCATATCGGATACCGGTAATGGCTTCCACCATCCTCAGACCGATATGATAATCAACATTGTCGCCGGCACGGGAATTGCTGATGTTATCAATGACTTCCACCTTTTTCCGGGGAGTGATGCGGCAGAGGCTCACATCGAAGGTTCCGCCTCCCATGTCGCAGACCAGAATATTCCTCTGTCCTTCCTCCTCGTCGCTCATGAAGGTCCAGTATGCCGCCGCCGCGACGGGTTCCTTCAATATTCTGCCCAGGGGAAGTTCCGCCAGGTGTACCGCCCGACGGGTGGCGTCAATCTGGGGATCCGACCAGCTGTGGGGAACGGTAACCACCACCGACTCTATATCCTTGATGGGGGTCTTATGTTTTGCACTGCTGACCACCGTCATCTTTATATATTTGAGTACCATGGCGGTCAGTTCCTCCGGCGAGAATTTATCCCCGAAAAGGTAGGAACTGCCCATTTTAAGTTTGTATTTATAAAATACACTGTTGACAGTGGTTTTGTCCTTCCAGAAATTTTTTGCCGCTTCTCCCACCACATATTTGCCGTCGGGCTTGACATACACAAAGGAAGGAACCCGATCCTTGCCGGCTCCGAATTTGCAGACCCTCAGTTGCCCGTCGTAATATGAAATAATGGTATTGGAGGTTCCCAGATCGATACCCAGATTTGCCATTGAATCACCCCGTCATCTTTCTCGCTTTTTCTCCCTGATTCTTATGGGTATTTTGTACAAATAGCCGCTAATCCCTTTTTACTTCCTCTTATATGGCGAAGAGAAAATAAAATTTCATGTTTTTCGATAGGGGGGTTTCGGGGAATAAAGAGGAATATTAGAGAGACTAAAACACAGAAGAAAAAAAGAAAACAGGGAAATCACCACAGGTAACAAGGAGGAAAAAGATGAAAACCGTTTTTTACATGCTGACCGGAATCCTGATGATGGTTATGGCGGTATTTATGATGATCCCCGCCAATGCCGCAGACAATTGCAAGAATTGCCAGGGCTGCCAGGATAAGACCCAGAGCAAAACCGAAAATCAGACTCAGAGCGTCTCCGCCGACACCAAAACCCTGGTGGAAAATAACAACGACTTTGCCTTTAAACTCTATTCCAAGATCTCCCAGGAAGAAGAGGGGAACGTCTTCATATCCCCCTACAGCATTTCTTCGGCTCTTGCCATGACCTACGGAGGAGCCAGGGGAGAGACTCAAAAAGCCATGGAAAAAGCCATGAAATTCACCCTGGGACAGGATAAACTTCACCCCGCCTTCGCCCGGATTATCGACAGTTTGAATAAAGGCGGACAGGAGGGAAACTATCAACTCCACGTGGCGAACCGTCTCTGGGGACAGAAAGGATTCAATTTCCTGGCATCCTTTATCGAACTGACCAGAAAATATTACGGCGCTCCCTTAGAAGAAGTGGACTTTGCCAAAAATACCGAAACCGCCCGAGAAACCATCAACAAATGGGTGGAGGACAAAACCGAGAAAAAGATTACCGAACTGATCCCCAAAGGCGGAGTAAATGCCGATTCGGTACTGGTGCTTACCAACGCCGTCTACTTCAAGGGAAATTGGGACAGCAAATTTAATGAAAAAGCCACCCGCCCCGGCAAATTCTACATTGCCAAAGATAAATCGGTAAACATCCCCATGATGAATCAGTCCTATAACTTCAACTACGGCAAGTTCGAGGGAGTAGCGGTTCTGGAAATGCCCTATAAAGGCAAAAATATATCCATGCTGATTATCCTCCCCGACGCCAAAGACGGACTCAAGGATGTGGAAAACAGCCTCAATTCCGACACCCTGACCCACTGGACAAGTAACCTGAAAAACCAGAAAGTAAAAGTCTATATCCCCAAATTCAAAATGACCCAGGAATATGAACTCTCCGAAGATCTCAAAGCCATGGGCATGGGCGTCGCATTTACCTCCGGTGCCGACTTCTCCGGCATGACCCAAAATATGAAAGTGGCTATCTCCAAAATATTCCACAAAACCTTCGTGGCTGTAGATGAAGAAGGAACCGAAGCCGCAGGCGCCACCGCCGTAGTGGTTACCCGCATGAACGGCGGAGGAGACTCCACCCCCACCTTTAGAGCCGATCATCCCTTCGTGTTCCTCATCCGGGACAACACCAGCGGCAGCATCCTCTTCCTGGGCAGAGTTTCGGAACCCCAAAGTTGAGAAATTATCCCTGAAGAAGAGGAATAAAACAAGGTAAATAAGGGAGAGGATACCCCCAGAGGGAAACTGTGGGAGCAAAAATAAAATTAATGAAGGTCTGTCCGTTTATGAATACAGATTCGATAAATTCCTCTCTCCTCTCCCTTTTAACCCGATTGACAAAGAAAATAACCATAGTTTTTTTATTTCTGGTGTTTTCCCCGGTGTTGGTTTTTGCCCAGAATATTTCCGAGCCCTTTGAACTGACCTATTCCATAGCCAGTTCGGGAATCAAGGAAAAGAAAGTGACCATCCGTTCGGGTTTTGCGGAGATCTTTCATCTCAAGGACGGAACCCAGATGCTTTATATGGTTTTTTATCCCTATAAAGTGGAACCGGGAAAGTGGTACACCATATTAAGCCGACGGAAAACCGATCCGGAAAACTTTTTTATAATAAGAATCATCGGTAAAACTCCGGGAGAACTCCAGACCGGTACATTCTGTTCCCCCGATTATAAGCCCGAAATCGAAACCGCCTCCGGTGTAGCCACTTATCTGGGCAACGAGGGAAGGATTAATATTACCAAAATGGAAAAAATACCCGGAGGAATTGTAGAAGGAGAGTTTATATATGAAAATGAATCAATGTCTCTTAAAGGAAAATTCAAAGCGGTTTTTATCGCATTCCAGTAAAATTTTTCTTTTTTTGCTGATTGTATGCCTTTATTCCATATCCCAGTCCCCCGCAGTTTCAGCGGCAGAACCGCCACCCGATTATTCCAAAATCGACTGCGCCACGGTCCGGGATTTCAAGGTCTTCTTCGAGATATTTAAAACCGCCGTCAAGGAAAAAGATGAAGTTAAACTGAAAAAAATGATGTGCAAGGACTTCTTCTATTCCTTCGGCAGCACCCAGACAGGTCCCGACAACGCCATAAAATATATGAATGAATATAAATTGTGGTCATCCTTTGAAAAAATCCTGGATAAAGGTTACCGCTTCGATAAAGAAAGGAATATGTACGTCTGTCCCCCGGAATACGCCAAACCCGACTCCGATTACATGGGCTACCGGGCAGGATTCGAACTTCAGGACGGTTACTGGAGATGTATCTTCTTCGTGGTCGGCGACTAAAACCGGCAATTAAAGAAAATGAAAAGACTATACTCGACGTCGTAGCGAAGGACTTCATGTCTTACAAAAAAGAGATTTGCTAAAGAAACTCCCGTTGGTGTTTTGGAGAAGGACTGAACGGCTTCGTTAAAGAAACTCTCGTGGCGGAAGTTTTTTTTATTCTATTGGGGACTTCCAGTTTTTTTTGGGATGCAGGAAATAAAATGAATAGATTAAGAACAAATTGTTTGTTAGTAGTGATAACCCTGGCATTATCTTTGTCGTTGTTTTCATTGCAGGTGTATGGTCAGGAAGAGGAGCAGTTTCAGAAAGCGGTGCGGTTGATAGGGCAGGAAGATTTTTCTCTGGCGGAGGAACTGCTGTTGTCTTTCATAGAAAAACACCCTGATTCGGCTCCTGCTTATACCGAGTTGGGGTATGTCCGTTACAGAATGGACGACCTGCAGGGAGCGGGGAGAAATCTTCAAAAGGCTCTGGATTTGAACTACCGTATGGATCGGGCTTTTTACATATTGTCCATGATGAGGCTGAAGGTGAATCAAGCCGATTCCGCCCTGGAGAATATTGATAAGGCGATAAATATAGATCCCAATAAGGATATTTATTATATGCAAAAGGGAGCTGTCCTGTTCGAACTGCGGGATTACGAAAATGCGGAGAAATCCTTTCAGAAAGCCCTGGAGATAAACCCCGGCAATAATCCGGCGTTGGCGGGTCTTGCCCTGACTCATTTCTATATGGGCAAGAAGGAGACGGCGGAGGAAGAATCATCCAAAGCGGTCAAATATACCAACCCCGACTATACTCCTTTACTGGTGAGGGGAATTATTCTTTCTCGTACTGACCGGGAAGATATGGGGATCGAATATTTTCAGAAAGGGATAAAACAGTTCCCGAAAGAACCCAGGGCATACTTTAATCTGGCTCTGGTGGAACTGAAACAGGGCAAAAGAGAGGATGCTCAATATCACCTGTCCAGGGCGGCGGAACTGGATAAATATAACCCGGAACCCTTCATCCTGCTGGCGAGGATATTGAGGGAGGATAAAAAATTTCAGGAAGCGGAAGAGATTCTACTGTTTGCACTAAAATATAACCCCGATAATCCCGATCTCCACCTGGAAGCGGGGGTGCTCTACATGGTGGGGGGAAAACTTGCCGATGCCCAAACCATGCTGGAAAGAGGGGTTTTGCTTTCTCCCGATTCGGAATATATCAGAAACGCCCTGGGATCGGTTCTGAGAATGAGGGGCAACTACTCCAAAGCCCTGCTGGAATATCAACGGGCTCTGGCTCTCAACCCCGGATTGTCGGTGGTCTATTTCAATATGGCGAACCTCTATGAAGATCGGGGCATGATCCCGGAAGCGGTCAACAGCCTGATAAAATATCTGGAAACCTGCACCGAGGACACCGAAAGAGAGAAAATCAACGACAGAATCAGGATTTTGAGAGATTCCCTGAAAATAAAACAGAGTCAGGAGTTATACCAACAATAGAGTCAGTACTTACGCTCAAAACCGAGGAAACCTGCATTACATAGTCGTTCCTAGCTTGTTTCTGTAGTTGTTGGAATCGGCACAAAATCCGGGTTTTGGCAAAAAAGGGCGTAATCTCATCGCAGCCGGTAACCGCAGAGAGGTCGTTAGTAAAAAGATAGTATAATCCGTAAAGAGAGATTTATATAATATAAGGAGAATGTCTCTTGTGAGATAATACAAAACCGAGAGGAGAGGTTTTATAATGATAGGACTCAAATCGAAAAAAAGGTCCAAAACCGCTAAAAAAAACCACTCAGACAAAAACAAAACCACTAGGAAGAACCCATCGGACAAAGCCGACATCCCGATTCCCATGAATATGCTGGAGTTTCACAAAAAATTCCCCGACGAAAATGCCTGTCGTGAATACTTATTCAAAACCAGGTGGTGTGAAGGCTTTGTCTGCCCTAAATGTGGAAATAGCCGATATTCCTTTCATTCTACTCGTTATCTTTATCAATGCACAGGTTGCGGACATCAAACATCTCTGACAGCTGGAACCATATTCCACAAAACCCACACTTCACTGCAAAAATGGTTTGGTGCGATCTTTTTCATGTCTATACAAAAAGTCGGGATTTCTGCGTTGGCACTAAAAAGAATACTGGCTATAGGCAATTACCGAACTATCTGGACTATGTGCCACAAAATAAGAAAAGCCATGTCGTTAGAAGATCAACAACGGGATATGTCGATGATTTCAGGAATTCCAGGCATATCGGGTATAATAGCCATCAATAATGAATTTCTGGGAAACACAAAAAAAGGCAAGATGAACAACGAAAACGACAATTTAAATTTAACGCTAAACCCAGGCGATTATGAAGAAGGAAAAACTCTTCTCTCATTTTATATGGGAATAAAATATACTGAAATGAAAATTATGCCGACAGAAATAATAGGGACTATCTTGCCTGCGATGGGGAATGAGAGGCAAAATACCGGCAAAGGTCATATAAAACAGTGCGGAAAGGCGAATGAACTGAATACATATAAAATTATTGACAATAAAATCAATACTAATAAAGCAAATTTACAAAAAAATAAAACAAAGACAGGAATAAAAAATAAAAATAGTAATTCATATTGGGTCGATATACTGATAAACAATCTTAGAACCAACCTGCACGGAACTTTTCACTGTGTAGGGAATAAACATTTGCAGAGATTTATGGATGAGTATTGCTATCGCTTTAACAGAAGATATAATGAGGAGGAATGGTTTGTCTTTCTCCTTTCCGCCTGCACTAAGACCAAAACCGTAACCTATAATGAATTACGGATGTAAATACATAATTAAAAATCCACTCCGCCTCCCGCCAAATTAGATGAGGGGAGAATCGGGTGGTGGGGAAATTTCCCGCAGCGAGTTTGATGCCAGATTGACATCAAAATAAGGAGTTACGCTCAAATCTGAGGAAAACGGCGTTAACCCGTCATGTTATGTTATAGTCAACATTTCCTTATGATTTTCCGGTATTTTTTTAGTATTAGTTAAGTGTTGCAGTCGTTCCTTCTTGTCCCCAGGGGGTACCCCCTGGG